>Ga0214544_1002391_pt1 | contig 39496 bp, 18 predicted proteins | sample CNSS3metaG_FD_160074 | JGI IMG/M metagenome (GOLD analysis project Ga0214544, IMG submission 160074) | Root nodule microbial communities from cowpea collected in UCLA plant growth center, Los Angeles, California, USA - CNSS3 | ecosystem: Host-associated > Plants > Roots > Nodule | place: USA...
CTTGTTGATGATGATTAACTGGAAAATTGAAATGAAGAGTGCAACTGCAATCCAATGATGAAATGGCAAGTATTAGCTGCTTCCTCTGCAAATCTGAACTCAAGAAAGACGAAGATAAAGAAATTTCTCTAATTGCAAAATTTCTCCTAAATTGAAATATTAACGTTAATTAGCCACCTGTACAGTACACGTAACACACCCTAATACAAACCGTGCCACCTGTACAATGTTCTGTTAATGATTTAAACGGCGTTACAGAAAAGGACCAAATAAAACACGAATTGCGAAAATGAGGACCATTCTAAACATTCGGTAAAAATGAGGACCATTTTAAACATTCTGTGAAAATGAGGACCATCCGCAACAAACACTACGAAAATGAGGACAAAAAGGTATTTAAGCCAAAATTAAACTATATTATGATTAGGTTAGATTTTATTTAATATTATAATTAATTATAATTTTTTGTAAATTTGAATGCGTATTAATTATTCTAAGAAAGTGGTTATCAAGACTCTTTATGGTTTTAAATCGTCTACAACTCTTGGATACAATATATTGTTTAAGGTCACTATATTTTGTTGGTCATAGATGTCTGTTGTGCGAAGTTCCCAAGGATGGTTGATGAACATGAACTCGAGAAAGGTGTTAATAGAATACAATTCCACATCTGCACCACTTTTGAAATGTACCATGATTGTTAAAATTTGATATTGTTGACCGGGTGTAATTTCATAGCATAACTTCAAATCTTTTAATGGGTCATTAGTACATAGTAAATTAATTGCATTTGTCATTTCTCCTTCGAAATTTGAGTAAATCATCTGACAAAAAATTGAGTGTTGTCCCTGAGTCAATTAAGATGTTTCTCTCTTCATTCCTTGAAGCTCTATTCTCTTCATTCCACATGTTTTTAGTTCTTGACTGAGTTGCAAGTGAGAAAAATGTCCATTTCCAATGCCAACCATGCGAGAGCTTTGCTCATGAAAGAATCTAATGTCGTCATGTCCACATCCAATCACTGCAAACACTTCTCCTACAATCTAATTAAAGATGATTTTTCATTGATAGTAAATGACCAAGAGTGACAACAACACATTTTTTATTCTATTTTATTAAATTGTCTATAACTCCGAGGTACAATCAGTGTTCAAAAAGGTCACTGTATTATGTTGTGTGTCATAGCCGACCAAGATGTCTTGTTGTGCCAAATTCCCAAAGATGGCAGTTGAATCTGGACTAAAAGCCAAACATATTACAGTTTCAGTCATCTTCACAAAGGTGTTGATCGAATGCAATTCCACAACTGCACCACCTTTAAAATGTGCAAACACTGTTGGTATCTGATATTGCTGACCAGATCTAATTTCGTAGCACAATTTCAATACTTTCGATGGATCATCGGTGCGTACTAAATTAACTGCATTCACCATTTCTGCTTCCAATTTTGAATAAACCTCGTCTGGCAAAAACGTTAGTACCGTCCCTGAGTCAAGTATGATGTTTCCTTCTTCACCATTTCTCGGAAACTCTATTCTCTTGCTTCCCACACTGATCGCTTCCATCACCAAGTAGTACCCGAATGGCATTGCATTGTTCATGACTATAGGGGTTGGAACTGCAGATTTAACAGAAACCTCACCACGATCTCCAAAATGGAGATAGCTAGGTTTTCTGTCTCCTTCATACATTGGCGTGAAACAATAGGAAAACGTTCCACCGGTTTTAGGTCTTAACTGAGTTGCAAGAGAGTAAGGTCCATTTCCAAGGCCAACTATGCCAGAGTTTTGCTCACCAAAGATTCCAACATTGTTATGTCCACATCCAATCACAGTTTTGGGCAATGCTACAGGTTTATCTTCACTACTGGAAGTTAAAGTAATGGTGTCCCAGATTAAATCTCCTTCTGTAGTTGAATTATCACCATAGGTGGCCTTATATGCACAGTGCTTCCCATTGTTAAACTTGCAAAAGGAAGTTTTCTCAGTGAGACATTCAGCAGCAACACAAGGGATACTGCTGTAAGTGCTTGAAATGGAAGGATCGAATATGGGTCTGCTTTGTTTGTAACAGTTCTTACAAGGTTGACATTGCATCCAAATGGTGCTGGAGCCAGTATCAACTAGACCAAGGATTTGGAAAGGTGGAGTTCCAACTGAATAGTTCATCAGGTATTCTCCTGGAGTTGGTATTACAGTGGTCTCAACATCATGCAAGGAATCTAGTGTCAGGTAATTAGCACGATGAATGGAACGAAAAACGGCATTTTGAACTCGTTGGAAATGAGTTTCTGTGGGACGATAGAAGGGTGATTTTGGTGAATCACGGTGTATCAGTTCCACACGAAATCCACTTTTGAGAGCTTTTGAGGAGGAAATGTTGTGAAAAAATAACAAAAGAATTAAAAAATGTGAATAACATATAAACATTGTTATCACTATGGACAAGAGGACAAGAGTGAACAAACAAACAATCTCTTTGAATGAATTTGTAAATTTGTAATTGTTAGTGCTTCTTATATAGTGACTATGAAATTATTTGCAATAATTGTTATCAGTATTAATATATCTTATATGTGTTTTTAACTGGCAGAAATATTACCCATTTTTTCTATACATTTGGTTCGGATTCCAATGAACAATCCGAAATCTGATTTATTTTAAATTTGTTCATTGTTTTAATATATTTCCTAGCTAAATTTATTACATAGCTAAGATTGAACCTGAAAAACCTAAAATTTATTATATACCTTTCTTTTAAAAAAACAAAATCCTGCTAACGAAAACTAAATAGTCAGAGTCAATGTACATAAAAAATAAATATCCAATTTATATTAGCGGGTGAAATTCAATTTGAACATCTTAACAATTATATATATATACCTTTATTGGAGGTCTTGTGAACCAAAAGTATTAACCATATTCAGAAAATTAAGAATATTATATAGATTATTCCTTTTATGATTGATGACATTCGTAGTAATAATGATCGATGAGATTGTAGTAATAATTGCTTGCAACCTTTTTTGTTAATATAACACATGTTCTTAGTGTTAAAAATAGTGTTTTGTTAATTTGAAATACTATTACTCTTAAATATGGATTACACGTTGAATAAGTTGTAATTAACATGTAGTTGCTCTTTAAGCAATTTGTAGGTAATGAAAAACTCTTTCGAATTAATGTTTTAGAAATGTTTTTTCTAATATATATATATATATATATATATATATATATATTATATGTTATATTATTGTTATTTTATTATATTATACAAATACAAATTCAAGGAATACTTTAAAGACACGGCTGTCAATTTTTTCTTACAAAATTCAAAAGAAAAAATAAATTTATTATTCAAACTTTGATAACATTTTTGTGTACCATAAAATTCAAAAGAATATTAATACTTTCTTAATATATGGAAAGTAACGAGGAAGGAACCGTAGCTACGTTAAATTCTCAATTTAAAAATGTCTCAATTAAAAAACGTGACTACAACGGATTTGAAAATTTTCTTTGCTATTTGTGCGGAATGATATATTATTTTTTATGAGTAGTATGCAATTCATAATAGCTTTTCCAAGTAGAGATTATGTATTTTTAATTATGGGAGCAACAAATTAGGGTTTTAAACTCAAATTTCAATATCCTTTACATGTCTTATATGTTTTACTCGCTTATATTTATATTTTTGTTTGTAGTTTACATTTGTGTTCAAATTCTGACTTGGTTTGGTAAGTCTGTTCCTTTGTATCAGGGTTACCTTGGTCTTCACAACATTTTGAACTCATATGCAGAAGAATATGTAGAAGTTGGTTCATTCTTTCAATGGAATTACCCCCATAGAAGGAAAACTGGAAAATAATTGCAAGAGTATTAATGTTGTGGTGCATGTTGGACTTCCCTAAGCCCGAGTCTCCTTTTTCATTAGATATGATCTTACAAGACAAGGAGGTAATATACTCGGTTCATCATTAATATGAATGTGTTAGAATTTTCTGTATCACTTATGTCTTGTAATATTTTTATATGAATTAAGTCCTTGATAATGCTATGATATTTTTAATGTTCAGATATTATTGTCCTGAACTTTTTAATACTTAATTGCATATGGATTTTAAGGTTATAGGATGTTGCATCCAAGACATATGAAGATTGCAAAATGAAGCATACCACATTTGTTGGCTTGCAAAGGTCTATAAATAATATCTGTATGAAAAATTTTCTAAATTTTACTCATTCTATATAGGATTTACTCACAAAATTCTCAAATGAGTTAAATGACAATAAAATACGGTGTTTAAGTGTTTCTTTGAGTTTTGATGTTGCTCTCACTTCTTTGATATGAAGTATATGTACTTTGGACGCTCAAAAGCATGATATTAGAAAAAGGGTTAAATATGTTGTAGATTCCTTAACTTTTAGTGAATTTTGGAATTAGTCCATTTCGAAATTTTGAATCAATTTAGCTCTTCATCTTTCGAAATACATAGATTTAGTCATTTAATAAAATTTTATTAAGTTTATTTGATATTTTAAGCGCGTTTCATAATAATAATTAACTTAACCCTAAGGTAAAAATGTGTCAAACAATATAACTCAAATACAATCATGAAATGCGTACGAAATATCAAATAAACCTAATAAAATTTGATTAAAAGTACTAAATCCACATATTTTGAAAGATGAAGGACTAAATTGATCCAAAATTTCAAAATTGATTAATTTCAAAATTCACTAAAAGTTAAAGGACAAAAACATATTTAATCCTTAAAAAAAGTCTTAAGAAATACTTTAAAATTAATCGGTTCATAACTATTTCGCGAAGGTCATCAAGTTTGAGACTATTTAAGAATAATTTATATTATTTGTCTACTTACTATATGTATTTTTTTTTCTTGAATTTACTTTTTTGTTGCTTTTAGTTTGAGATGAATTATGAACATGTGGTCCTCATCCTAGAATGGTGTTATTGGCACCATGTCATTTTACTTTAAATGTTTCATTTCTTATTCTCATATCACCCACCCTCAATGCTCATGTTAACTTTATATGTTAATTTCTTATTATTAATTACTAGCGTAAACACAGGTGCGCATGTGTGTACGCATCTTTTGAATTATATTAATAATTGATGATATTGTAATGTTATTAAGTTAATAAACAAAATAAAAGTATATTTATAAAAAATAAAGTGAAATGTATGGAGAAAATATGAGAAAAATAACTGTTGAAGAATAGTAGGAGAAGAAAGAAGAAAGAGATAAGTAAATAGTTTTATAAAAACTTGTAAAAATAACCGTTAATTTTTAAAAATTTAATAAATAATTAAATTGTAAAGGGTAAAGTTGGAATTATAAAACGTGGACACAAAAGAGGGAATTTCCTTTATATATAGTTATAGATTTCTAAGAAATTATTAAACACTTTTCTAAGAAAATGAAACATTATTTTTAATGAACGCCAACAAGGTTACTTGCAGAAATTAAAGATTTCAACGCAAACAAATTAATGATGTCTTAGCATTTATTTAAAAGATAACATTTTGATTGAATTAAAATTTTATATTTATGTATATTTATATTTGTTGAAAAACAATTGCTTGCACAAATTAATGATGTCTTAGCATTTATTTAAAAGATAAGATTTTGATTGAATTAAAATTTTACATTTATGTATATTTATATTTGTTGAAAAACAATTGCTGCAATAATTAATTAACATTAAGTATATTTTTATTATTATTAATTTTCGCAGTTACACAAACTAAATTAAATTGTATGATTATTTCTTTCTTTAATTAATTAAATTTAATTACATATTTTAGAAACCAAAAAATAATTATTTTTTTAATATATCATATATTAATAATAAAATTTGATTCACCATTTAATATTAATTGTTAATTTATTAATTATTATTTAATTATTTAATATCAATATAAAATTAATAATATTATACATATTTCCTATTACACAAATTAAATTATATGATTAAATTTTTTAATTAATTTATTTATTTATATTTTTCAAAAACCAAACATTAATTACCTTTTTAATATAACATATATTAATTATTAAATTACTACTTATTATTTAATACATCAATATGAAATTATTAATATTATACATATTTTAAGTTATACAAATTAAATTGTATGATTAATTTTTTATTTAATTAATTAAATTTATTTATATTTTTTAAAAGCCACATCATTTTTATTTTTAATATAACATATATTAATTAATAAAATTTGATTCACTATTTAATATTAATTATTAAATTATTAATTATTATTTAATACATAAATATGAAATTATTAAGATTATACATACTTTAAGTTGTACAAATTAAATCGTATGATTAATGTTTTTTATTTAGTTAAATTTAATAATATTTTTTAAAATTTAAATATTAATAATCTTTTTAATATATTATATATTAATAGGTTAAATATGTTTTTGTTTCTTCACGTGAATTTACTCCTTTTAACCAAATTTTATTAAGTTTATTCGACGTTTCAAACACAGATCATTATAGTATTTTAATTTGTTTGTTCTATTTGACACATGTTTAGATATATTAAATGTGTAGATTCCAACAATATTTTAATTTGGTAAAGAGATTATATTAAAAATATTAGAATTAAGTAAGTAAATAATAGAAGTTACATAAAGGGGGTTATGGTCCCATTTGTAAGATTTTTATTGCTACTAATTTATGTTTCCATAATTTACATTAAGATAGTTTTACTTTTGTAATATTAATGTTAAGAAGTAGATTTAATTCATTCTTTGCTGATCAAAAAAAATGTTAAGAAGTAGAGATCCAAATTCCAATTTTTTATTTTATTTTTATATATATATATATGCTTACATTTTGTACACATGAATTGGACTAATATTTCATTATTTCATTATTTAATTTTATTATTAGTTACTGCAGATAAAAAAAAACTTGTTGAATAGACCTATTGTATTTTTTTTATTAAAATGTGCCTTATTTCATTCCACTTAGAATTTACAAGTCCAACATATATATATAATATATATATATATATATATATATATATATATATATATATATATATATATATATATATATATATATATATATATTTCTATTGGAATGTTATTTTACTCATTATGTTCATTATATTCAATTATTTTATGGATGTGTATAAGGCACACGACATTACATATAATTCAAGTTATAGGCAATTTCTTTTACAATTAACTTGATATCTCCTTTGCTGGGTTACGAAACCACACAACATATCAAACACCTTATAATTATAAATAACATAGAAGTTTATAATTCGATGATACGGCATGAATTTAAAAATAAAGTAGAAGTTTATATGGGTATTGCTGGTGTTTAAGATATATTAATTCTTCACTCTTTTCATAAATGTTTGTTTCTTTGTGTTTAGGTTGAATATTTTTGATATATATAAACACTATTTTAATTAATGAGAAAGAAAAGGTTACATAGAGAGATATATGATAAAACTTAAACTTTCTTTATATTTATGAGATTTATTTTTTCAACAGTTATGTAAGAGTAGTAAAAATTATTTATTTGTTATAGTTTTGTTTCGAAAAGTTGCTTTGAAGTTTTATCAACGATTTTCTTATTAAGAATTTCTTTTCACTACTGGAAGTTAAATCTCCTTGTGTAGTTGATTTATCACCGTAGGTGGCTTTATATGCACAGTGCTTCCTATTATTAAAACTGCAAAAGGCAGTTAGCTCAGTGAAACATTCAGCAGCAACACAAGGGATTCTACTGTAAGTGCTTGAATTTGAAGGATCGAATATAGGTCTGCTTTGTTTGTAACAGTTTTTACAAGGTTGACATTGCATCCAAATGGTGCTGGAGTCAGTATCAACTACCGAGGATTTGGAAAGGTGGAGTTCCAACTGAATACTTCATCAGGAATTCTCCTGGACTTGGTATTACAGTGGTCTCAACATCATGCGAAGAATCTAGTCGAGAGTAATTAGCACGATGAATGGAACGAAGAACCGCATTTTGAACTCGTTGAAAATGAGTTTCCGTGGGACGATAGAAGGGTGATTTTGGTGAATCCACTTTTGAGAGCTTTTGAGGAGGAAATGTTGTGAAAAAATAACAAGAGTGAACAAACAAACAATCTCTTTGAATGAATTTGTAAATTTGTAATTGTTAGTGCTTCTTATATAGTGACTATGAAATTATTTGCAATAATTGTAGATGCTCTTGGAATTGCATCGTAATATTTTATGAGTAGCTGAACTCCCTCGTGTCCATGTTTGATATAATCAATTATGATTATATTCACTTACTTGTTGGATATTTATCTTTGTTTCATTCAGTTGTTTGTGCTTTGATTTATGCTTAATGATGACTTAATTACTCATCTATTTAACTGATTTGGATTTTGAGTTGAGAAACCGATCTCAAATTGTGGTCCAATCAAATCATCATACATGTACTAAATGTTCCATGGCATACCAGAGTAGATTCTAGAGGAGAGATTCCTGTACATTAAAGCACAAACTCATTAAAATTATAGTTTTTGTGAAATAAAATTTTCTTATCTAGAACATCAATTAACCTATATGTTAATATTTTACATCTTTGTAGTTATACCTAATTTAATATAAAGATAAAAGCATATAAATTTTGTATAATGTTAAGAGTTATATATATATATATATATATATATATAAGAATAAAGGATACATGAAAGAAAAGCATGAAATGAATGAGATATTTGTAAGTTTTAAATACGAGTCTTGATAAACTTAACATACAATGCACATAAGAAGGTTTAGGATTTGATTTACAACTATAACTAGGAATGACAATGGATCGGGTCGGATTCGGATAGTGTTTACCCGTAACCTTACTTGCAACAAAAAAATTAATCGGCGCTACCTATCCCGTTACTTGCAAAGGTACCCTTTAAAAAATACCTGCAAGATTTATGAAATTGTGGGTACCCATGAATATCTGTGAATATTTAAAAAAAATATCTTATAAAATTTTAAAATAAAATTTAATTAGAACTACACAAAAAATATAAAATAAAATATTAATTTAATTTAATTTTAATTTTAATTTTAATTCAATTTAATCTAATTAAATATAAATTAAATTTTAATTTTAATTAAATTTAACGTAATAACATATAAATTAATTTTAATTTTTTGCGGGTATGGATAATATGATACCCTCACCACACTCGACCCGTTAATAAACGAGTGTTAAAATATTTGTTATCCGCAGATAATAAATATCCACAAATATTAATTATTTGTCGCGAAATTTTATCTGTCATGGACATTATTTTTGCCATCCCTACCTAAAATCTTACTTTATCAATTATATGAATCCATATTTTACTTATTATTTATTAAAAATATTAAAAGTTAAAGTGAGAAGTGATCACGTAATTGAGTATTTTTTATTTAAATAAGATATATTGACTATTTAACATTGGAAATATTGAGTAGGTATGGTTAGTTTTAAGTTTCCTAATCCAATGGGCTACTAAAGAATTAAAGAAAGAATTTTAAATAAATAATTAGATATAAATTAATAAAAATCACTAAAAATACAAATTAATGAAAAAAATAATATATAAATAAAGATAAATTAAATAACATATACAAATATAGTAATAAGAATCCTTTCTAACTAAAGATAAATTAATAAAGAAGACCGGTGTAACTAAAGATGAATTACATGACATAATTACAAATTAATAAACATGATGTAATTATTGATAAATCAAATGACATTATAAGGAAATAAATAAACAAAATTAGTGTGTATCTACATATAAATTAAAATACATAATTATAAACAAATAAACAATACAGTAAATTAAATGATATAATTAAAAATAAATGGTTCGACATATTTTTCATCCCAAACTAGTTTTGTCCATAAATTAAATATATACTTATATCATCGTTACACTTTAGTAAAAGTCATGTGAAACTATGTTTGTCATATGGTAAACACTTTTATTAAGAACTCTTTAGTAAAAGTCATGTAAAACTATGTTTGTCATATGGTAAACACTTTTATTAAGAACGAATCGGGTGGACAAGGGAATCACTAAATTAGTGAAAACAAAAACAAATGGGAATGGCATGGTAGCTCTGAAAGAAAAGCTAAAAAAGACTAAAATTGAATATAAAGATTTAGAACAAAGAAGAATTCGACCATATCAATAGACTAGTAGGGAATTATAAAGAAAACAAAGATGTATATTGTGGGAGGAAATTGGAGAGAATGATATTTTTCAGTAGGTTTAAGATGGTAAATTTCATGGAGATAAGTGATGAAACAAAAATCTAAGATCAAATTGCACCAAAATAGAGACTTGAACTCTAGATACGAAAAATATGGTTATTATCTACATTCAAAATTCGTAGATAATAAACAATTTTCGTAAGTAATTTGATATTATTGACAAATTATCTATCAATGATTATAGAGGAGAATTAAAAATCTAATTAAAGTTGTGGAAGTGCAGGAAGTTTGGTCATAGAATCAAAATTATGAGAAAAGAATACTTAAAGGATTCACACCGATGCATACGAGTACAATAAAATTCTTAATTACAAATTAATTTTAGAAACAAAAGTAATTAGTCACGGTGATCAATTTAGATATAAATTTATATAATTAAAAATTATGGAATACTAAAATAGTCACTGTTATAAATAAAAAATTATAATTGATCACTAATTAATTAGAGATCAATTTAGAAACTAATTCATTTTCTACCGAAAACTAGGTAGTTAATTTTTAATGACCAATTTTCTTTCATAGCTAAAACTATAGTGACTAATTTTAAGGACCAATTTAGTAACAAATTATCATTTTGTATTCATTATAGTAACTATTTTAATAATTAAAAACTTTCATAAATTGTTATCTAAATTAGTCACTGAAATTGGTCGATTCGTAAAAGTTTAAAAGTTTTCTTGTAGTATCAGTTTACATGCAAATAATCAAGGGTTAAATATGTTTTTGGTCCCTCAAGTTTCAGTAAATTTTGGAATTAGTCCCTCATCAAAACTTTATACCAATTTAGTCTTTCATCTCTCAAAATGTGTGAATTTAGTCCTTTTAACCAAATTTTGTTAAGTTTATCTGACAAAACACATTTCATGATAGTATTTAAGTTAACATTGAAGCAAAAATGTGTCAAACAGTGTAAATAATTTAAATATTATCATGAAATATGCTTGAAACGTTAGATAAACTTAACAAAATTTGGTTAAAAAGACTAAATTCATGCATTTTGAATGATAAATGACTAAATTGGTCAAAAGTTTTGATAAGGGACTAATTCCAAAATTAACTGAAACTTGAGGGACTAAAAACATATTTAACCCAATAATCAAACATGCATGTTTAATAAAATTTGAGAGGAAAACTGAATTTTTCATTGATAGAAGACGACGAAGAGTGATAACACATATTATTCTATTTCATTGAATGGACTATAACTCCGAGGTACAATCTGTGTTGAGAAAGGTCACTGTGTTCTGTTCTGTGTTATAGCTAACCAAGATGTCTTGTTGTGCCAAATTCCCCAAGATAGCTTTTGAACGTCTACTGAAAGCCAAACATATTTTAGTTTCACTCACCTTCATAAATGTGTTGCTAGAATGCAATTCCACAACTGCACCACCTTTAAAATGTGCAAACACCGTCGGTATATGATATTCCCGACCAGATGTAACTTCGTAGCACAACTTCAAATGTTTCATTGGACTATCAGTACGCACTAAATTCACTGCATTTACCATTTCTCCTTCCAAAGCTGAGTAAACCTCATCTGGCAAAAAAGTGATTGTTGTCCCTGAATCAAGTAAGATGTTTCCTTCTTCACCATTTCTCGGAAACTCTATTCTCTTGCTTCCCACAATCATTGCTTCCATCACCAAGTAGTACTTGAATGGCACTGCACTGTTTACGATTATAGGGGTTGGAACTGCAGATTTAACAGAAACCTCACCACGATCTCCAAAATGGAGAAAACTAGGTTTTACATCTCCTTCATACATTGGCGTGAAACAATACGAAAATATTCCACCTGTTCTAGGTCTTAAAAGAGATACAAGTGAGAGAGGTGCATTTCCAAGGCCAACTATGCCAGAGCTTTGCTTATCAAAGAGCCCAACATTGTTATGTCCACATCCAATCACAGCTTTCGGAAATGCTACAGGAATATCTTCACTACTCGAAGTTAGAGTAATGGTGTCCCAGCTTATATCTCCTTCTGAAACTGATTCATCACCATAGATGGTTTTATATGCACAGTGCTTCTTCCCGTTGTTAAAATTGCAAAAGGCAATTTGCTCAGTGAGACATTCAGCAGCAACACAAGGGATTCTACTGTATGTGCTTGATTTTGAAGGATCAAATATGGGTGTGTTTTGTTTGTAACAGTTCTTACAAGGTTGACATTGCATCCAAATGGTGTTGGCACCAGTATCAATTACACCAAGGGTTTGGAATGGTGGAGTTCCGACTGAATAGTTCATCAGGAATTCTCCTGAACTTGGTATTACAGTGGTCTCAACATCATGCGAAGAATCTGGTGTAGAGTAATTTGCGCGATGGATGGAACGAAGAACGGCATTTTGAACTCGTTGGAAATGAGTTTCTGTGGGACGATAAAAGGGTGATTTTGGTGAATCACGGTGGATCAGTTCCACACTGAATCCACTTTTAAGAGCTTTTGAGGAGGAAATGTTGTGAAAAAATAACAAAAGAATAACAAAATGTGAATAACATGGAACCATTGTTATCACTATATATGCACAAGAGTGCTCTTTGAATGAATTTGTAATTGTTAGTGCTTCTTATACAGTGACTGTGTTATCAGTATTAATATATCTTATATGTATTTTTAAGTAGCAGGAATATATCCATTTTTAACTATACATTTGGTCTGGATTCCAATGAACAATCAATAATCTGATTTATTCTAAATTTGTTCCATGTTTTAATATATTTCCTAGCTAAGTGCAGGTAAGATTCAACGTGAAAAAACTAAAGTTTATTATATACATTCCTTTTAAAAAACAAATCTTGTGAGCCAAAACTAAATAGTCAGAGTCAATGTAAATCAGACGTAAGTATTCCATTTATATTAGCAGGTGAAATTCAATTTGAACATCTTAAATATTTTATATATACCTTTATTGGAGTTTTGTGTAAGGATGACAACGAGACGGGATATGGACGGGTTTTGCTATCCCATGTCATTTCTGTAGAAAAAAAATTTCATCTCCTCATCCTCACATGGTAACGGGTATAATCTCATACACGTACCCGTTTTCTTACTACTTCAATATTAATTTTAATTAATTTTTATACAAAAATAAAAAAATTACGGTAAAAGAAACATATTATTATCAAATATTCAATATTAGGATGATGATTGTTTATTCGATATCAAATACTTTGAAATAAATTATAATTATTTACATTTTAGATTAGAATACCAAATAAAATTTCATGAGAACCAAAACATTTATTAAATTTGTAAACATTAATGAAACATAGTTGATAAAATTTGAAAATGTTTTAAAAGAATATAAAAGGAAAACAAATATTCAAATTAAAATATATTTTAAATGTTTGTTTACTCCAATTTTTTAAATTTTAATGAATCTCTTTTTATACACTAATAAAAATTATAATACATCACTTAATCAAAATGACACAAAGAACAAATAATAAACATAATAACAAAATTTTAACATAGATCTTGTATCTATTGAACTCGAATATATGTTGAATGGTGATAGAAAAATATTAATGACAATTACATTAAATATTTATATTGTAGTAAATAAAAGTTATTTACAATTATAGTGAAACAATTACAGTATGATTGATAATAAATTAGAAAATAAAAAATAATTAGATAAAATATATCGAAATAGTATTTTACATCATTAAAATAAATAACAAATAAAAATATTAAAAAATTAACAAATGTGTGTCTTATAAACAATTTGAGAAAATATTGAAAGAAATCGCACAAAGGAAAATAAATGTATAATTAAGGGTATAATAAGATGAAAAATACTTTAGAGATCTAAGAAAACTTTTCAAATGTCATCATATATACTCAATGGTTGAGAAATAAAAATAATAATAAGTAAAGAATTTTTTTTTATATTACCTAACAAATGAAAGGTTTATGCTATCAAATACTTAAATTGAGAGTATTAAACATTCTCATTTGAAAGGAAAATATACAATAAATAAATATATTAAAAAAATAATAGAAATATCAAACATGAGACATAATTTTTTTTTAATTAACATATATCATTTTAACACAATTACATAAAGGTTATGATAAAATGAAAAATATATTAGAGATGCAAATGAGTTTCATGACAAATTAAATAATTAGAAGAAATAAAAAATAAAAAGTATATATATATATATATATATATCGTTATTTAATTAATTGTGATAATGTTTTAATAATTTAAACGGGAACAGAGATATGGCAGGGACATGTATTATGGCGAGGATATATACATTCTCATTCTCATTCTCATCCCCATACCCGTCAATGCGGAATTTCTCCGTCAAGGCAGGGATTCAGACAATATTCACGGTAACGGGTTTATTTGTCATCTTTATTCTTGTGAACCAAAAGTTTTAAATATATTCAGAAAATCAAGAATATTATATATAGTATTCCTTTAATGATTGATGACATTCGTAGTAATAATGAGACACATTCTAATTATAATTGCTTGCAAATGTTTTTTGTTAATATAACATATATTCTTAGTGTTAAAAATAGTATTTTGTTAATTTCCAATACTATTAATCTTAAATATGTATTACCCATAGAATAAGTTGTAATTCATGTAGTTGCTCAGCAATTTGTAGTTAATGAAAATCTCTTTCGAAATAATGTTTTAATGATAAATATTAATTTGTTCAAAATTAATTTTAACTTTTCTAGAAATTTTTTTTAATATATATATTATACATTATATTATTATTATATTATACAAATACAAATTGAAGGAATACTTTAGACACGTGATGGTTATTGAAAGAACAATTTTGACATGTGACAGTCAATTTCTTCTGAAAAAATTCAAAAAAATAAATAAATTTATTATTCACACTTTGTTAATATTTTTATGCTGTACCATAAAATTTGAAAGAATCAATATTTTTTTAACATAAATATGGAAAGAAACGTTGCTTTAGGAGAAGAGAAGAGGAATCGTGCCACTTTAAATTCTCAATTTGAAAACATGACTACAATGAATTTGGACTTTATCTTTATGATTTGCTCTGAATTATGTGGCTACAATTAAGAATAGCATTCTCCAATTAGGGATTAAGTATTTTTAGTTATGGGAGCCACAAATTAGGGTTGTGATATCAAATTTCAATATCCTTTACATGCCTTATATATTTTACACTTTTAGGTTTGCAGTTTACATTTGTGTTCAAATTCTGACTTGGTTTGGTGAGTTTGTTCTTGTGTATCCAGTTATCTCGGTCTTCACAGCATTTAGGACTCATATGCATATGAATATGTAGAAGCCAATTCATTCTTTCAATGGAATCACCCCATAGAAGGAAAATTGGAACATAGTTGTAAGGGTATTAAGGTTTGTGATCTGATTTCACTATGCACAAGTCTTCTTTTTCATTAGAGATGGTCTTACAAGACAAGGATGTAATGTACTCAATTCATCGTTAATATGAATGTGTTAGAACTTCTTATATAACTTATTGTTGGAAGTTCCACCTCGTCTAGAGATAAGATCAATTCACAATATATAAATGAGGTGCAAACCTCACCTTACAAGCCAGTTTTGTGGAGTTAAGTTAAACTTTAAACCCACTTCTAACATTTATGTCTTCTCATATTCCTAGATGACTTAAGTCCTTGATAATGCTTTGTAATTATTTATGTTCAAATATCATTGTCCTAAACTTAATACTTAAATGCATATGTGTTTCAAAGTCATAGGATGTTGCATATGAGACATATGAAGATTGCATAATGAAGCATACCACCTATGTTGGCATTACAGAGGTCTTAAAAGAATACTAATAAGATTGAGACGTGAATGATTTCATCTCATAGCTATTTTAAGAAGGTAGTGAAGTTTGAGAATATTTAAGAACAATTTATATTATCTGTCTACTTTATGTATTCTTTTACTTTGATTTATTTTGTTGTTGCTTTCGGTTTAAGATCAATTATGATTACGTGGTTCTGGTCCTGCAATGGTGTTATTGGCATGAGGCCATTTTACTATAAATGTTCCATTATAGAAATTATATATTTGAACAGAAACAATATATTATCTATATTATGTATATAAATTTATTGTTATTGATAGTAGTAGAGATATAAATTAATTTTTATAATTAAATGTTTCTTTAATTATTTCAATTAAATTTAATTACATTTCTAAAGTCAAATGATGTCTTATTTTATCTTAATAATTTATCTATTAATCGACCAAATTTGACACAACAACTAATATTAATTAAAGAAATAATTAATTATTATTGATTTTTAATCTATGTATATGATATATATTTATGGAAATTATACATGTTTATATAAACAATATAACATGTGTATTATCTATTATCTACTATATATTAGCAATTAATGTTGTATTAACAAAGAATGATATATTAGCATTTATTTAAAAGATAATGCTTTGATTGAATTAAAATTTTGTATTTTTGTGTTTATGAATTTATATTTATATGTATTGAAAATAAATTGTTGCAATAATTAATTAACATTAAGTATATTTTTATTATTATTAAGGTTAGCATGTTACACAAATAAAATTGTATGATTAATTCTTTCTGTAATAATTAAATTTAATTACATTTTATAAAAGTAAAACATTAATTTACCTTTTTCAATATATTATATATTAATTAATAAAATTTGATTCATTATTTAATATTAATAGTTAAATTCTTAATTATTAATTAATACATTAATATGAAATTATTAATTATTAATATTATACATATTTGCAGTTATACAAATTAAATTATAGGATTGATTTTTTCTTTAATTAATTCAATTTATTTATATTTTTCATTACCTTTTTAATATACATTTTTATTTACTTTTTTATTCATTTTATGTTCAAAATGATTGGGTTTTAGATTACATAGGTTATAGTACTGTTTACCGTGTTAATTTTTAATACAAATAATCAATATATTCATACAAAATTACCTAATTAATGTATTAATATACTAATTTAAAATCAAATATTTATTAAATTAATTAAAATAGTTAGTAATGTATAAATTAATTTTAATTTATAATAAATCTGATTTCACGTTTTTGCACGTAAAGGTAGACTCTAATATTAATTTAATGCGTCTAAAGAGTCAGTTCTTAGTTAGTTTTTAACTGACAATATTTAGTTTAGGAAATTTAAGATATTTATTGACATTTAAAAGAATTAAAAAGTTTTTTTTCAATATTTTAAAAATATTCAATGTTTCATGTTGAATTATTATTCATCTGGATATAATAAAAAATAATGATAATGATAATAAAAAAATAATAATTTATAAAAAGCTACTTTAATAAAAGTAATACCATATTTTTGTAATACTAAACTTTAAAATGAAAACATGGTTATATTTGATTAGTAATATTCAAATTAATTATAAAAATACAAAGGAAATATATCCTAATAATTAATGTTAAATTAATAAATATAACGTTATTCAATTATAATAACAAGTTTACCCACAAAACAGAAAATAAAATAGAAAATTAAGTAGCATAAAATTATGCAAAACTAAGATATAAATATGGGTTAATCATACTTAATAAGCGTTTATCATATACTAAGTGGTAGTAAACACCGAGTTATATTAGAAATGAAAGTAAAAATTAGAACAAGAAATTTTTATTGATAATAAATACAGATTTAGAAATCTTAAGAAGATCACGAAACACTTTTAGTCCTTTCAAATAAATAAAAGGCGATTTTTAAGTCTCCAAAATTTAAAAATAATTCATTTAAATAATATAATGCAGACTTAATTTATTTGGAATGGTTTTATTAGAAAAATTATTAACACACACTGTGTTTAATTTTAGAAATACAATTTTACTTTTTCTTTCCTAATACTTTTTTCATATTCCTTTCTTCTAAAGTTATCACAAATGGGGGTTTACATAGGGTTTTTACAAAGGAAAATGACATCTTTTTTGGAATACTAAGAAGAAAATGATATCTATAATACAAATTTTTGTGTATGATAAAAAAAGAAGTTAGTGAAAAGTAAGTGTTGTGGGAGAAATCTACTACAACAATATATCCATAAAATGTCTTGTATATATTTATCTTTTGACATTTTGTACATGTGCATAATATCGCATTATTTAATTTTATTATTAATTATTGTTGAATAAAAAAATTGTATTTTTTTTATTATTAAAATATGGAATATTTCATTGCACTTAAAACTTATAAGTCGTCATATATAAAATAAAATAAAATATGGTTAAAATACCTTTTTGTCCCAATTTTCATCAAGTTTTGTCAAATAAATCTTAATTTTAGTTTTGTGTTCAAATAGTTTCCAATTTTCGTCAATTTTGTTCAATTGGGTCTTTTTTTGCTAACACCGTTTAAATCATTAATGATCATGAACAATGACTGTCATGTGTCACTTCGTGATTTTTTTTATTTTTTATTTTTGAATTTTTTTGAATTTTTTTTTAAAATTTTTTTTATTTTTTTAAATGTCCACGTGTCAACCCAGTAGCATGCCACGTGTCAAAGTCAATGTTCTATATTCAATTTGGTCCCTATATTTGTTATTTTTGTTCAATTTAGTTCCAATTTTGTTTCCCTCTCCAAATTGAAACCAAATTTAATTTTTATAACAAAGTTATAGTGATGTGAATTTTAATATATTATATACAAATATTTAATAAAAAATGTGAATTTTAATATAAAAAATTTGGTTTCAATTTGGAAAGGGACCAAATTGGTTCATGTTAACAAAAATTGAGACTAAATTGAACAAAAAATAATAAATATAGGGACCAAATTGAATATAGAACATGTGGCACGTTACTCGGTTGACACGTGAACATTTAAAAAAAAATTCAAAAAACTCACGAAGTGACATGTGTCAGTCACTGTTCATGACCGTTAATGATTTAAACTGAGTTAGCAAACAAGGACGTAATTGAACAAAATTGACGAAAATTAGGACCTATTTGAACACAAAACTAAAATTAAGACTTATTTGACAAAACTTGACAAAAATTGAGACCAAAACAGTATTTTAACCAAAAAATATTTATATCCTATTTCTATTCGAATGTTATTTTACTCGTTATATTCAATTATTTTATGAATGTTATTTTACGAAACCACACAACAAATCAAACACCTTATAATTATAATAAGGTAGAAGTTTATAAATGTTAGAAATGAGTTTTAAGCTTAATTCAATCTACAAAATCGATTTGTAATTGTACCTCACATATATACTATTAAATTGTCTTATTTCTATTGGACATGAATTTTCAACATTTTTAGGTTTTCAAATTTACAAAAATGGACTGAAGGAAAGTAAATTTCAATCTGTTAATTGAAAGCATAACTAATTATGAATTATGGATACTGAGTCTCTAAGGAGTGTCATGAAATGGTAATAGTAATTTTAACTTTTATGGTGTACGTAGAAATCACAATAACGAAAGAATAAAAAATAGAAAAACCATTTGTTTCCTGAATTGAAAATACTAAGTATATTATATTCAGACCGTAGGTATTGCTTTGAAAACAGTAACAAAATTATAGTATCTTGTGTTAATTAGTATTATATGAAACATCTATTTTAGATTAGGAAAAACTTGTTTCACTTCCTTTGATGATCATTTGACAACTTTTTTAGGAATAAAATAGTCTTCATAAAATTTAATTTTTATAGTTTTAGAAAGAAGAGAAAATGAATAATAACGAGAGATAATATCAAAAGAATGGTATCAAAATATTCGGTCCAAAAAATAAACTTTGACTCATAAAAGATGACGACCGATGACAACACACAATTTTAGAGAGAAAAAGTATTTTTTCATTTATAGAAAATGACGATGAGTGTTGGAAGTTCTACGTTGACTAGAGATAAAAAAATTTCATAATATAAGTGAGGTGTAAAACTCATCTTACAAGCTAATTTTATAAAGTTGAATTAGGCTTAAAACCTACTTCTAATATCGGATGATAACACATATTATTCTATTTTGTGGAATTATCTATAATTCCGAGGTACAATCTGTGTTGAGGAAGGTAACTGTGTTATGTTGTGTGTCATAGCTAACCAAGATGTCCTGTTGTGCCACATTTCCAAAGACGGCTTTTGGCCTCGGAGCGAAAGCCAAACATATTTTAGTTTCAGTCACCTTGAGAAATGTGTTGATAGAATGCAATTCCACAACCGCACCACCTTTGAAATGTGCAAACACCGTCGGTATTTGATATTTCCGACCAGATGTAAGTTCGTAACACAATTTCAATTTCTTTATTGGGCTATCAGTACGCACCAAATTAACTGCATTCACCATTTCTGCTTCCAAAGCTGAGTAAACCTCATCTGGCAAAAAAGAGAGTGTTGTCCCTGAGTCAAGTAAGATGTTTCCCTCTCCACCATTTCTCGGAAACTCTATTCTCTTGCTTCCCACAGTCATCGCTTCCATCACCAAATAGTACTTGAACGACGCTTCATTGTTTATGACCATAGGGGTTGGAACCGCAGTTTTAACAGTAACCTCAGCACGATCTCCAAAATGGAGAAAGCTAGGTTTTATCTCTCCTTCAAACATCGGTGTGAAACAGTACGAGAATGTTCCACCTGTGTCTGGTCTTAACTGACTTGCGAGTGAGAATGGTCCTCTTCCGAGGCCAACTATGCCAGAATGTTCGCGATCAAAGGTTCCAACGTTGTCGTGTCCACATCCAATCGCAGTTCTGAGCAATCGTATAGGACGATTTTCACTGCTGGAAGTTAGAGTAACGGTGTCCCTACTGAAATCTCCTTTTGAAATTGATCCATCGCCATAGCCGATTTTATATGCGCAATGCTTCCCGTTGTTGAAATCGCAGAATGTGGTTGTCACGCTCAAACATTCAGCAGCAACACAAGGGATTCTGGTGTATGTGCTTGATTTGGAAGGATTGAATATGGGTCTGTCTTGTTTGTAACAGTTTTTACAAGGTTGACACTGCATCCAAACGGTGCTGGAACCAGTATCAACTACACCAAAGATTTGGAATGGTGGAGTTCCGACTGAATATTTCATCAGGAAATCTCCTGTACTTGGTGTTACAGTGGTCTCAACATCATGATCTAGTCGAGAGTAATTAGCACGATGAATGGAACGAAGAACCGCATTTTGAACTCGTTGGAAATGAGTTTCTGTGGGACGGTAAAAGGGTGATTTTGGTGAATCACGGTGGATCAACTCCACACTGAATCCGCTTTTAAGGGATTCTGAGAAAGAAATGTTGTGAAGAAACAACAAAAAAAGGAAACAAAATGAGTAACATAGAACCATTGTAGTCACTATGTATTGCAGAAGAGTGAATGAATAAACAATGTCTTTCGATGGATTTGTAATTGTCAGTGCATCTTATATATTGACTGTGAAATTATCGGTATTTAATATGTAATCTTGATTAGCAGCGATATTACCTTTTTTTATTATACATTTAGTCTTAATGCAAAATATTATTTCTTCTAAATATGTTACATGATTCCTAGTTAAGTGCAGGTGAAATTCACAAGGAAAACCTAAAACTTATTGTATATACCTTTTATTTGAAAACTTGTGAACCAAAACTAAATATTCAAAGTCAATTTATAGCAAAAGTAAATATTCAATCTGAACACCTTAACATAAATATATGTATATATACCTTGATTGGAGGTCTTGTGATCCAAAAGTATATATTAAATGTTCTGAAATATTATATATATATATATATAGTATTTCTTTTATGATTGATGACATTCGTAGTAATAATTGCTTGCAATTTTTTTTTTGTTAATATAGTGTTTTGTTTATGGATTACACACAGCAATTTGTAATTACTGAAAAACTCTTTCGAATTAATGTTTTGTTGACAAATAGTAATTAGTCCAAAATTAACATTAATTTTTTTAGAAATGTTTCATACCTTCACTTTGACCATAAAGAAGATATCCTCCTTTGTCTTCACATTTCATATTTTCACTTTTATCATAAAGAAGATATTTTTTATTGTGTCAACATTTTATATTTTCACTTTTACCTTTAATTATTATTTTAAAAATTAATTATTTTATAAATATTTTATCTTTAACCGTTATTCTGAAAAATTTTTCTTAACCATTATTTTAAAAACCTCTTTTCTCTTTAACAATTATTTTAAAAACCTCATTTATGTATATATTTTATTTTTTTAATTAACATCTAACAATTATTTTAAAAATTAATTATATATTTTTTGTTGATCTTAACTCAAATATTTATAAAAATTTTAAAAAAAAGAACACTTGTGTATTCGTTAATATATATATATATATATATATATATATATATATATATATATGAAAAATGATAGAGATCATACAAATAATTTTTTTAATAAAATAATAATTACACCGATAAAAAAATCATTAACATAAATTAAGAATAATTTATATTTTGTATTGAATGCCTTACTAAACCTTTTTAATAAATTTTGGCAATTTTAAATTTTCCAAATAAATAATAAATAATTTCCTAATAAATAATAAATTATTAGAATGCTTATATTTCACAATAAATATTTATATTTCTTCAATTAATATTATATATTTACATTATTTTCTCTCAATGCAATATATTTGGCTCAAAAGTTTACGTTTATTTTTATTTGCATTATCTCCAATCAATAAATACATAAAATTGCGCCACCAATTAAATATATCCAAAGAAAAAAAAAACTCAACATGTGAGAAATATATATATAACAATATATATAAAGAGGATTCTTTTTTTTGTCTACATTTTAAAATATCCATTTTATCCTTTAAAATATAATTATTTATTAAATTTTTGAAAATTGACCGTTATTTTTATAAGTTTTTTATAAAATCGTTTATTTCTACTTCTTCTCTTCTTTATTTATTAACGTTTATTTAATAAATATAATTTTATTTTATATATTAACTTAATAAGCTTACAATATATCACATATTATAATATAATATAATATATTAACTTAATAACCTACTGATATAAAATGAGTACATAGAGGCGCGATAACGCCTGTGTTTACTCTAGTATATAATATATATATATATATATATATATATATATATATATATATATATATATATATATATATATATATATATATATATATATATATATATTAATTTAATATTTAAAATTTATTGGTGGGTTGGTGAGCCAACCCGGTGATGAGCCGGGTTCTTAATGGGTTGAGTTTATTTTTAATTCGTACTGAAATTTGTAATTTTTTTTCAACTCAACTCGACCCGAATCCGTGATGAGCCGGATTGGCTCGCGAATTATAACCCATTTTTACTGCTATACTGTTTTCTGCCCATTAACTATTGTTGTAGACTAACTTTTATACACTAATTACTAGTTATAAGAACAATTTCTATAATCCCTTAATTAGTCGTTGATAACATATCAAGATACACTAGGTTTTTTGAAGAACATGATTTATTTGAGTTTTTGTCGACTCATCATAACTTGCAATTTTCAATACAGAGATTATTAGAAATAACAGCCACATATATATGCTTTATTATTGGAATTCCCAACCGACACTAAAATGAATCTTTGAATATCATAACATGAAGGAGGGGGGCTCTTGGAGAAAACTATGTCATGTTTCTTAGCATTTTTCATCACTTTCTCCGTACAAATAAAAGGCATTAAATTGGACAACAACACAATCAGAATCATGGAATGCACAAGAAACTTTCCATCAGCACCCCTCCTGAAAACTTTTATCAATTCAATTATTTGTTTCTTGAATTCTTCCGTCAATTAAAAATAAACTCAATTCATAATATATATAAATAATATATATAAATAGATATATACCTCATCTTATAAGTCTATTTAATAAAATTAAGTTAAGCTTTTAATTTCTTTTAACATAATATCATTTAGAGGTAGGTTAGAGTCTATAGTAAAAAAATTTGATGTCTGTTAAATCAATTATTCTAAAAACTATCAAATCACTCGTTAATATTTAATTTGCTTCTTGAAAGCCTTATATAACTAAAGATAAAATTATTTCTGAATAAGTACATCCAAAAAAATATTAATGATAATCTTAGTATTGTATATACCTAGTAAACATAATTGTGACAGATTCCTGAATTAATAAGGAACCTCTGAGTAACAAAAAATTATAGGTGTACCTTAACTTTACAGAAGTCACTGGATCACAACCACATGTGACAGAGGGCCAGAGTGACAGAGAGGGCGTAACGAAGCTGAATCACGGAGTCACCGATTCGTTACGAATGAGGCTACCACAGAGACTATGACGGAGACGACGCAACGAAGACAGGGCAACGAAGATAGCGCGACCGAGATGACGCGACGAAGATAGCGCCGACAAAGATGGCGTGATGAAGACGACGTGACGAAGACCACTGCAACGAGGCTACGACATAGCTTAATCGCAAAGCAGAATCGATTGATATTAGTTGAACACCCACTGTGAACTTAGGTTTTCGAGTGTAAAGAAAAATCATTCAACTTTTCTGATTTGGGAGGGAACAAGGGAATTCACTCAAAGAAGAATGTATTGCAATCTGCGGAGGTCATAAACCTCCTAAAAAAAATAAAAACCCCTTCTATTATCAGCTTTTAGAAAATCCATCATAATTAATCTGTGGAGGTCTTTTTAACCTCCATAAAATGATCCACGTTATATATCTTTTTATTGTAGTGTCTTTCCATTTAAATATTATTATAAAAGGTATTAAAACAATTCTTATTAATTATATTTAAAATGAAATGATTAATTATTATTTTGATAATTATTTATTATCTTTTACGATGCTTTTTTATATTTTATATGTTAATTTATTCAAATAAAAGAATTATTAATTAATTTATATTGTTACATATTATTATTTATTATTATTATATTTATGGTATAATTTGTTTTATATTTTTATTTTTTTAAACATTTTAAATATGAAATAAATTATTTATGATGCATTATAAATAAAAATATGTTATGTATTTTATATATAAAATATGAATATTTAACTTAATTTAATTATACACTTCAAATTTATTTAAAATTTAAATATTTATATTAGAAGAATTAATTTTTTTTAAAATAATTATTGATATTAATATATAGTTCTTTTATATATATATACACATAGATACCCCAAATAAAAGAGAATGGTATTTAATGTAATATAAAAATCAACAAATTAAAAACATAAATCGTAAAATTTAATCTTATCATACCTTAAAATTAATCAAACTGTTTGAAATATTTATATTATTGTTCGAAAACTTTCTAAGGTCGAACAAAGCCTCGCTTTTTATATTTATTATATATATTTTTAAAATAATAATTAATATTTAACTAATAAAAAAAAATTCTTTTGCATTTAAATGTTAATAAAAAGTATCCCACAATTTTGTTTGGTTTCCCTGCACTTTTCGCAAACAGCACTGAATAATAGTAATTAATTATATAGTTTAAAAGAAAAAGAAAAAAAAAAGACGCTGATGGGTTTTGGTATTGTCCCTTTAGTTAAGATAAGCCTCCATCTTCGAGAGCTTCTTCCCTGCACCCCAAACCATTTTTTCTGTACCTCCAAAATTTTTCTTATTTCTAATTTTACCTATTAAATGAAGAGAGAGAAAAAACAGTAAATAATGGATTATGAGATCTGTCTTGTTATTTAATTTTTTTATGAAACGAATTACAAAATCTGTTTCATGATTTTAGGAAACGTATTTTGAAAGCCGTTTCATTTATTTTTCATTTTTTATATGAAACGGATTACACATTTTGTGTCACAACTTCTAGAGACGGAGTTAGAATTCCGTTTTGTAGTTATATTTTGTTAATTCTGAGACGAATTTTGCTTTCCATTTCATGTATTTGGGAAACAGATTTTGATATCCGTTTTGCTTTTTTTTAATATTCTATTTTTTTTTATTTTTGTTTTTTTATATATATATATATATATATATATATATATATATTAATTTAAAGTTGAACTCATTTTAAATTTTATTTTTTATTTAATTTATTTCTTAAATAGTTATATAAAAGAAAAATTATAAAACAAATTAAATTAAAAAATACTTAAACTGTACATTAAAAAGTTATTCATTGTATTATAACTTTTTTAATTTATTTAAAGTATATATTTTTTTAAATTTTAAATGATAATTAAACTATAATTAGATAAAAAAACAATAACGAAAATTTATTCTGATTATTTTTAAATTTATTTTAAATTTAATATCTTTTGAAATTTAATTATTCTTTTAGTATATTATTTTGGGTTTTAATCATATTTACATATTTATATATTCGTTTCATAAAAAAATATAGAAACTTATGAAATAGAATTTGTAATCTGTTTCATATTTTTCTAAAACGGATCACGAATTCCGTTTCGAAAAAAAATTAATAATTTATGAAATGGAATTCGTAATCCGTTTCAGAAAAGTATGAAATGGATTCCAAAATCCGTTTCATAAAAAAAACATGAAAACTAATGAAATAGATTTTGAGATCCATTTCATATTTTTCTGAAACGGATCACGAATTCCGTTTCTGGAAAAAAAAAGTAAAAAATACCAAACGGATTTTGAAATCCGTTTTGCTTTTCCTTGAAACGGATCATGAAATTCGTTTCACATAATCAAAATGAAAAAAAAAATACAAAATTGATATTAACAAACCAACCATTAACACACTCAGAAAACACAAAGCACAGAAGAAATGGAAATGAGAAAGAAAAACATTGTCGAAATAAATTGGGAGTGCAGCTCAGATAAGCAAAATAAGTTGCCGCAGTAAATATCATTTACTGCGCTTCTACCGGTTTTCACCCACTGTCAATTACAAATTAATTAGGGGTAAAATGGTAAATTTGGAGGATACTAAAGAAAACTTGGAGGTGCAGGGAGAAGGCGCCCCATCTTCTCCCACTACAGCCAAATTACGAGGGAGAGAGAATTCAACATGAAGAGTACTAACACTGCACACTTCTTCCTTCGTTCCTTCGCTTTTTGATATCTTTCTCTTTGGGGCAACATGGCCAAATACTAGAGACAAATGTGTATAACTGGTTCCAGAACAGAAAGGCTCATTCGAAGAAGAAGCAACTAGCTCCCACGTCGGAGCTAGAAGCCGAGACAAAAGTTGAGTCTCCGAGAAAGAAAAAGATACGCGTCGAGAGCGTTCAGGTTGCTCAAGGACATGTACATCCACAGTCCTAACTTAGGTATTATTAATTAATCTTTCAATTTTTAGGATGAATTTCTCAAGAAACAGTTATACAAAAATTAAGAACATGATCAATTAGGTTTTTTCAACAGATTGAGCCGAAAACTGAATGTGATTCTTCATAGGCTTGTTTTTAATTTGTAGATATGCAATCTGAATTCTGTTGATTTGTTTGTGCAGGATTTGGCCGATTGCTGAGTAAAATAAGAGTTGCAGGCTATTACAGATCTTATTTTCTTTGACAGAATATGTGGTATGCATGGGTTGAAGACTCTTCACTTTTTTCAGTTCATCATTACCCAAGCACCGGTCATATATATTAGTTATTTCATATTAATATTAGTATAATGTATTTATACCGAAAACTTGCAAAAATAGTTAATTATTCCTTCTTCATGGAATCAGAATTCCGTACTCGGTGCGAGTTGTGTACAACTGTTTATTTAACATAAGTGTATTTATAACGTCACCATTTCTTATATTTCTTTTTCCTATTACTCAGTCACCATTTTGCACAAAAACCATTGACATCCAACTTTGGCTTTATTTTGCGTACATAAATTTTGATAGAGAAGAGAAATAGATCAATGCATAAGGTAAATATATTATGGTTAGAATATAAATGCATAAGAGGAATTAAGGTCTTCATCAAGTTAAGTTGTTAATTTGATTAAATAGTTCATTGGAAGGATTAAGCCTTCACAAATTGTTATAAACAAGTTTAAAAGAACTTTTTAGCTACAACCACTTATCAGGGATTAACGAAAGATTTGTTACAACCACTTTGTTAGGAATTAACTAGAGATTTATTACAAATATCTTGTTAGGAATTTGCGAGAGATTTGCTACAAATAATTTGTTGGGGATTAGTTAGGGATTTGTTACAATTAGTTTGCTAGAGATTTGCTACAACCGTTTTGCTAAGGATTGACGAGGGATTTGCTACAAATAGTTTGCTATGGATTAGTTAGGAATTTGCTACAAATAGTTTACTATGGATTGACTAGGAATTTGCTACCAATAGTTTGTGAGGGAATAGCTAGGAATTTGCTAAACCTAGTTTGCTAGGGATTAGCTATGGATTTGTTACAACTAGTTAACTAAGGATTAGCTAGGGAGTAGTTTCCTCGTTGATTAGCTACCTATAATTTAGCTAAGGTTTAGTTTCTTCGTTGTTTCCTCGCTAATCCTTCGCTAAATCATTTTGCGAGGAATTAGCTAAAGATTATTCCCTCACAAATCTGAAAATTTGTTGTAGTGTTAATGGAAGACTCTAAACTTAGGAAAACAAAACCTTTGTACTAAAGTCATATCAAAACTAAAATAATCACTTTAAACACTCTATAAACACTCAAATTAATTATAACTCAAACTTAATATAATAAAAAGATCAAAGTTATCAAACCTTATATAACAAAATTAATAATTTATTTGTAAATATTATGTATTATTACAATTAATATATTTAAGTTATAAACAAAGTTGAGATGGTTGAGTTGGTCTAAGGCGCCAGATTAAAGTTTTTTTATCTTTTTTTTAGAGATAGATATCTATATCTATAATATTAAGAATATTCAATAAATATACAAAATATTTTAGTAGGTGTCTAAAATTTAAATTCCTTTCCTTACTAGGGATTTGCTACAATTAGTTTGCTATGGAAATTTGTTGTAGGGTCAATGGAAGACTCAAAACTTAGGAAACGAAACCCTTTAGACTAAAGTTATATCAAAACTAAAATAATCACTTTAAACACTCTATAAACACTCAAATTAATTATAACTCAAACTTAATATAATAACGTAATATAACAAAATTAATAATTTATTTGTAAATATTATGTATTATTACAATTAATATATTTAAGTTATGGACAAAGTTGAGATGGCCGAGTTGGTCTAAGGCGCCAGATTAAGGTTCTGGTCCGAAAGGGCGTGGGTTCAAATCCCACTCTCAACATTTATATAAGTTGTTAACTTTTAAAGTTATCACAAAGGTGTCCTTAGTTTTTATGGTACCTGCAAGGTATCAAATAAATATGATGACTTTTACTATCATAGTTGTAAATAGAAGTAGAATATGAAGATATACACATTTTATATGACACAAATGAAGTAAAAAAACGAACAATGTCTAGTTTTGAGATAACAAAATTTCCTTATAAACAATATTCTTGGTAAAAATGTCATGTTGTCCTAAAAGGTCTCCTTCTTTAATAAGGATTTTTGTGGAAGTTTGAGAAACACCTCTTGATAAAATAACATATATAACTGACCATGGCTGAAAACATGTCGTGGAAGGTAAATTCCAACGATAGGTACAGTTTGTCCTTGTGATTTATTTATAGTAATTGCAAAACTCAATCTCATAGAGAATTGTTTCCTAATAAGCACAAAAGGAAGACATGCACTTTCTGTTATTTTATGTTTAATTCTTGGTAAGAAAGTTCTCTTTCCTACATGGTGACCTGTCAATATTTCAACATCCAACATGTGCATGTAGAACCCACAATATAGTAATCTTGTCTCATTACATAACCCAGATTTAGGGTCAATGTTTCGTAACAATATTAAAGGGATCCTTTTTTAACCTTTAAGTTATGTGGTGGCAAACCTCTTAGAGAAATAGTGTGCAAGTACTCTTATTGGTATAAATGATATGTGTGTCCTTCAACCTCATCAAATGGCAACAAATTATGTTCTTCTCCTAGAAATAGATCGATAATTATGTCATTAAGTTTTTCTACATCTTCATTTTTTGGAGTTAGTATGACTCGTTCGGCCATATAAGATGAATCACATGTATGAAATTGTACCCGAGGAAAAGTTTGGTGTATGAGGTGTTGTATTGAGGTTTCTCCTTCCCATGATATTGTTAGTTCTTGAGGTATTTTTACCATGTCATCAACTTGTGTTGGTTCAATACCATTTCCAATGCGCATGAGATATTCAGCAAAATTATGATCTTGTAATGATCGCATGTTTTGTTGTAAATGCAATATCTTTGTGTTACTCCATAAATGAGAGTTAATAATATAGGCAGAAATTATTTATGCTTTTGTACCTTTTTGAACAATTGGCAGTACCTAACGAAAATCACATCCTAATATGATCCTTTTCCCTCCAAATGGAGCATCAGAATCTAGAATGTCCCTTAATGACCGATCTAGTGCCTCCAAAACATATCTATTAACCATGGGTGCTTCATCCCAAATAATTACCTTTGCTATTTTTATTAGCTTTGCAAGATATGATTGTTTACTTATAGAACAAAAGGAATTGGCCTCGACATTGATGGGTATTTTAAATCGAGAATATGCAGTTCTACCACCCGGTAATAATGTTGCTGCTAAACCAGAGGAGGTTGTAGCTAAAATAATTTGACCCTTGCTCCTACAATGTGGAATTAAAGTACGGTAAATGAATGTTTTACCGGTTCCTCCTGGTCCATCCACAAAAAATATCTGACTTTGATTACGGTTGATTACATCTAAAATGGTATTGAAGGCAATGAATTGGTCATGATTCAATCTGTGTACATTGTCAACATCTTCATTAGGTATATGTATTGATAATTCTTCTTGTATAGTTCTTGGTACTGAATGCATCATAAGTTAAAGGTGGCAAATCAAAATCCTTTATTGTTTTACCATGCTAAATTAAAAGGTCATTTAAATCCTTCAATAACATAGAAATAAAGTTCTCATTGACAAAAGTGTTGGTTGAAGTACAATCTTCAACCATAAAGGTGTGGAACTGATTCCAAAGGCTTCTAACATCAGTTGGTTCACAAAAAAGTAATATGGTCACAAATAGTCTTCGTAAAGCATATGACATTTGTAAAGTTAATGCTTCAACTAAGCATTCATGAATACTATTGTCACCTTCTAAAAATCTTCATTTCTCAGTTGCCTTTTAAATGTGTGACAATATGTTTAATTTGGTGATAATAGATATTCCCAACTGATTGGTCCTTTTATGTGAGAAAGCAAAACCCGCAAGAAGAACTTATCTCCTTGAGAAGGAGATACAATATAAATTAGATGCATAAAAAAAATCAAATACATGTGTTTTCACATTAATGTTGAGAGTGGGATTTGAACCCACGCCCTTCGGACCAGAACCTTAATCTAGCGCCTTAGACCAACTCGGCCATCTCAACTTTGTCTATAACTTAAATATATTAATTGTAATAATACATAATATTTACAAATAAATTATTAATTTTGTTATATAAGGGTTGATAACTTTGATCTTTTTATTATATTAAGTTTAAGTTATAATTAATTTGAGTGTTTATAGAGTGTTTAAAGTGATTATTTTAGTTTTGATATGACTTTAGTATAGAGGGTTTCTTTTCCTAAGTTTAGAGTCTTCCATTAACACTACAACAAATTTCCAAATTTGCGAGGGAATAATCTCTAGCTGATTCCTCACAAAACGATTTAGCGAAGGATTAGCGAGGAAACAACGAGGACACTAAACCTTAGCTAAATTATAGGTAGCTAATCAGCGAGAAAACTACTCTCTAGCTAATCCTTAGCTAACTAGTTGTAACAAATCCATAGCTAATCCCTAGCAAACTATAACCAAATGTTTAAAAAATAAGTTAAATTTTATTTAAATAAAATATACACTTTACAGGAAAGAACTAAATAGAATGTAAGCATACTCGGAAGGACTTTCTTGGCCAATGACATACAGTAGTGATGAGGTGGGCTGAAATCTAAACAAAGAAGTTGTATCCTACTTTTTTGTATAGAGTTAAATTTAAATTTTTTGTTTAAGCGTAAGTAAATCTTATTAGTTTTGAAGTATTTTTAAGATTGTTATAGTACATTATTTTATATATACGTTTTTTATTGTTGTACAAAATATGAAAAATTAATGGTTGTCTCATTTAATATGTTCTTATAAGATGGGAAACTATAAATTATAATACAAAGATATTTTCAAGTAAACTCTAATAAGGTATTGATGAAAAGAGTATTACTTGATATATTTGTTTGTTAATATTGCTCCTTATTTATTACACATCTAAAATTTGAGCATACACTACTTTTTCATTATTTTAAAACATGTGTACCTGCTTCATTTTGTTGAAACTGTATCTATAACCTATTATTTATAAATTATTTTAATAGCCTAAGTTTAAGGAAATAGTGTACTGACCACAATCGTTACTAACAGGTGAAATACTTAATCGTGCTTCATATACATTATATTTTTTCAAACCTTTGTGGTGCATGAGTACAATATGTTATGTGAAAGCGTGGAGCATAATAAAATGAAATATGTAAATATTTCATAAAATGGTAAGTAAATAACATGGATTAAATATTGATGAATAAAGTTAACTAACCATGTTGAGTGTCAATAATGTGTGTATTACTTGGTCTTGCTTCATTGTCATTATGTCCTACAAACTTTTGTGGGGCAAAACCATAACCTAATTTTTAAAAATAAGTTAAATTTTATTTAAATCAAATATATAGTTTACAGGAAAGAACTAAAAACAATGTAAGGATACTCGAAAGGACTTTCTCGGGCCAATGACATACAGTAGTGATGAGGAAAAATGTGATGTTACCTGCATTAGTTACTGATTGAGCCATTTGTCGAATAGATGTCATTCTCAATCGGGGAGCTCTGTTTGACATTTAGACAATGTTGGGTGTGTTTTCAGGATTATTTTTCCTTCTTTTAGATTGTTCAATAAGTCTTTGTTGCAGGGTCATTTTACGTCTTCTATTTGCGGCATTTATTCTCCATCTTTGTTTTTGTTGTTCTGATTTTGATTTGTTAGAAGTAATATTTTCCATTTGAATATGTTGTCTATTTAAACCAAAAACAATAAATCCAAAATTAATATAAATTTAAAAACCTATTACTTGGAAGAAAGTAATGAATGAAAAGAAGGACAATGAAAGTAGTACAAAATATGTATAATAAATAAAACTAAAGGAAGATAATGACACAGGAAGAAATATCTAAATGTGTGAGTAGTAAACACTAAAAATTTGATTTAATGTAAAATGAAGAGCAGCAAATACAGATAATGACAAACTGATTAATAAGTTACTCAAGAACAAAAAAACAGGATTTGTAATTATATAAATTAATTTTACAATTTTAAAATAATACACCCTAAGTTCTAAAAAAACACTCAATTGTAAATGATAAAATAAAGTGATGTTTGTAGTTTAAGTGACAGTTATTTTCTCGGTGTTCATGTTATCAAATCGTATCTGTAATGAGATTGTAGACTTAAAATGGCAACGACAATTAACAGCATTGCATTACATATTTTTCAGGCATCAGCAAGGGACAACAGAGATACTGTTATCTAAAACACTGAAACTCATAAAATTGAAATTTGGGAATTACATTCATATTGCCATTGTATTACAAGATATGAATTCTTGAATTTCAAATTTAAAATTAACAGAAAGTAGCAATAGTGTTGCCAATAATTCTAGTAACAATATTGTAAACATAGGTGCGAAGCGTACTGTGTATGTATTTTTTAAAATATAAATAATATTATATTAATTGATGATGATAGTATAATATTATTAAGTTAATATATAAAATAAATTTATATTTATTAAAAATAAATGAAATGAATAAAAAAATAATTGTTAATAAATAAAAGTAAATAAATAATTTTATAAAAAATAAGTAAAAATAATCATTAATTTTAAAAATTTTAGTAAGTAATTATATTATAAAGAATATAATTAATATTATAAAATGTAGACACAAATGAATTTTGTTTTCTTTTATATATTGTTATAGATATTTGAAATATATAGGTTAAGGATGTATCTTACATATAACTGTATATAAAAGAAAAGGTCAATTATTCTTGAAATATTTATAAAGTTATTATTCATTGTACTTTCTCATTTTTTTAATCTAATAGTCGTAAAAAGTAATTTTTTCCACACACACAAAATGGCTTTTTTTAATCTATATTTGTTCAATAATAATTTTTCTAATAAAATGCTCTAATAGAACTTCTAGGAGAAAAAGGTACAACTAAAAAGAAAAAGAAAATATCTTTTATAACTATTTTTCTAATTTGTACCTAAAATAATTTTAAATTATAATAAATATTTAACTGCAGAATACATTTGAAAACCAGAAATCCAGTAGTGAATAAGAACATAAAAGAGGTAAAAATTTATGAGAATATAAATCTGGCAGAGCCGGTTAGATATTCTCTCATAAACTTTTGTCTCAGCAACAGAAATGAATAAGAACATAAAAGAGGTAAAAATTTATGAGAATATAAATCTGGCAGAGCCAGTTAGATATTCTCTCATAAACTTTTGTCTCAGCATGTAAAAATATAAACAGAAAGATATATAGAAAGATAAAATTTCTGTACATAAAACGTTTTTAAGCCTTTAAATGATTATCGCATCTTTTAATAAATATTACTCAAGGCATCCGTAGATGCCTATAAAGAAACTACTCCATAAAAACTTACTTTGATTCCAGAGGGAGGGAGGTGAGATCTGAAAATCCTCGTTTATTTATGGTTGAATATACAGTAGCAGAAGGAGGAAAGTTGAGAGAGGAGAGAGAGAACTAGAGAGAAGGCAGAGGAAAGAGTAAGAGAGATTTTAGAGAGAGGGAGGGGTTCTGAGTTTCTTGCCCAGCATAAGGGTCTTACAGACTCTTTTTATAGAAAAATTTTTGACTTGTAACTTGTTGAACCGGTTTTAAATGACCGGTTACTTGTAGTGTCGGTAATGTGGTAACTGTGTTGTTTTACCCTTCCATCTATTACTCAGGAAAGAGTAAAATTACTGTGTCACAGGTAAAACTTTCTTTATTGTCCTTTTCTGGAGACCACAGTGGATGTTAAGTCTTCATGGTCTTCTTCAAGGATTTGATCAGAGTCTTCATTGTCTGAAGGAAAAGAAGATCCAGGTGTTCCTTGTCCATGGATTCCTGTTTCTTCGTAGATCTCTCTGTATATCCTTTCCTTTTCAAATCTTTTTACTAGTATCGAACTAGCTTCAATAGGGAAAGGGTGGAATTTATTTCCCATAAACTTTTTCCAATATATCTTGGTGTTTATGGTTTCCTTCAAAAGGATATATTCTGAGTTATCCTTTCTAGAGAAATTCCAGTTTGATCCTTCAACGTAGGCCTTCCAGAGCTGATACTGGTAAAGCTTATCTTTGTTTAAAGATAATCCTTTCAAGGTTCCGTGTTGTAGTTGGACATGGGCCTCAGGATTTGATTCTGTGTATAGTTTTATCACATGTGTTGCCATGCTATCAGGGTTACTGGCACTTTTGGGAGAAGAGGTAATTTGGAGGCAGATGTTGGTCATATATTCTGCCTGTATCTCATTTACTACCGAATTTATTTCTTGGGTAAGAGAGTTAAATTTTTCGGTAGGAGGAATGATAAGTGTCTGGAGACATCCTGCTTCTAATAATAGAGAAGGACATATGACAACATCTCTGTATAGTTGGTTTCTGAAGGTCTTTAAGTCAATTTGGGCCTTCCTAAAGATAAACTTGATCTGGCAAGTACATTTTGTGGACACTGTTTTACAATAGTCGGAGGACTCTTGGCACGGTGTCTTTGTATCAAAATAAGTTTGGGGTTTAACAAATTTTGTGTTTCAGAATGTACCTCAAACAAGAATTCCTGTATGACATCAAATTTTGCGAGGAAAATGTTTGGGTTTATTTGTGGTGAAAAACTGCAAGAGGCAGCATAGGTATGTGTTTGGGTCTTAGGTTCGAATGCCATTCCAATCTTTATTTTCTCTTCATCAATAGTTCCTAGTTTTAAAGCTATCTGAGCTTCTTCTAGGGAATTAAAACCTTTGTATGTAGACCAGAATTGGTCCTGTTTTGCCTCAGAGAGGTCTTTGTATGAAGTATAAACTCCTTTGTTTGGCCCTGTAATCAAGGCATAATGTGTAAATCCCTTCCCAGAGGGAGAGGATGGTGAAGTTAACAAAACTCCTTTGTTGTCTGCATTGCAGAAATTGTATAATGCACTAATGATGCTTTGTTTCACCTTAGTGACTTGTTGTTCATTCTGAACTGTGTATTTTGGAATATTCCAGATATTGTCAATTAAAACATTTAATTTGACGTTTGTGTTGTCTCTACCAGGGAAATGGTAGGTATTTGTAAGTATTGGCAATTCTTGTTTGCCATATTTTGTGTATTGGTCCACTACAAAAGGGGACTTTACGGGTTTAGGACCCAGAGGTCCTTTCTTTGTACTTTGTATAAATTCCATTCTGGGATTTTTGTACCTGCAATAAGACACAAAGGTTAGGCAATAAAATGTCTAAGAGCTCTGAGTTGTTTTTCTAAGATTATGATGTTGGCCTTATACGAGGCAAGGGTATAGGTGTATTGAAAGGGGTTGTGTGAGAATAATTCATTCCTTTTCAGCCTTAACTTGGCTATTTTTCTTTTAGACCTTTTTATTAGTCTAGTTATTTCGATAGCAGGATTGGGACTAAAATTAGGACTATTTTCTCTTGGTTGAAGTGCCTGTATTCTGAAATTAATCCGGAACCCAGGAGGGATCTCAGGATCTCTGATGTGTATTATATCCATGTATTCAATTGTATAGAAGATTCTTTTGAATCTTATTTTTGTATGAGGTACCTGGAAAGGATATCAGCAAACATATTGTCAGATCCTTTGATATGTTCAAAATTTATTATTTTTCCGGAGTTTATATAGTCTCTAAAAAGTAGCCATCGTCTGTGAGGCTTTTTGTCATTATTTATTTGATTTTTTCCATATGAAACAATTGCTTCGCAATCAGTTCTAATGGTTATTTCTGGTTTATTTATTAAAAATAATTTAAACGCTTCTAAGGCATGTATGATTGCATTGACCTCATAATCGGTGCTAGTTTGATAAACTTGTGGTTTTACAGTATATTTTCCAGAAGCATACCTGCATATTTGTTCATCCTTTTTAGACAGATATTTATTTTTCTTTCTCTTTAGGATGGCTCCCCATCCTGATTCGCATCCATCACATTCAACTACTAAGTAATCTGAATCTAATGGTAATTGTAAAATAGGTAATTTATTTACCTTTTGTTTTATTTCTTGGACTAATTTTATGTCTTCAGAATTGAATTTTCTTTCTCCTTTTAGTGAAGTTTTATTGTATAACGGAGCCGTGTATTTTCCCAAATCGGGGATAAAGTTTCTAGCATAATTTAAAAGTCCTAAAAAGGATCTTAGTGTTTTTATATCTTCCATTTTGTCCGGAAAATCTTGTATTTTCTTGGAAATATGAGGTTGGAGTTTAATAGTTCCATTACCTATTTCTGTTCCAAGGAATTCAATGAAATTTTTACAAATTTCCATTTTTCCTTTTGATATAATTAAACCATATTTTTCAAGTTTGTATAGTACTTGTTTTAAATGGAGATAATGTTCTTCTTTTGTTTTGGAAAAAATAAGTATATCGTCTATGTAGACGCATGTAAAAGATTTGCAATCATTAAAAATGTTATCCATTTTTCTTTGAAAAATTGCTGGAGCATTTTTAAGACCAAAAGGCATGACATGCCATTCGTATAATCCTTCAGAACAGGAGAATGCTGTCCATTTTACGGATTCTGGTTCCATTTTAACTTGATGAAATCCACTCTTGAGATCGAATTTTGAAAACCATTTTGAGTTCTGAATTCGGTTTATAAGAATTTCTTTAGATGGAATCGTATATCCATCTTCAACTGTATTATCTTTCAAACGTTTATAGTTGTAGACCATTCTGGATTTACCTCTTTTTTGTTCAGAAGATTTATTTACTATGAAAGCAGGACTCCTGTGAGGGCTTTCACTTGGAGCTATTACTTTCAACTTCAGAAGGTGATCAATATGCATTCGACATTCTTCTTGTTCCCAGTTATTAAACTGTATATCTTTAGTTTTTATAATTAAATCTGGGTTAATTATATTTAATTTACAAGTAATGGGATCACGATCCCAAAATTTTGTGGGATCTTCTCCTATTATACTAGTTTTATTAAGCCTATCTAAAATTTGTTGGATATTATCAAAAGTAATTGTTTTGGATATTTTTATGGATGAAAAAGAGTCCATAGTGTCATCTAGACAATAATCTATGGATTCTAAATCTTCTTTTATACAGTCACATTTATCTGAGGACTTATTGTTTGTACAAGAACACTCATCAGGGGATGGTTTTGTATAGCTGTCTCCGCTAATTATGGGTGACATTTGTGTTTTGTCGCTAATAATGACATAATCTTTGTTTATAGTGATAGTTCTATTATGGCCTAAAATAAAATCTAAACCAATAATCATGCTTTGTTTTGAAGGGACTAAATTTTCTACACGCATGGTTTTAAGGTGTATTTTTTGGCCAAATAGGTCACAATTTGTACTAAACTGAAGAGAAATATTGTTTATTTCTTCATCATTTATCATTACTATTCCAGACATAGTTCTTGTTTTTTGTATATGTTTACTTTTAGTAATCAAATATGGAGGTACTTTTGTTTTGCAGACGACTGTCTCAGAGCATCCTGTGTCTAAGAGGGCCTGTATGATTTCTTCCTTAGCAGGGTTTTTGTTTTGTTTTGGGAAGTTTAATTTTACTAATACTTTAACAGATATTAGTTGTTTTTCATTACAGACTAATGGGATACATTCTGTTGTTCTCATCATGTTATTTTGTATGTTACCTGATCCAGAATCTTGAATTATTTGTTCTAGACGAAGGATTTTTTCTTCTAGGTTATTTACCCTGGTTTCTAAAATTGAAGTCCTAGTATCAATTATGTTTTTATCCTTTATATTTTCTTTTTGTTCTAAAAAGATTGGTATTTCTTGTACTTTTAAATGTGTTGTGATACATTTTATACAAAA
>Ga0214544_1002396_pt1 | contig 39447 bp, 14 predicted proteins | sample CNSS3metaG_FD_160074 | JGI IMG/M metagenome (GOLD analysis project Ga0214544, IMG submission 160074) | Root nodule microbial communities from cowpea collected in UCLA plant growth center, Los Angeles, California, USA - CNSS3 | ecosystem: Host-associated > Plants > Roots > Nodule | place: USA...
TATAGGTTGTAATTAAGCTTATTTACTAATTTGGTCTCAAATGGAAGATGACGAAATTGGATGATTTTAAAAAATTGGGGTACTAAATTGAACCAAAAATTTAAATTGGGGTACTAAATTGAAAACAACTATTACACTGCCATTTGTCATGATTGTAAGCTGCCACGTGGCACGATGATAAACTGACACGTGACAGTTTTTAAATTTTTTGAAATTTTTTTTTTGAAAAAAAAAATTAAAATTTCATGGCTTGACACGTGTCCTGTACGGACACGGTGTTAACTCCAACTTAACGGAGAGGACCAAATTGAATCTCTTTAAAAAATTGGGGTACCAAATTGAACATTCCTAAAGTTCGGGTACCAAATTGAACTTTGCGAAAAAGTTTGGGTACCAAATATGTATTTATACCTAATTATAATTTCTTTCTAAATATTTGATATTGAGGAATCTGGAATACTTATTTTTTATATTCAAATATTTATAATATCATATTTCCTCTATTGTGATTTTTAATTGTTTTATAAGAATTAATTAATTGATATTGAAATAGTAAGAAAGTGACACAGTACATGTATACCTAGTAGCCTGTGGGGACGAGAATGAGACATCGATTTTATACCCGATAGGTATGGATATGAGAATGACGATGAAGTTTTTCTTTGAGAATGAGTATGAAATAATGATACACGTTGCATTACTATCTCATTGCTATGTGTAACTACAAACCTTTATTAGATAGAAAATAAGGTTAACTATATTTAGAAAATTGCATCTATGTACGTTTTATTCTTTTTTTTTAATTTAATTACATTTTTTATGAGTAAAGAAAAATATATATTTACATGTACTATAATAAATTTGGTTATTATCTACGACCAAAATTCGTAGGTAATGAAAATCTTTCGTAGGTAATTTGATGTTATCTACGAATTACCTATGAAGCATGTTTTCACATTCTTGTGAAAAATTGAGCAATTTCGATAAGTTTTCTAATTTTCTATTTTCACTTATGGCCATTTTAGAATTGATGAACACATCTAAAACATAGACTCAAGACCTTTTTGAAAAATAAAATATATATGGTCTAGAGACTTTTATACTCTCGGGTGATTAAAATTCACTTTATATATAACTTTTAAAGTCATTATATAAAATGTGATTGTATTTTAATTAAATTTAATTCTAACTTTGTTTGAAAAGTGTAGTTAAAGCTTAATTTGCTCACATGATGAACAATTTCTTTCAATGCTATCAACGACTCCCTTGTCACCGAGTGATCTTAAGTCGTTCAAAAGCTGCCCAAAAGAAAATAACATAAGAGAAAATAACTATGATTTAAAGTACGATAAATAACATTGAAAATAATTCCTTAAACTTAAATATTGATTTGGTCCTAAATTTCATTCAGTTTTTTCAATTTGCTCCTAATATATTTTTTTGTTCAATTTTTCTAACGTCGTTGAAATGATTAACTGAACAATTACTGTCACATGTCATTTAATATATATTTTTTTTATTTTTTTATTTTTTAAAAAATGTATACATATCAAGCCAATATCATGCCATATGTTAGGTCATGCCACGTGTCATGGTCAATTTTTTATATTCAATTTGATTTTTATATTCATTCTTTTATTTCTATTTGATCCAACCAACAATCCTAAAGTAAAACTATGAATTATAACAAAAATCTAATACTTGTAGAATCCACTAAACAAATTAGTAGACATCTAAAACACTACCATTAATTAAAGCACTAAATTTTGTTGACAATACATTCAAAATCACAAAAAATTTAAAATACTCTAACATAATAGAGAGTCCACCAACATAAACCCGAACAAAAAGCAAAGATGAAGTAAATACTAGAGTATCCATGGAACGCGAAAAATAGAACGAAAAACGAAAAAAAAAATCGCAAAGTGGATTGAAGACTTGCAAGACAATTTTCTCTTTCAGGAATTGGTTGCCAAGTACCTTGTGACATCCCAATTTAATATGAAAAAAAATAAAGCACAGACAAAAAGTATATAAGAATCAACCATTATAGTCATCCATAATATACTAGAAGGAAAAGCCAAAGGCACTACATAATGCCACAAACGCAAACTTAAACGTGAAACAGATTCTCAAAAGCATTGCTCACAGAGCAAAGAATTACAAAATAACATAATTCACAAAAGTTGCTCCAAAAGAGCATGAAAATAGGGCCTAGTCTAAACAGCTGCATCTCCATCATCTGCACGACCTTCAGAAATCTCCACATCTGCTCACACGAAGTATTTGGTGATCATTGCAATAAAAGAAAATCCAAATAGAGAACGAAAACACAGAGATAAAGGGTAAGCTAGAGATAAAAAACTATTTTTAACATATAAATAAGCAAACCATTTATTAAACATATTTTTAAACAATTATTCAAAAAGCACCTAAAGCATGTGATAGCAACAAAAGACCCTCTAACTCAATTCTCCAGATACATATAAAGAGATCAGATTCACTGGATGCTTGCAATTGTGGTGGCCTCTACTTCTATGTAGAGTCATTGCCAATGAGTTTCACCCTACCACACACAAGGTTAGCCTATGATCATCGAAGGCCATTATCCTGCCAGAGACTAGGACCTCCTAATACTCTCACCACTTGAATCGCTCTACTTTATGTGAGACTGAATGATTCTTTAGACTTTCTGGAAGCAACCTTGCTTGAATCATTATCTGATTATATACATTACAACACCATCATGAAATCTCACCAAGAGACTCATGAAATTACGTCTAGCTCATACCATATACATGTTCTCGCACAAAATCCACATGTAATCTTAAAGCATTATATTCTCATGCCAATGCACAACCAACCAACCAATTCATGTTTAATTTAGTACCAAGCATACAATATTTCAGTCTCATTACATAGCCTTAAACATACATAGCATCATACTTTATGCTTTAAGGAGTAAATCAATCAATCATGGAAGCAACCAAGTAATAGAAACAATTATGCTATCAATCTCGTTCAAGATGAAGAGCTCTCACTCAAGCGACAAGAGTTTATCGCTCAAGCCAGACAAACACCCTCACCTGGGCGAGATCGCAAACAGTGAGCACTGAAACATCCTCGAGTCCTCGCTTAAGCTAAACCATCTTGTTTAGACGAGATCATTCTCGCTTAGTAGATATGTCAGTGTGAGAATCTTCAATTTATTCACCAGCAACATCATTCTCACTGTTTTTTTCTTGTTGAGTTTTTGTTAAGTCTTTGTATTTTCATTCAATTATTGTGTTTTAGGGAAAATTTAAAAAAAAAAATTGCTTTGTTTTTCTTGTTTTGGACATTTACTTCACTCTTGGAGGATGAGTTGTTAGTTTTTTTGTGGACTAATATCCTTGCTTTTGCTTTACATGTCAAGTTACCTTTGAGTTGTTTTACCTTGTTAGGTGTCAAATTAAGTGTGGTTGTGCACAAACCTATTTTTGTTCTTGGATTGCTCATTTGTACATTTATGAGGGACTTCAAAATTGTTGTTTCTTTAATTAAGAATAAAAAAAAAAGAGAAAAGAAAAGGAAGACAAGAGATTTGGGTTTGAGCATTGTGTGAGAATTGAATTTGGAAGTGTTGGAGTTTGGAATTGCTTTCATGCCTGATTCTAACTTATTACCCATTGCTCCTATATTTCCTTTGCTTCTTTAGCTACTTATCCATATGTTCCACACCTTGTCCTCAGCCTCATTACAACCGAACAAAGTCCTTATAATCTTGATCTCCATGTGTTTTGGTTGTTGATTTTATAGGCTTGCTAAGTCTGTTTGATGCTTGTTTTTCAGGGATGCTTTGAGAGTAAACAATATCTGAGATATTTAAGTGATACAATGCATATTTTGTGAGGTCATGTTGCTTTCAACTTACTTTTTGAGTTTATTGAGTTCTTGACATGTTTTGAAATGCTTGGATGATGTTCACTTATTGTTGTATGTGTTTCCATTTGTCTTTTTCGTATCTGTTTGTTTGTGTCTTTTTCATATCTCTCCTTATTTTGTTTATGTTGTCCTTGCTTTGCTTCACTTTGCTTTTTAGTTTTTGCCCAAGAGTGCAAAAGGGTAAGTGTGTGTGATTTTGATGAGTCATTATTTTCCCTTATTTCATTGTCTTTTTGTACCCATCTTAATGGTTGTTTAGTATTTAATTGTCTATTATTAGTGCATTTTCTTCTATTGGGCTTCATTGATTAATTTGGAATTTATTGATCTAATTTTTGTTTCTAATTATTTTTAGGTATTTTGTGAAGTAATTTTGGAGCTTGGACACTAATCTTAAGATGAAGAAAGAGTTGCCACGTCATTTCCACATCATTGCCACGTCTGCGCCATGTCAACTTGCTTGTCGATATCATTAGGCCAACATTTTGGGCCCATATGGAAATTTTGTTGACCAAAATGACATTTTTTTAAATATATGGATATGTGGTGATGTGACCACGAGTTTTAGGTCTCATTTTCGTTTGGCAGACCTCACCTTCTTCCCCATTCTCCATTTTCACGTTTTAGAGCTTTGGATGATGACCTATGGAAGTGCCTACCTAGTTTTCATGTTTTAACACTCTTTATTTACATTTTTATGCATTATTGACAGCATCTATTGTGGAGTTTTATGTTTTCTGCACATTTGGTAGCTTGAGCATTTCATTTTTTGATTTATAGTGACTTGAAACAACACTCATCTATGGGGTTTACGTTTTCTATGTTACAACAACCATTTTTGTTCCATTGAAGCTTTAGAAATCACGTTTTGCTCTTGAATTTACATTTTCATATGACCCAACTTAGGGTTTGATGTTATGTTCTGGTTAATTGCATTTTGAATCTTCTCCCATGAGGTATTTTTGTTTTGAAGTGTTTTATTGTTCCATTTCCATAACTTTCTAATTTCTAAGTATTGACTTCTTGAAGATAATGCAATGAAGCTTTGAGGTTTTCGTTTTGTAATGGCTAATTTCGTTTCTATTCTATCTTCACCTTTGAATTTGTTTGTTGTTGGTATGCTTGTACTGTTTATGCTTAATAATCAAATTGGGTGTATGGGTTCTGGTTGTGTTCATGCTTAATGAATGTAGCTGGGCTGTCATAGATTAATTAGTGTATGCATTACTTAATTGTGTATTGAAGTTGGTTGTAATCTTCACTCACTAGGTTATGTTCGAGTGGATTGAGAATGGAATAGATTGAATTATTTTCATGACCTATGATAAGTGGATTGTATTTGATTCAAGAAGTCAATTCGTTTTTTATATATTGAGTTTCTAAATTTGAAGTTGTTTTCAGAATTTGTCAAACCCCCTCCTTTTGTGTTTTGTTTGTCTATATTGAGAATCTTTGATTGAAAATATTGGTCACCGGGAGACGACCTTGGGTTGATTCCTAAGTACTGCACTTACACTATTTAATCTGGTTGGGTATGACCTCGATCAAACCCCTAGCCAAAGGACCCACAACAAGATCCATAGCAAAAGGATCTAAGAAGATTGGACTTCAATTGAGATAAATAGGCCCAAATTGATGTTCACATGGGCTTAAGGAAGTTATGAAGACCTAGTCTAGGATTCTTTGTAAATATTCAGAATATTATTTTGGGCTTTGTATTTTATGCCAGTAGAATATGGTTTTTTTTGAACCATGTATTGGGCGTTGGAGGAAATTAGACTTTAAAAGCATTTTGGACCAAAAAGGGAGCGCATATGCTACAACAATCTAGAACCTTCACTAAGCTTGCTCACCCAGCTTGAAGCCAGCGCATACAAGCAAGACAAGTGTTACTTGCTTAGGTGGCAAATCACAACTTTCACATGCTCCTTTTTGGCTCCAATTTACAACTTTCTATAGACTCCTTTTTTCCTTCTGTTTTTGGAGACATTTAGCTCTCCTTTAAGCCTATACATAGAAGGCTTACCTCATGTATTTTTCAGCTTGAATTTGAGTATTGAATTCCTACCAAAATGTGTTCACATTTTCTCTTACTTGAGCTCAATCTAGAGTAACTTTCTTATATCAGTGTACTCTAACTTTCTTCTTTGAAAGTTGGTCTTACTTCTCTTAAGATCTCTTCATCTCCACTGAACCTAACACTCTCAGCCTTCATTCTTCATTGCTTCCGCATCATTCTACATCCATGAAGCCTTCATTCAAAGCGTAACTTACCATGAAACAAAGGAGAAACCATTATAATGTCTAATATTATCGAAAACTTTGAGATATACATTTTTTTCTTCTTAATGTATTTTATTTTGAATTGAGGAAAAAGATTATAAAAATTTAAATCCAGAATTAATCAAGAAAGAGAAGTTGTTACTATTTGTACTAAAAGTTATTATTTTGTTATTTTAATACAAAGTTTTTAAGATAACAAAGGTACGTGCTTGGCTGTGCACGTTTTCATCCTTGTTTTCAACATGGTTTCTGTATGTGATTGACGTGATCGAAAGTTGGGTTATGAAAATATATATTTAATTGAAGAAAGAGAGAATTATGGATAATAACTTGTATTTGGACACGACTCGAGGTACAAAGGAGCGTAATAGTTAGGTAAGGTTGAAGAAGGGAGAACCAATTTAGAAAAATAATTGGGGGTAGGAACATAAATTGATGTGACATTTGGCCACTCTCTGGATAACACTTAAGTTGCACCCCTTCTAAATTGCGACCCCCTTATTAAATCATGGAACTAATGTCTTCCAACTTTAACAAGGCCAAGTTTTTAAACTTTTTTTTCGTGTTCTTTTCATTAGAGACCATCTTATATTCAAATTAATGTTATGATGACTTTAAAATATAGATATAAATCTTTCCTTTACAAAATAGCTTTTGTAAAACTGAAAATATATCTAGTTTTCAATATAAAGAGCATATGTATTAGAGTTTGGATTTAGAGTGGAATACTATTTATATATGGTATTTACATTAAAATCATTTTGGAATTAGTATGGTAAGAACTTACTAAGAAATTAGGAAAATTTTTATAGAGATGATATGTTTTTATTTTTCTCGATATGGAATTTATACCGTTGTGTTCTTTGTGTGGAAATAATATGTAATTTTTTTTATATGTTAATCTTTCAATATTTTATTGCTATGAGGTTGTTGGGAATGGTTCAAGAAAATATATTTTGATTTTTTGGATTAACGAGTAGTTTCTTGAAGTCTTGCATTTTTTTAAGTATATGTTTTAAAGTTTTCCATATTTTTTATGAGAGAAATTATTATGATGATAAATTAACTAATTTCGCTTTAATTCATAAAGAACAATATAAGTGGTTTAATATTTTATCTTTATGTATTTATTTAGATTTTTTTATATACAATATATATGTTACTTTGTCTATGTTTAGTAAATTTGTGTTTGGTGTGGTTCTGTTTTGTATTACTTTATTTTATTTTTTATTTTTAATAAATTTTTATATGAAAATAAATGATTGATGGACTTTAAAATATAAACTCAGTTCAAATACAAAAGTTGATAATAATACTCAATATAACTCTGTATGAAATAACCTTGACATAAATATGAAGTTAGAATTGTAGTGAACTTTTCGGTCTACAATTTCTTTTGATAAAAATTAAATATTGATACTGAAAAAAAAAGGTATTAGTGTTAGAACTTATATCCATAAAATAAATGACATGGATGAGATTGAAAAAAAAATACAAAACGAGATGTTAAATACATAATAATGCTGTTTCTATCTAACCAATTACATCTTTTACATATGGTGAAACTTGAAGACAGTCATAGAAAATATTATCCTCCAATATTTGGTTCCACCAAAAGTTGTTGGACTCATTTTTGTAAAAGCCAAACTCAACATATATGCTACTAACCACATGGGCATTGATCATAAGAATAGTCGAAGATTATAAGAATACCACCACCTTTGCGTTGGATGCCGCACGGATGGTACTATTCTTTAATTTTGACCATGTCATGAACCACCAGGCCTACCCAATTCCACGTCACCAACAACCATGTAGTGTTTCGTGCTGTACTAAATTACGCCATATATTATCATTTTCATTAAACAAATCCCTCCCATTAAAATAATTTCAAATGGATGATGCAGATAAGTATTTATATATATAAACAAATGAGATCAGAAGGTAGAATTGTCGCAAAACGATAAAACAAGGGTCTGCCTTTTCTTACAACCTCTTCAATTGTGGAAGACAAACCCAACCAAATATCACAAAAGTCACAATTTATATATTAAACACAATGGGGAAGAATTCAACATTTTCGGGGCCGTCTTCTTTTCAATATAACAAATATAGAATTCTCTTGTTATTTGCGCCCATACGAATTTACATGTTGTACATTTTTAGTTATTGGTCATAATCATGTCTTTTATTACAAGAAAAGCTTTTCAATTGAATTAGCTTTTTTAATAATAAAGTAATCAATGATTTCAATTTTTAGGAAACATACTAGCATATCAATGATGAAATTCAGCTTATGTAACAATATTAATGGTTAATTTTCTCATTAACAATTGATTAAAACTATTATTACTTTATGCTCTAAAGATCTATATAATTGATCATATTAAATGAGCTAAGTCCCAAGATTTCTTAATAAGTAGATTTATCAATTGCTTATAAAAAAAAAGAGTATATTTATCAATTAGTTATCTTTGATTTTGATCACAGATACAATAACTATTAGAGTCAAAGATGTTTAAATTGAAGAATGACAAAACAAAATCTTATTTCTCAAGTCATGGATGAATGATAGGACAACTTACGATAAATAATGCACCGGCTATTGCATATAGTGTGCATGATGTGCATACATATAAGACAAAAGGTGCACGTGTTGGTTGAAACTCAAAGCAAAAATGTCATATATGGAATGGCTATAGTATAGGGTCTAGTTATAGGAAGCTATATGTGTGTATCTATAGGAGTTGAACAAGATTACAAGATACTCATTGAGTCATGTTTTCTTAGCCAGGTTATGAAAATTGGTGTCTGGTTTGATTTGTACTCTGCGGGAAGAGAGGGAGAAGGGAAAGGACATGATTGTTGTTTTGGACAAGTAGTGCTGGAAATGATGCCAACAAGGGTCTTAGTAAGACCAGTCAAGCCAACACTTAGGGTTCATCATGGGGCCACTGCACGTGCATCTTATGAATCATTGCCAGATATCTAGGGTTTCTATGTTTCTTTTATTCTACTCAATCTATAAAAAGACTATAAGTAATTCCATTCCGTGTATTACTTGCTTTTGATCTATACAATTATATAAATTATTTCTTTCTAAATACAAATCAATACTTTCATTATCAATCTTAATGCAGTAGTGACATGTCCCGTGACACAATAAATGAAATAAATGAGAGAAACTCTTCAACTGTTTGTTATGAAACTCAGAAAAAACGAGTAATTTAATTGTGAAGCATGGTTAATGAGACTTTAAACTAGACAATCGTATCTAAAAGATAATCCATGATGATGCAGCTCAAAAGCGACAACCTCTGTGGATGTTCAACCTAAAGGGCATTGAGAAATAAATACCAATAAATAGAAACTGCAAAAGAACTTGGTATTGCTTAATGATTGAGAAACATCTGAAGAAAGCTTCGTTTTCAAGAGGGTATATATAAACAAGTAATAGAAATAATATAGCTAGTGTCTGGTACTTTCCGCACACTAGTTTATTCACAAGAGACTTTGGAATTTAAAATAAAATGTGATGTAGTTTGAACAGGGGGCAATTGTTCAAAGCATGAAATATGGACCTGCTTAATTAATCCACACTAATTCGAATAAATTAGAAGAAGAAGGGGAGTTAGCTAGGTTGTCATTTCAAAAGGGTTAACAGTAATATATAGAGAAATCTGGTGAGAGAGATTGGAGTTTGTCATGGTTGAAAATATTCTTTGTTCTTGCTTGTAAAGAATGCAATGAAGAAAAAGGTTTGTAGGTGATCACAGGTGGAGACAACCTGGAAAAGCTTAAAGACATAGTAAACTAGGCATACATATATATGCTCAGTTCAACGCAAAAGTAGGTCAATTGACTGAAACAAATGACATTTTTATGACTACATTTGTGATGTTAATGAGAGGAGCTGGTCCTACAAATTTTGTACTTTTGTATCCACTAAATAGGAATTCTACAAATTAATAAGACAGTGCCTTTCCCTCGTTTAGGCTTTGTTTCAAACAAGTTACCTAAAATTTTGGAACCGACATATTTACTGCAGTCCTTGCCAACATATACAAAGCCATCTTCTATACAAATCATACCTATTGATGAATAATTTTGGAACACTAAAATGATATAGTGAAATTAAGCGTAATTTTAATGTTTATAATCTCTATGCAAAATCACTATTGTTCATTATTCTCTAAACGTTGCAAGGTAGTATGGGAGCATAATCCCCACAATGCATAGGACATTTTACGTCTGGTGTATGAGATTTATTATGACGATTATTTTGATGTCATATTTGTGAACGATATAGAAAATGTGAGCTTTCTACATCATCGTGAAGGACCTGATATAGTAGGTTGAACTTAATATGTCTGATGCACAAATATTTGTTACAGAAAGTCTAATTTACTATGCCAAATCCATCACGACTTTTTGTGACTCTCCCACTTCTAACTAAAAGACAGATTCTTCGAGAACCCTCGCTTGAATTTCCACCATTATCCATCTTCATGTACATACCCACAAATAACTCTCATCGATGAACCTACCCATGGAAAATCTGCCACGAAGCAACATCCACATGGTTAACCATATTGTCTCCTCCTCGGTTTGACCGACAACTATACTCTATGAAGACACTTGCTCTAATGGCAACTTGTGGCGACACACCAAAGTAGTCCTATGAGCAACACCAACAACAAAAAAATGTGCAGCGAAAATATGAATATAACATTAGAGCAGAGTTGTGGTGTACGAGACTTATTACGACGATTATTTTGTTGTCATATTTGTGAGAGAGATATAGAAAATGTGTGCTTTCTACATCAACGTGAAGGACTTGATATAGTAGGTTGAACTTAATATGTCTGATGCACAAATATCTGTTATAGAAAGTCTAACTTACTATGCCAAATCTGTAACATCCCTAAGAAATATTACCTATTTTAATTAAATAAAATTGGAATCACAATAAATACTACATTGAATCATCAACGATTTCCCAAAAACGCGAGAAAATTTTAAAAGAACATAACTGGTACCATACATAATCTGAATGTACCATATCGTTATATACAACTGATATTAAAATTCAACATCAAAATATTTACATCAAAAACAAAACAGTAGAGTTTCTTTCAAAATCCCAAGTAGCCCATGCTCTCCGTCTCTAAGCAGCTCCTGGCTCACCTGTCACATCATCTGCTCCCAGATAACAAATTATCCGATCATCGACATACACACACAGATAGGGTGAGCTATGCACAAAACAATGTAAACAGATATATGAATTAAATATGTTTTCCCCAATCCCAAAAACACATAATTAAAATCCTTATACTTTTCAAATCCCCCAATCATGACCCATAGTCCTTCATGAGTCATATGCATGAACTAGGTCTTGGGACTTCCCTGTGCTCCCACGAAACTAACTCATTCGTGGTCCAACCCTATGAGCCTATCCCGCTCATAGTCCTGCCCTATAGACTCCTCTCCTGTAGTATAAACATCCAAGTCTCCTACTTGGACCTTGGCACGCACGCAATCACCATACTATGGACTCCTCGCCCAATAGCAGCCGACGGGAACCTCACAGTTCCTTGCCCATCGTGCGCCCGACACATGCAATCACCATACTAAGGACTCATTGCCCATTAGTAGCCGACGGGAACTCAACCAGTTCCATGCCCATCATGTGTCCAACCATCGAGCACATCCCAGACTCCTATTGGACTTAGTCCTTCAAGCCCAAACATCACACCACATGCATAAACAATTTAAACTTGGTATAAACAGCCAAGACACACTCACAAGAACACAAAAACATAGTAAATCACATAACCTCGCTTAAGCTAGGGACCCTCGCCCAAGCTAAGCCCTCTGCCTCGCTTAGGCTAGTTCGCCTCGCCTGGGCGAGCTTAAAACAACCACAATCTCACGTTATCTCGCTTAGGCGAGATTCCCTCGCTTGGGCAAGCTGCACCATCGCTCAAAGTAACACCCACCTCTCGCCTAAACGAGAAACCACTTAAACAACGTCATTTCTCATCGCGACCTCGCTCAGGCGAATGTCTCTCGCCTGAGCGAGACGGAGTCGCTCAAAACACCAATACTTCTCGCCTGAGCGAGATATCACGCTCAAAAGCGCTCAAGTTTCCTTGCGACCTCGCTTAGGCGAGCTGTCCCTCGCCTGAGCGAGACTAAGTCACTCAACACCAAACCAAGGTCGCCTGAGCGAGCAGTGCGACCCCAAACCAGACATGAGGTTCTGCAACTCTCGCCTAGACGAGATAGACTCGCTTGGGCGAGACTTGCAGAGTTCTCTCACTGTCACACACGCATTATACCAAAACAGTGTCAATTCATACCCAAAAATATACCACCAAACATGCAATCGATACTAATCTAATTGTAATGGCAAATAGCACCCAAAACCACGCTTTCCAATCCCAAATACAATCAGAAATAACCAAGATTATCAAAACGCTTATCCCACAACCTATTACACATACTTAATCATGCTTCCAATCACAAATAACTCCAATTCACAACCATAGCGCATAAGGTACGACTTTTACCAATCAAATAGAAATCAAATGAGACACCAATGACTCAAAATCGCAGCACTTAGCAGTTTATTTGCATACTCAAAATACAGCTCCCCTAACCTGGAATGTGTGATCAAGATTGTGCAGGTGGGTTTTAAAAATAAAACGAATTTGGGCTTAGGGTAGGTTTTAATTCCTCTTAATGTTAATTATTTGATAGTTTTCTAAACCTCTTGGCTTCCTTCTGCTAGGTTCTCTACCTTTCCACATTCACTCCCAACCAAGTTTAATAAAAATAAAGGTTAAGTTAGGTTTGAACTCGTGACCTTCCACTCATAAGGCCAAAGCACAACCACTATGCCATATGCCAATTCACATTTGGTGATATACAAAATCAACATAAGTTTACAATACCAATCACATACTCATACATATTCTTAAAAACCAATAACAAAACAACCTCACATAATTGGCATACTTAGGACTCGAACCCAAGTCCTCTCACACAATCAAAGTACTCTCAACCACATGAGCTAGCACTTTTCCATATCATATTAAACAATAATTAATGCCATAAAGGTGCCTTCTACCCGTATTTATTAATTAATTAATTATTTAATTAATTAAATTTTCTGGGTCTTACAAAATCCACCACGACTTTTCGTGACTCTCCCACTTCTAACTAAAAGAGAGATTCTTCGAGAACCCTAACTTGAATTCCCACCATTATCCATCTTCATGTACATACCAGCAAGTAACTCTCATCGACGAACCTACCCATGGAGAATCTGCCACGAAGCAGCCTCCACATGGTTAACCATATTTTCTCCTCCTCGATTTTACCCACAACTTTTCTCTCTAATGACACTTGCTCTAATAGCAAATTGTGGCGGCATACCAAAGTAGTCCTATGATCAACACCAACAACAAAAAATGTGCAGCAAACATATGAATATAACATTAGAGTAGAGTTGTGGTGTACAAGACTTATTATGATTATTATTTTGGTGTCATATTTGTGAGCGATATAGAAAATGTGTGCTTTCTACATCACCGTGAAGGATTTGATATAGTAGGTTGAACTTAATATGTCTGATGCATAAATATTTGTTACAAAAAGTCTAACTTACTATGCCAAATCCACCACGACTTTTTGTGACTCTCCCACTTCTAACTAAAAGAGAGATTCTTCGAGAACCCTCACTTGAATTCCCACCATTATCCATCTTCATATACATACCTGTAAGTAACTCTCATTGACGAACCTACCCATGGAGAATCTGCCACGAAGCAGCCTCTACATGGTTAACCATATTATCTCCTCCTCAATTTGACCCACAACTCTGCTCTTTGATGACACTTGCTCTAATGGCAACTTGTGGCGGCACACCAAAGTAGTCCTATGAGCAACACCAACAACAAACAAATGTGCAGCAAAAATATGAATATAAACATTTTAAGGTTCAATAACTTACCTCTTTGTGAGAATGGAATAATGAACAAAGACAACAACAATGGAAACTATAAGAATTAAAGACACAACAATGGAGTTGGGAGATGGAAGTAGAAAGAGGAAGCTTTAGTTGTGAACTACTTGAGAGATAATGCGAAGAGGAGAAGAGAAATGCTTGAGAGAAAATGTGAATAAGGATTCAAACATACTATGATAGAAATCAAATTAACGGACATAGTAAAACTTATACTATGAGAGGTCACTCAAAATCTGACATGATAACTTTTTTTCTAAATACTATTGCGCCACCACACCTACTTATTATGATAAGATCACGTACACCAATCATAATAAGTTTAACTTTTATTATAAAAATGTCATCAGTCAACTTATTATGATAGGTAAACCTACACTTGTCATGATAAGCTTAACCTTTTATTACATAATTGTTACCAGTCAATTTATTATGATAGGTGCACTACACCTAACATCATAAGTGTTATTGATTTGTATTTTTTCCATTTGTATCACCTTATAAGTGAACATATGATACATCCTCTTTAATCACCAACAACACTAACATGTCTCTATTATCGGAGAAAGAAGTGCTAGAAGCATCAAATTCAATGACAACTAGGGATGACAACGGGATGTGGTGAGAACGAATTTCGTTATCCCATCCCAAGAGAAAAAATGCACGCCCATCATTATACCAAAATTCAACGGGTATCAAATTTTTGTTTCATTCTCATCCTCACCAGTTAACGGTATATACTTGTACCCATACTTGTACCTGCATCCTCTTTATTATTATTATTTAAATATCAATTAATTATGTTTTATAAAATAATAAAAAATTACAGTAAAAAAACATAATATTATCCAATATTAATTTTAAAAGGAGAGTATTTCTTCAATATCAATTATTTAGAAGAAATTATAATTGTATAAATTTAAAATTAGAATACCAAATAAAATTTGATGTGAACCAAAACATTTATTAAATTTGAAAACTTTAATTAGAGCTAGTTGATATTATTTAAAATTAAAACAAATATAAAAGAAAAACAAATATTCAAATTAAAAAAATATTTTAAATGTCTATTTAATTCAATTTTTTAAATTCTAATGATATTTGTTTTTTATATACTAATAAAAGTTATAATACATTACTTGATAAAAATAATAATAATAGAGTTTTAACATAGATCTTTCATCTTTTGAACTTCAATACATATGTTGGAGGGTGATAAAAAATATCATGACAATTACATTAAATTATTATATTATAGTAAATAAAATTTATTTAAACAATTATAATGATAAAATTACAATATGATAATAAGTTAGAAAACAAAAATAGTTCTATAAAAAATATCAAAATAATATTCTACATGGTAAGAGTAAACAAATAAAAATATTAAAAAAGGATTAAATGTGTGCCTTAGAAATAATTTGAGAGACCATTGCATGAAATCACTCAAAAGAAAAAAAAAATGTATAATTAAAGGTATGATGATAAGATGAGAACTATTTTAAAGATGTAAGAAAACTTTTCAAGTATGAATGTAGTCAATGGTTTAGAAATAACGAAAATTGTTTTAACGAAAGAAAATAGTTTTTCAAATGAAACAAAAAATAATTATAATATAATAAAAAAGATAAATGTTTATATTACCTAATAAATGAAAGGTTTATGTTATTGAATAATTAAATTGAGGGTGTTAAATATTTTCATATGAAAAGAAAATACAATAAATAAAAATATTAAAAAAGAGTAAAAGTATTTAAATGGAAGACATAAAAAGTATTTAATTAACAAACATCATTTGAACATAATTGCTTGAAAGTTTTAATAAGAGGAAAAATATATTAGAAATGTGAGAGAATTTCATGACAAGTCAACAATTAGAAGAAATAAAAAATTGAAAGTGTGTATAATATATATATATATATATATATATATATATATATATATATATATATATATATATATAAAGGACTATTTGATGATGAAGGATTGATCACACAAGATATCATAAAAGTTCTATCAAGGAGGATCAAGTATGACTAGTGGGAAGACTTTAATTCTTTCTTATTTTTCTTTATTTAGTATTGTCTTATTCTAAAATTCTTTAAAGTTGGTTTGGTTAGATCAATCTTAGTTGACTTGTTGACTTTGAGTAGGTTTGACTAGTTGACTGGGTTGACTTGGCTTAAGTTAACATGTTGATTTGTTTGTTTTGTTTTCTGTGTAGTTTAAGCACGGTTAGGATAAGATGATGATAACTAATGGAGATGGATTAGAGTACTCTTACAAGGAAAAGCATCATTGGACCACATGGAAAAGGAGATGAGAGAGAAAAAGCATAAATCATAAAGTAAAAGTGTAAAGCAACTTGTACCATGGAGCTATAAGTAGTCCATGGGCAACACCTAGCATCTCTTGGCCGAGAATCACCATTGTAGTGACAAAACATTCCATTTGTTGTGTCATTTAACCTAACTTTTAGAATGTAGGATTTTCTATTTACTTGTTAGTCCTTTAGAACTTATGTTTATTTGCTTGAGATCCTTAGAACTCTCTATATAAGGGGTGCTCTTTAGCTTTTAAAAAGGATGATAATTTTGAGTTTATACACTTGGTTTTTAACCACCAAAAAACTTAAGTTGTCTCTTCCAAGGAGTGGTGTAAGACCTAGGAAAAATAATTATTAATTTTAGAGGTTGTAATTGGAGATGAGGTATTATATAAATAAATAAATAATTTTATAGAAGTGAAGAGTAGTATAGTTAGTTAAGGGTTCAATTGTTGATGTGTGCATTTGGAGTGTTTATATTTAAATATTGTTTTTTATTTGAAAGTGTTTATGTAAGCCTGTGGTGTGGCGTATATTTTATTAATTAATTATAGGTTAAATTATTGTTTTAGTCCTCCTATTTGTTAGGAAGTTTCAAAGTGGTCCTTCAATTTTTCGTTGTATCAATTTGGTCCTCATTTTTTCAAAAGCGACTCAATTTAGTCCTCAAAGTTAACAACGTTAAAATTACTAAGGAACAGTGACGTGGCTATTTAACTGTGTCTCACTTTTAATTATGTGGCCCGTAACGATGCGCTTATGTGGAAGATCAATAGCTTCAAAGGAATTAGGGTTGCTCATGCTAGAATTGGGATCAACAAGCATTACATTGGTGTGATTGTTGTCATTTTGATCGAAGTCATTTTCACAATCGAGGTTAGTTTTGCTTCCAATTTTTTGGAACTACGTTTTAGGGTTTTTGGATTGTGCTTTTAATTACTTAATTTAGGGGGGTTTTGGGTGGATTATGTAGTTGTGTTTAGGCTTTTCATTTCGATGCTTGTATGTCATTTTTTGTTTAATATTTGTTTACTGTTTTTTATGCTTCTGTGTTGTCCCACCATTTCCAAATTAGTGTGTGTAGTTTGTGGTCCCCTTTAATGGGGTTTAATGTATCCTGTCGGTGTGTCGATGGTATTCTTTGTAATAAAAGTATCTTGTTGTGGGTATTTGGACATTTCCCAGCTTTACAATCAATAGTCACAAATTTTGATGGACGATAACAAGTTTGAAGTGGTTATTCATCATGGATGGCATTTCGTGAATGAGGGTGGAGTTAAATATGTTAATGGCCAAACAAGCGTATTGTCCTGTGACCAAGACATATGGTCTTACTTCGAGGTGTTATCTATACTAAGAGAAATTGGTTGAAGGATCTATGCTATTCAATAGGAGGTTGTGCAGTGTTGGAGGTAAGGTTGCAACATTTATGTGATGAAGTTGGTGCATTGCATATGGTCCACATTGCAAAGCGACATGGTGAAATCCATATGTTTTTGTGATTCACTCAATTTGTGAAGTAGAGCTAGTACATATGTTGGAATATTATCCAACTAAGGATAATGTTGAAGTACATAATGGTGTGGAGAATGGCACTAAGACTGAAGTTGTATAGGAATTAGGAAATGAGGTTCAGGTGTAGTGTGAGGCTGTAGAAATCAAGAAACATGCCAGAGGACTCTTTGATCATGAATAGGAATAAGATGAATGCAAAGTAATGAAGGCACTAATTGTGACAATGGTGAGGAAGACACATGTGGAAAGTTTCCCACTTTTAGTATGCCCAAAAGTATGGCTGAATATGAATGGGAAGTTGGGACATATTTCATTAATAAGGAAGAATTTATAGAAGCCATTAGAATGTACGACTTGCAAAACGAGAGAAATTTGAAATTTGTTAAGAATGACAAAAAAAAAAGAGAGTAAGGGTGACATGTTTGGGTTCAAAAGGAAAATGTGGCTGGATTGCTTACTCTGCTTATGTACCTATTGTTAAAATTCTGAAGCATTTAATGTGGAGGGCTGCTTACTGCACATATCCACAAGCATGGGAAAAAGTTATGTTAGAGATCAAAGAAGTGAACGATGATGCATTCAAACATTTAATGGTTATTCCTCCAAGGCAAGTATTTGATTGTTGCTTAAGTTTGTGTATATTTTCAGTTATTATATCAATATTCTTACATGCTACAAATTATAAAAGGTATTGGTCAAGATCAAGGTTCACAACTAGTTAACAACATGTCAGAGGCCTTCAACAACATGCTTGTGGATGCAAGGAGTAAGCCAATAATCACCATGCTTGAAGACATAAGGTTGTACATGATGAATAGGTGGGCAAGTTAAGTAAGTAAATAAATATTTATTTAATAAATGTGAGGGAAGAAATCTATAAAGTAATTAATGCGGAGAATTATAACAAAGGAGGAATGGTAGCTTAAGTGGTTAGACATGTTTGGTGCATTTGAGGGGGACTTGTGTTTAAGTCTTGCGTATGCCATTAATGTGATGTTTTAATTATTTAATTTATTGTGGGCGCATGTATGAACGACATGGCATGATGTTATGAGTATATGTGTGCATCATATGTTAAGAAACATCTATAGGCTGATGGTTGTGCATATGCTTGATAATTGGGTGGATATGAGTTCAAACATTGGCTAGCACGAAATTTATCTTTTTACACTTGGATTATTTTTGGCTATATTAGTAAGTGATCAAGAAACCCTAACCGTCTCCAAAGAAGCTAGAGAGGTCAGGAACCACCAGTGAAGGTTGCCTAAGAGGGTTTTCCATAAAATTGAACCAAAGGGAAGTGTTTGAGGGGAGAAGGTGCACTCAAGTATAGGAGAAAATACCTAAGGCAATTTTGGGCCAAGAAGGGATGTTAGGAGCACAAATGGAGCGGGAAATCCAAGTTAGGGGAGTTGCAATTTCCTATTTTAATGATATGATATGATATGCAATTGCGTTATATATATATATATTGATGCATGACAGTCTTCTCCTGAACCAAATTCTTGTATTATTTAACTTTCATATGTTTGTTGTATGTGGTTTTAGAGAGAGAATGTGTGTGCTTGTGGTTTCCATTGTATTGAGTTGTCATTGTGAACTCATCACTGATATGATTATTATGATTCTTCTTTTTGGTTTGACGTGATGTTTGGAGTTTTCTTCTAAATACGACACACTTATGATTATTTATTATTACTATTATTATTAATTTTTTTAATTTTTTTATTATTTTATTTTACTATTATTTTATTATTATCATTGTTTTATTTTAATGATGATTTTATTATCATTATTATCGATTTATTATTATTGATTTATTTTATTATTATTATTTTATCTTAGTAGTATTACTATTTTATTATTATTTTAAATTTAATTTTATTATTATTTTCATTTTCATTATTTTTATTTTTTATAATTTCGTTTTATTATTATTATTTTATTTTATTAATATTACTGTTTTATTATTATTGTTTCATTTTATTTTATTGTTTTCATTATTGTTATTTTAATTTTTAAAATTTCATTTTATTATTATAATAATAATAATAATAATTATTATTATTCATATTATTATTATTAATTTTTGTTTTTATTTTTTTATTATTATTACTATTATTATTATTTTCATTTATTTTATTTTATAATTATCTTTATTAATATTATTATTTTATTATTATTGTTATTATTATCATTGTTTTGTTTTATTGTCGATTTTAATATAATTATTGTTGTTTTATTATTATTATTTTATTTTATCATTATTTTTATTGTTTCATTTTATTATTATTATCATCATTACTATTTTTTTTATTTATTATCATTATTACTATTTAATTACCTATGCGATATATTGGGGCAATGATTATGTGTTCTTCTTAGTTTGTATATTGTTTGATTGTCCAGGATTGTGTGTTGGGTATAACACTTTATTTTGATGGTTTTGTGTGGATTTATTGTGATTCTCTGGGATGTATAAAAGCAAGAATATGGTTGGTTTGATGTATGACCATGTGATATTGTGTAGTTGAGTTCAACTAATATGATATGAAAGTGTATTTACTTGTCATGGATGCATGTTTTATGTGAACTGAGTGTCTTATCTAAATAAGTTCATTGGAACCTATTCTAGAGTGCCAAATACTAGTAAATTACTAGTTATTGGTGTGGCATCTAGCGGAACAGTGTAAACCGCTAGGAGATAAGCCACAAAGTGAACTCTAGAGTAAAACCAGAGAGTTGATGCTTGGCGACGAAAGTGGTCTCACCAGGTAGTGTGTTGTAGAACTGCGCCTGGACCAAAAATCCAATGGGTTGGCACCCCGCGACGCCAAGTAGTCTGCCAGGCGGTATAGAACGCGATTTAACCTAGTGAAGTGGGTGTTGTGCTAGGCAGCTTTGGATGTAGTGATGGATTACGCGAGGGATTCTACACAGCTTTGGATGGAGGTGTTGATGCGATGCTTTGTTGGGGGCCCAATTACAAGTGTAACTTGTATTTGGGTAAATCGTGGCCACTCAAGGTTGTAGCATGGTGGTTTTGGAGGTCTAGTGGAGTGTGCTAAATCATGGCTCGTACGAATGGGTTCCGGAAGATTACCCTCCTTGGTGTTATCCGATGAGTTTGGTAGTCTTGGGACAAATACGAACTACGATTCGTATTGGGGAACTCCACTTGGTGTCACGGATCGTGGTCGTGGCAAATTTATTCTTGTGTGTCGACTATTAGGTGGTGGTCTGTAGTCGGAGGGGCAAGTAGACACTCGTGGCAGCAAAGATTGATCAATATAATCATCAAAGGGTGAAGAATCAAGAGGCATCTAGAGGAAGATTTGGAAGGCGGGGATCAAGGATTATGGCTTGTGTGTCTTAGGAAAAGCAACGCTCTTACCGAGTTTTGGTGAACAAGTATGGGTTGTGCTCTTCTCAAATTTTGGTGAGCAGGCAAGGGTGCTTGCTTGTAAGTCCTAAAGAAAGTAATGCTCTTACCGGCTTTTGGTGAACATGTAAAAGGTTGTTGCTTGTTCTTCCCAGGAGGCATTAGGGCGTAGGAAAGGAAACATGTTGGTTATGGAGAATATTGTACTATGTGATGAGACTTGGGAGTATTAGAACTGTTGGAATATTGTATGGTTGTTTATTATATTGTGTAATGCAATTTTATTCTGTTGAGTTCACCTTATCTGCTTGTGTTTGGCGATGATCGTGTAATGCATTACAGAGAGCAGATGATGTTGCAGGAGTTGCTGGTGAAGCATAGTTTCGGAAAGGGGCTAGCTTGGGGAAAAACCTTTATGATGTTTTCTTGTTTTATGGATTTTAAACATTTTTTAAACATTTATCTTACCAGACTCGAAATTTGTAATCGGCAATTATAGTTTGTGGATTTTGGTTTATTGCAATATAATAAATGTTTTAAATTTTCCGCGTTTTGGGAAAAGGAATTATCATAAATGCGATTTTATACTTATTCCCTATTGTAATTATTTAAATTAGTAATATCCAGCCGGAATGTTACACAAATAATAGGTTGAACATAAGTTCCTTTAAAGGTTCAATATGCCCTAAGATTCGCGACAGACTAGATAAGGAGATGCAATTAAAAAAAATTGGGTTCACAGGTGCTGCTCACTATTTATTGTATTGTTTATATATTGAATCTTAGACTGCTTTATGATTTTCCGTCTTTATTTTATGAATATAGTCGGTCAACAAACAAGTTTTTGAGGTCAAACAAGTATCTACTATTGGTAAGAAGTTTGTGGTTAATGTGTACAGCATGGATTGCATCTGCAAGAAATGGAGTATTAATGGCATTCCAACTTGTCACTCTTTAGGTGCAATGAAATTCTTAAATCTTAGTGCAGAATAATATATAGCTCACTGGTTTACCAAGTCCTCATATAAAGAAATATATTGCTCAATAATATATCATGTGAACGACCAACATGTGTGGGAGATTACTCCCTTCCCTGATGTGTTGCCTCCACTAAAGTGTATATTGCTTGGAAGACCTAAAAAAAGAAGAAGACTACAAGCATCTGAGTTAAAGAAAGATGACACCAGGGGGTAAGGAAGAAATGTTATATGTAAACAACTTGGACACAATAGAACTACTTACCCACATGCTCCACCATTTTGAAGGACCATTTTGAAACTACCTAACAAATAAAAGAACTAAAAGAGTAATTTAACCTTAATTATAATTCATTAGGCATGGTTATTATATTTTTTTCTTGAATGTATTGAATGTGTGGATATTGTTGTAATGTTTATTGTGCAGGTAATTGATAAGAAAATGGGATAGTTGATATGTTTGGAGGTTTGCTTTGGAACTTGGTGGTTGTGTGTTTGAACCTTATCTAAAGAAGTAGAAATATTGATTTTCTTTTTGGTAATTTTTGTTGTGTACCTGGAAAGGAATTTTAGGTAAGGAAAGTTGAACTTGTACTCATTTTATAATTATGTGTGGAGAAAATTTTGAGGTTTATATATGCTTGTGCTTTTTGGAGATGAATTGCATTTCCTTTATTTTTTTTCTTCCTTTGCATGAATCCATGATGGAATTGTGAGATGCTCCAAGTTTTGGCCTAAGAGGTGCCAAACCTTGCTCTCATTCTTTTTTTTTTTTTGTGGTTAAATTGCATAGAACTATGATGAAGAAGAAAAATTGGTTTGGGCAAAATTGATAGTCTTGTATGTGCATATTGATAGTATGGGAAATCCATGATTTTTATGTAAATGGTATGAAGAATAAATTTTATTTTTGGTTATACAATAATCTTGGTGGTGTTGGGAGAATATTTTATTCTTTGACAACAAAAGGTTGTTCAGAAAAATTTGGATAAACAAGTGTCGGGAGAATATATATTAAAAATATCACATCTTACATCTTGGTTATAATTCTATCCAAGTGTTATTTTTTTTTTTTTATGTTAATAATTCTATCCAAGTGTTATTTTTTTTATGTTAATGAGAGACACAACTAATATAAAAAACTAATGTAAGGAGTGAAATTTTATATTAGCTTATCAAACTGATCAAAACTGTTAAAATTAACTATAAAAGATAGAAGAGTTGATACTTCTCTTGTGAAAAACATTAATATACAAGTTTGAGGCATTGTGTTATTAATGATATTATAGAGAGAAAAAAAATCTCCACCAATAACTTAATCTAACGAATTAATTGAAATTTTAGTGTTCCTTGTTATTGGTGTATAAATTAACCCAAACAACGTTTTTATCGAAGCATTTTTCTTCTTCTTAAATGAGGTTCATTGTAATTTAAGCTAATTAGTGGGAAAAATTGTATCTGTAGAGTGGCAAAGGAAGAAAGAGGGGATTAAGATAGACTATATTTAAAATTATAAAATTAGTTATTTGGAAAACATATTATTTTTTTATGGTTAAAAGAGCATCTTGAAATAATAATATAAAACTATTTACTTTTTAGCCCTTATATTTTATTTTATTTTAGTCCTTGTTATCACTCTTCACCTTTCAAATCAACTTTTGTGGCTTCCCTCTCCATCTTGGCCCTCTCTGTTCTGTTTTCCTTCATAGTGCCCTCTTCATGAGGTTTTTGAAACTACAATTATTTCTTCTACTGTTACGTAATCCTTTCTCTAAACATGACCTAGCCAGAAAGGAGATGCAGATCAGGCAGCAAATAACTTATTGTTAATTATCATTAACTGTTGTAGTAGTTTTCAAGATTCTGAATGTTGTTTGGTATAGTATTTGGCATCAAGCATCTCAAATAAAAGTAATATATATTAAGGTTTTGGCATGATTAGTTGATGAAATTCAAAGTTTATGCAGCACATTATTTTAAAGTTTCATTGTTATATAAAATGATAAAAAACTAAACAAACATATGTTCTGTTCTTGAGAGATATGTAGAGAAATTAAGAAGAATGAAGTGGATTATCTTAAGGAGAGAAAGGCAAGAAGAAGAAGAAGAAAGAAAAAACAGAGGATGTGGATGCCTCTCTGGACACTAGAAAAGAGTTTGATCTTTTCCAACTATTATTCCAAGAACATTAAGTGAAGCACATTTTCGCCTGTAAAGTGTATCCATTTTCTTCCTTTCCTCACAAATAAACACAAACAGAATCCAGCTTTACTCATGTGCTCAAAATTATGCAGTTTTCCGTACCTTGTGTTTATTTATTTTTTATGGAAGTGAAGAGGGGAACATGCATTGCACTTTGTCTAAGTTTCGCATCCAAAGAAAAACATGCTGGTGGTGGGACACCTTGTATCAACAAAAAAACATACCAATACGTGTGCCATCATGTTATATCTTCGTAAATCCAAGAATAACCAAATTAATAATCTTTTCTTTCTTTTAAGTTTTTCTTTTCTCCAACAGTACCGACAAATTCGTACAGGAAGAAGTAGATGATTGGATTCTGAAACCTGCTCGCCATTTTATATATTGCAACTGCATGTTAAGATGTTTCTCTGACAATTAATTTTTGTTCAACTTTAAAGCAATTATTAATTTTTTTATTTTGAGAAAATATATATATAGATTAAACCTAGTTCCATGAACTTCGATAAGTGCTTTCCGGGAATCGTCTTCTTTGTTATAATGATTCACTTCATCCAGGGTCATGTGATGTGGAGTTAGAAGAAATAGAAAATAAAATTGAAATGAACTAAAAAGTCTAGTACACTAAATCAATCATTTTGAATTCACGTGTGCCCTTAGATTAGGAATACCTGATGATGAACTCAATTGGCTACTGATAGCAGTTGCATCAGAATTTCGTTGGGACTGACACAAAGTTTCAATAATCGAAAGATTAATTATTTATTAATGTTCTTGGTAGTAGGTACACACATATACATGTACATATATTATGTATAATGGATTTAGATAATTATTTTATCATCAAACTGACATTGTATTTATAGTTATTTAATATACAGTTTTTTAACAAATAAAAAGAATAATAATACATCTTTATAGTTTAATAATGACAACTAGTAAATCTTAATTTTATAGTTTACTGTTCTAATTCTTAATTGAATTTTATAATCAGACTTTCTTATTGTCCTCGTCTAACATGTTTGTTTTTCTAGTTATACATGTCACAAATTAGGCTAACTCATACATGTTCGATAAAATATAAGATTTTAATTTTGAAATTTTAAATCTGAATGAAACACGGATAATTGTTGTTTGGTCTGGTTATGGTTCGATACAAACTTAATTAGTCCCCAAAGCCATGTTAAAAGTCCTAAAAATTAAGGTTTATAAAAATGTGTATTCCATTTAGAGATCAGACTTGAATTTAGTTTTTATTTTTTTCAGACGGCACTTGCATTTGATTAAGTAGTCTAGCTTGTTACCACTAATTATTAAATGATTGTTGAAGAAACATATATAAAAATTGTAAGACATCTAACAGTTTCAAATTTATATTAAATTAAGATGAAAAAAATAAAAATAAGGTAATGAGCTTGGATATTTAGGTACTCTAAGGTTTTTATTTACCCCAACATATATTAAAAAATAAATATTTTTGTGAAAGATAAACACATTGAAGAAAGATTATCCTACAAATCCACAATTATCCTACAATGTTTTAGGTTTTTCATACACTAGTGAAAAAAATACTTTCTATATATTAGAAATTTAAACAGATTATAATTAATTTCAAACGGCAAGAACATTATATAATAATTATAACTATTTTTACACGTATTGCTATTTGGTGTGGTCACGATTGTAATAATAACAGCATATTCTATTATTGTTGCAAAAGACATTATTTCTATTTAACAAAAGTCGATGAGATTTTACATTATTTTTTCTCAGAAATTTATAATAAGGTAATGTCAACAATGTGAAGTCATTGATAAGATTTATTTTCTGCTAAACATGATTTTTTTTTGTGACAGTTTTTTTTTTCCACTAAGCATCTCGTTGCATAACTTAAATCATTAATTTTAAATTTTGCATAAGTCATTTTGTCATTGTTTTTAGCTTTTAAGAAATATAATAACAAAAGTCTATATATTATAATTTACCATTTTTCGGCAACTTGATGGGTATGCTGATTTTATCACAAAAATAATAATAATAATTATCATACATAATTAATTAATTAATAGATAAAAATTGTGACTGAAATATTATTTTTTTTTGGCTAGCTTTATTTTGGATAATGCCTCCTCTTATTAGTAGTCAATTAAATCACCATCAGTTGACCGACAATTTTAACACAAGGAAACAATTTTAATTAAGCATGTCTTTTCTCAACCGATTAATAAATGAGAGAAACAAATTAAAGTTATTCCCCATACTTTGCACCTATATTAAAGATTTAAATCCAGTTTGGTCTTATATTTTAATTTTATCATTATAAATTTTAATTATATATTAAACTCTTTAATATTTTTAAATTAAACTATCTATATGCAATATAACATCTAATTCGTAAAAAACTTATACATGTAAAGGATAGTAATGTCAATTATTCGTTTATGTAAAATATTAATAATATGTTTGATCGTTAACTTTAATACATTTTATTCTGATAAATGTATTAATATTTTTTGTTAATAATTGAATGTTATAACAATATTGGATTATAAATTTAATTTATAAAAAATCAAAGAACTAATTTCTAATAAAATTACCAACCAAAATTACACATGACAAAATTATAAGAAATAAAAAATGATTTAAGTCGATATATAAAATGAAGACTAGGGATGTCAAAAATATCCGTACCCGCAGGTATCCATGGATAAAACTCGCAACGGATATGAAATGGATACCTACAAGTGATGGATACGGGTATATTTTTATACTCACATGTTAACAGGACAGTTCAGGTATCATAGTATTCGTATATGTGACTACCCGTACTTGCTATACTCTAATTTAAATTAAAAAAAAATAAAAAAAATATGATTAAAATATTAACATATTGATTTTGAATGGTTTATTTTTTAATCAATTAGTTTTAAAAATATTCAACATTATTTAAATGAGTTATTTGGACTTTATTTAAAATTTATGAATGTTATATATTGTATTTTATTTAAATTTATGATTAAAATATGTTGTTAAATATTTATTTTTACTTTTTTTGTAAATATCCGCGGATATACGTAAATATTAAAAAATTATATAAGTACTCGCATAACGTATACTCTATACCCGCACGAATATGGTTACGGGTACGAGACGAATATTTATCCAACAAGTAGAGTATTGAAGAGCTAGTACCCGTACCCACCCACCCCATTGATATCCCTAATGAAGACATACATGTTATAAACCCTTCGATGCGAGGAAGAGACTCTTATTTTAAAATCATAGTGGAGAGGTTTAGAAAGTTCTGGTCTTCAAAAATGGAAAGCACTCATGCCATTTTCATGGAACAGAAATGTGTCCTTTATTTTCTTTTTCTTGCAAATAAAAATTCCCAATTTGTTTGGTTGCACTCTCAAGTTGAAGAAACACATAAAGATTAGGACCGTTTAATTTGTCCAACTCCCATTCCCTCATACCCCAAAAACAATTTTTTTTTTTTGGAATTTTTTAATTTTATTTGATGGGTTTTTATTGGGGTGTTATAATTACCTAGGGTTGAGTGTGGGGTCTGAATTTTTGATTTTTGCATTTGAGTGAGGTCTACATGTTAGTGGCTATACTAGACAGAAGAAAGTGATTGAAAGTTATGAATATTTGTTAAATGTCAATCATACGGTATTGCTAGACAAACCGTGACCTCCATGCTTAAACTATTCCAAGTAAAGAAAACAATCTTCTCTCTTTTAATTACCCTCGTTTCTGCTCTAAACTTGTGTCACTATCTTTTGTTTCACTCATTGTTGGAATCTTCTTCTCTTTTATGTCTTTTTTAAGTTGCTTTTGTGCTTAGATTACCTGTACTACAGGATAATTATTATTCTAGTACCAGCAAGAATCCACCACCAAATATTCATCACTTGATATATACTTGTTTCTATCAAGTGATCTCATTAATTACAGTTGACAACATCAACAACAAGGGCTTATTTTGAAAGAGGGAAGTTGTTTGGGTGCTTGGATAGTTATTGGTTTAAACTAGTAGCATTGAACTGAAATCTGTGCCATTGTAATTTGCGTCATCATGGAAGAATTAATCTTGCTGTGCGCGCCTTTCAATATTTTTTTTTTCCTGTTAATGATCCAATGAGCCTAGCAACTAGTAATAATCATGTTAGTTTCATCTTCTTCCGACTGAGTCATATAAAATAACTTGACTTTCTATGAATTCTATAAACTATTAAATAGAGTTTATTAAATGTATTATTTTTTCTCTACTGTAATCGAAACAATGATACGTAAACCCTTTCTTCTTGGAATGATCCTTATAACAATTAAGGTTTAAACATCAACTTATAAGCAATGATATGACATTTTTTAGTGGAACAAAGCTACACAAAGTATGCAGGGTGAAATGATGAAGGAAAGCATTGAAGATGCACCTGTACATCCAAGAATTAGTAATAAGATAGCTCAAGTTTATGGACTCAAATACGAAATCCAAATTATAATTGAGTTGAATGTCACCCTTTAAAATATAAGGTTAAGCATGTATAATATTTTGTTTAATTTTCCTAAGGATTCATATGTACTATTTCTATTTTTTGTCGATGGAAAAATCTTCTCCTACTTGCCTGTATGTATAATTATAGATTTTTAGAAATACTAAAATAATATATTGAATACAAATGAAAAAGTTGAATAATATATAAAAAAAATTAAACCTTAAGGTTTTACATTAAAAAAAGTATGTCAAATTTCTTATATAGATAATTCGTAGTAGTACTGATAATTTGTTTTAGCGTGTCTGAGTCAAATAGAAAACAATTCGTCTATAGACCCATAAACATTCAATATTACAGTTTTATGGTAAATGTTATCAAGTTGTTTATAAGAACAACTTATATATTAGAAGTCGTGAGTCTGGCCATATGAACTTTGGTTTAATTAGAGGAATACAAAAAGGATCACAGGAGAATGTATTAAGAATGAGCACAAGGGTACCCGATCCCAATTGCAAGAAGATCATAGAAGAAGATCCTGTCAAATTCTATATTAGTGAGAGTACCCTTACTACTATTATAATCTGTTGTTAAAAGAATGATTCAAGTTTTTAAACTAAAAACAGACGATTGAGTGTTATATACTAATAGGTATGCCACGAAACATGGGAAGGGGAAAAATGTGTGGTAACAGTTTGGTGTACTCTCAGAATAATTAATTCTGTCATCGTATAATGGTAGATAAGTCTAATTAAAATGCCATCCGAATTTCAATCAAAAGTTTTGGAGAAATCATAAACTGCAACAATTAATAATTATAAACTACGTAGAGTAAAGCTGTAACACGTTTTAGTTAGTAGTAAACAACTATTAACCAGGTTCCAATTCTATATTCAGAAATATTAATTGGAGGGTCAAAAATAACACTACATAAGTAGTCCAATAAATATGCACTTGCGGCTATCACTTAATTATAAGGAAAAAAATGCAAATTATTATTGAGAAAAAGGACAAGAGAAGATAGATCCAATGATGAATTAAACAAAATGGGTTTGGTTAACGCTAGCTCATTTGTCGTATAAGGATGCTGAATGGAATCTCATTTTGGGGATAAAAATAACAATTTAGAATAGGGGATTGCAGCGTTTTGTACAGGAAAAAATAATGAACAATGTAGGCCATTAAGGGAACACAAATTTATTATTTAATTCTTAATCTAATATATCCTTTCCTCTTCCTCCGGTGTATATAAAGATGTTGATAAATGATCATGTTCATGAGCACGAAGCTGAAGAGACAATAGAGTTAGAAATAATTCCAAATAGCAATTCTCAAACTCAAATTAAAAAGTCGAAGATGACTGGTTCAGGATCTCCTTGTGGAGCCTGCAAATTCTTGAGAAGAAAATGCGTGAGAGGTTGTGTTTTTGCACCTTACTTTTGCCATGAACAAGGTGCTACTCATTTTGCAGCCATTCATAAGGTCTTTGGTGCAAGCAATGTTTCAAAGCTCCTTGCTCACCTCCCTGTGAGTGATCGTTGTGAAGCTGCAGTCACAATCTCATATGAAGCTCAAGCCAGACTTCAGGATCCTATTTATGGCTGTGTCTCCCATATTTTTGCACTGCAGCAACAGGTTCATTTCCCTAAATATATATATGTCACAGTTTACATATAATTGAAAGCCCTAACCAAACCAATATATGTGCTTAAATATTTCTTCACTTTTGCTTAATTTGATATTCTGTGTATAGGTGGTGAATTTACAAGCACAGCTGGCTTATCTGAAGGAACAAGCTGCCCAGAGTTTTCTCAATGCCTCTGTCAGTGAAAACCCTAATGAAAAATTATTTGAAAAATCTTCAGCTGCTTTACCCCAAGATCTTCAAAGTTGGTTTCAGGTGGAAAATTCCAACCTGGGGCCAGAGTTTCTTCCTAACATGTGTACTAATTTATCAACACAAAAACATTATGGGAACAATGTTCTCATCGAAGATCTAAACCCTACCGGCATCAATTATGAAAATTCAGGTGCCATGGAAGAAAACAGCTCCTTTTCTAGCTTTGACGAGAGTTCCAATAGCTACTCCATGTCCTATGACATGCACACAAACAGGAGGACGTGGGGTTTTCATGAAGTGGAGGATCTACATTCAGTGGCTTTTGGGTACAGTGCTCGATCACATTCATGAAAGAACTGGTGAAGACAATTTTATCAATTTTGAATTGCTGCTGCTGCATATTGTGAAGCACGCACTATATATACTCTGTTGCCGTAAATAAGCTAGGAAAGCATAGAAATGTTGATATTATTATATAATTGAAATGGAAGCCCACTCTCTTATTGTCTTTATCAATTTTAATCATCTTAAGTAGAAGAATCATGGCGTAATTGTGTCAGAAAAACTCTCGGGTTTTGTATGATACTATTGAGAGCTATAAATTTGTTTTTTCCTAGCACGTATCCTAAATTTTGATCTAATAAACACTGTCCCTAGATACCTTCATGATAGTTTTAGGCCCTTTTCTTAAATACAACATGTTTGGTGTGGAATATATGGAACACTACTAGGGGTATGCTTGCATTTCCCCCCCAGTTCTTCAGATGTTATCCTAAATATTAAATGAGAATATCTTTTTCTTCAGAAATTTAAGCATTGATTTACTACGTTTTGATTGACTAATCCCTTCTTTCAAACTTAAGGTCTGTTCATTTGGAAACCCTAGTCCGTTAATATTCCAGTTCATTCATGTTGACTGAATCTAACAAGAAAGATAGATTAATTCTCAACCAGTCTCAGAAAGTTCAATATTGAGCTAAACCAAAGTCTATTTCAAGTCAATGGCAAACCAAAGTAACTGATTGTACTTCAACCATTCCAATATAACAGATTCAGTTCAGAAACCTTGGAGGGATGACTCTCTTATTCTATTCCTCTGAAATAAGTCCATCAGAGGGACAAAGGTGCATATACAACCCTTCTCACATTGTGTTGATCCCTTTAATGAATAACCAAGTTCTTCGCTTTCTTCATGGATCACTCTTTCAATGTAGTTTATTTGTTCTCTTCTCTCTTCATAGCTGATTTGATCTTCTCTTTGGTCAACTTGTTCTTATCTTTTGCCAACTTGTTCTTCTTTTTGGCTGACTTGTTACTGACCAGGTTCCTTATCTTAGTAGCCAACTTGTTCTTAACCAGATTCTTATAATAGGCTGACCTCCTTTTGAGGGATCAGAAAATTTCCACATAATGTCACGCTCAATCACATCTATCTCCTCATCCATTGCAAGTCGTCACTCCTCATCTTGAACTTCTAATACAGCTATTAAATTTGTCTCTGCTTGTAATTATTTTTACAAACTTGAAACATCTTGTTTAAGTTCCAAGTGTCGCTTTTGCAAAGTATGCTTCCTTCTCTCTAAGCTTGCTTGTAGAATTAAATTGGCTCTAACCTCCTTTTCAATTCTCTGTCGCAAATCTCTTTATGCAATCTCTAACCTTTGGATTACAAGCTCCTCTTCAAATTTTGAGCTACTCAAGCTTTTCACATGCTCCTCCGAGCTAAATGAGTATTCCACATGCTCCATCGACTTAACTAAGCTATGTAGGCGCCCCACCAAGATAACTGAGCTGGCCTCATACCCCACCATGTTGTTTGGGCTATCTGCATGCTTCACCACCCTGTTTGGACTATCTTCATGTCTCACCAGCATATGTAACCTACTCGATTATCTTGCCGAGCTATCCACGCTATTCAACTTTCTTGTCGAGTTACCAACAATACTCAACCTTCTTGCTGAATTCTCCATTTTACTCGGTCTTCTTGCGAAGTTCTCCACTTGCTTATGGTCGACCCCCGAGCTATGCGCCATCATCAACAATGTGGCTTCTTCTTTAACTTCTTATTTGAGGTTTATCGTCTCTTTTTTTCCACTCTTAGACGGACAATCTTTGAAAAAGTGTCTAACCTTATCACAACTGAAACACATGTTTGAGTAACAATCTTTTGCATAATGGTCATACTTGCCACATTTGAAGCACTGAGTATTTGAGTTGCTCAATTGACCTCCTCTATGGTCATCGTCCTCTTTTGTGGCAGTTTTTGTTCTTTCTCTTCTTCTTGTCCTTGGCTTCTACCACTAGCATCGCTTCCTCTATTTCCTCAGGACCTTCCTCTACCTTGAGTGTTCTAAGTCTCTCCCTTCATTTGGAGTAGTTGATCAAGTGGCACCACCTTCTTATTCTTTTTCCATTGCTCATGTGCCTCAAGGACCCGACAAAGAACATGTCTATGTCCTATTAGCAACCAATTTTAGTGATCAAAAATTGTTAGTCGCTATAGTGACCAATTTATATACGAATTTACAAAATAAAAAAATTATAGGTTACTAAAAAGTTCACTATTATGAATAAAAATATTATAATTGGTCGCTGAAATGATCACTTATTAGTTAGAGACTAATTTAGAACTAACTATTTTGGTGGCGAAACCCTTAGTGGATAATATTTAGTAATTAATTTTCTTTGGAAGCTAAATTTTAGAAACTAGTTTAGAGATCAATTATAATTTTTTATTCATAATAAAAATTATTTTCGTAACTAATAACTTTATTTTGTAAATTTGTGTTTGAATTGGTCACTATAGTGACTAACAACTTTTAGTCACTGAAATTGATTATTAATAAAATATTTTTTTAAAATATATATATATATATATATATATATATATATATATATATATATATATATAAATGAAAGAGTTTAATTGAATCCCTTATGTGGATTGCCCTAATTTATAAAATCTCTGGATGCAATTACATATTGCTTGCATCGGTTTTATTTTCTTATGTGCTAGTGGATTATTGCATGTTTGAGGAATCTATATATAGAAGATAAAATTGTGCTTTTTCTTTTTCTTTTGTTCATCAAATTTATTGAGATTCTTCTCTTTTCATTGGCTTCGGCTTCTGCGTGGTTCTTATTCAAATGAGCAGGGAGAAAGTTTATAAACCTGCTATAGAATTAATTTATGGTACAGCCAAAAGTAGAATAAATAAAATACTAATATCATGTGAATGGATAGACATAAATGGCATTAGATATATAGGTGTGCGATCATTCTGCATTAATCTTATGTACTAACAGTGTGGATCGGGAACCCAAATCGTATAGGGTGTTGGATGTATTCCTTTTGGACATATAGTTCGTTGAATTGGTTAAGATGATTGGAACAGTTATCATGATAAAGGGAATGTAATTATAAAGCAGAAGAAATCAAAGTGTTTAAAAATGACATAAATGAATGAAAATAATGAAGTTTTTCGGGATTTGAATTCACAAAGAATAATATTAGTGAGTAAAAGAAATTGGACTAGACTATGCGGGAAGGAATGTAAGACAAGATTCATTGGGTGAGTTGGGAAAAGCTAGTTTTTGACAGAATTCTTAGATAAGCAAATAAAGGGACAAAAATATGCCCTACTCACTGGATAAATATCTGCCCCGTATCCGTATCCATATCCGTCGGGTATTCGTTATGCGGGTACCCATCTATTTTTTTTATATCCGCGGGTATCCACGGGTACCCGCGGGTATTTACAAAATTATTTAAAAAATCAATATTTAATCATAAATCCAAATAAATTAAAATAAAATACACCACTGTTATAAATTTTAAATAAAGTTCAAACAAACTCAAGTCTATACAAGTCCAAATAATCATAAAAATAGGTATAAAATGACGTTCAATACAATGAAAATTCTTTAATTTGTGTTTTGATCAACAAACCCACTTTCTCCAATTAATTCCTGAGAAAAACTTAGGTTAGAATATATTTTACTAATATATATATATATATATATATATATATATATATATATATATATATAAGTGTATTTTGGTGAATTAAAGTTTAGCGGGTACGGGTATCCACGGGTACAGATACTATGATACTCGTACCCGCCCCGTTAACATACGGGTATCAAAAATATTCGTACCTGTGGGTAGCAGGTATCCATTTTTAATATCCGTTTTCCATCCATTGCGGGTTTTATTCATGGATACCAGCAGGTACGAATATTTTTGACATCCCTACCCCTAGCTAAGTACAACGTGAAAACTTAGTCTATAATTTTTTTTGTTGTTAGTTCAAAATGACTTTGGTGCATAGAGATTTGAAGAAGATGTGAAAGATTAAACTGGCTTACACCCAAAGTTCTTGAAACGTTTGAGCTTAACTTGAATACTATTTGATATAAAATAGGTATCTTATGTCTGGTTGCACTCTTTCAATCTGTTAAAATGATTTTTAACATGTTAAATTACATGTTACAGTTTTGCAAGTAACATATTTGATTGGCTGAAATATTATTCAATCAGCTGATTTCGTTTTAGTTAAGTGAAATCAACAGATTGAACAAAAATTATAACCTATTCAATTTGTCAACTGGCAGACTACAAAGCCTGATGTTTTAGAGTGAATGAGGGGGAACAAGTTTTTAGCGTGAAATTAGTTTGATACTTCTAGAAATCTTGTTCTCTTTAAACTTCTTAGAGTTGGAACTATTCGTGATCATCTTTGAAGGTTTGGAGCTCTAATTGCTCTTAGTTTGTGCTTTGAAGAGAGGTTCTTGGTTTGCTAGGGAGAGCTACCATTGAGGTTTGATATTTCTTAAGCATTTGTGGTGTTCTCGGTGGGATTCTAGGTGTGCATTAAAGGTTCTTGATGTGCTGTGTGAGGTTGTTGTCAGATTCAAAAGCCTTGTTGTGTTGTTTTGATTTTTGAAAGTGTAATCTTGTAAGGATTTTGTAAAACTTTTGATATAATGAATATTCAAGCTTATGTTACCTTGACTAACTGGATGTAGCTTAGTTATGAGTGAACCAGTATAAAAATTTGCTTGCATTAGTTTAACTTTTTTATCTTAATTTGTTCTTTGTTAAAATCATCAAGAAAAAAACTTAATCAATCTTTATTTGTAATTTTGACATGTTAGTTTAATTAGTTGATAAAACATTGCTTTTGTTGTTAATTGGAATTAATCTTGATATTGGTAAATTGATCAGATTCAAAGTATTGTTTTAATTGAGTTTTCAGTATAGTTACAATAAGTATTTTAATTTGTTGATCCTATTTTTTTGAATTCGTTGAATTGTGTTGATTTCTATGTACACTCACTAATAGTATTTTTAATATGCTGACTCTATTTTTAATTTGTTAAGATGTGTGTTCCATAAGTGATAGATTGTTAAAAACCTAGTCAATCAGATTCAAACAAATATTTTTCACAATTATAAAATATAATCTAATTGTTAGAAAAGGCCAATTACCTTCCCCCTTCTTGGCTAAACACTTCTTTTACATCTTACACTTTTGGGTTTGTATTTTGGTTGAGTAGTATAGGATTTTGTGGGCCTTGTTTTTGAGCTTTGTTTGGGCTTTGGACCCAATAGGATAATTTGGGTCTAAAAGGTCTGGGATTTGGTGTGAGACGTGAAATTAGGGTTAATTAGGCAAGCTTGGGCCTCAAGTACCCTAATAGCATGCAAAATGCTTTCTATGTGGTGCCTTGTCCGCCTTCTACATGTGAGAAGCATGACCTTGCCACATGGCAAGTCACACTAGAGGCATGCTCTCTTTTGGCCTTAAAATTTGGATTTTCTTTTTAAATTTTCCTCTTCTTTGTAAAGAATCTTTGTTCTCTTTTGCTCCTATAAATAAAGTACCATCCCTCCTTGTAACATCAATGATAAATGTTAATGAAACTTTATAGAGATTTCTCCAAACACTTTTATGAGTCTCCTTAGGATAAGTCTCCTCTATCTTGGCTTCCTCTAGCCTCCTTCCTCTTGAGTTGGCCCAACTTCTCTTAAGAGTAATCTTTTCACACTTCCAAATCTCTTCCACTATTTCTATAACAAAGCTTTCACATCTTCCATCTCCTTCATGTTCAAGCAACCATGGAGATGGAGTCATCATGTGGTATCAAGAGTTCTAGTTCATTCTTTCTACAAGAGATAAGTACTTGCAATCTGTGTTGTTTGGATTCCATTCGTTTCTTTTTTTAAGTGTTCTCTTCTAATTGTTTTGTGTCATATGTTTTTTTTTGTTTGGTTCAAATCACTTGCTCTCCTTGTACCTTCCATTTATATGCTTCTAGGATTGATATATCATCAAAATCATAAGCATTTTACCTTGTTTGAGTCTTATTTCAATTTTTGTTCGGTTGAATTTTGTTTATTAAGAGTTCTTCTAATTTAATCGGTGTAATTGTGTTGTTTGAGTCTATTTTGAGTTTTTAATCCATAGATGTTGTCTATGGGTCATGTGTAGTTCTTTTAATGTCATAATGCTCTAGTTTAGCCAGTTGATTTGTTTTTATTTTCATATGCAACATGAATTTCGCAACATATATGTGCTTTGAGTACTTTTGATCTTAATTGAGTTCATGCTTTAGATCATTGGCAAGCTCCTAGAGTTAGGATTCTTTTGTGTCTTGTTTGACTTTGTGCAATTTTACTTAATTCCTAGAGTTAGGATTCTTTTGATCCTTTGTTTTTATTTCCAATTTGTTATTCAATTTCAATTGCCAAAATATTTTCGTGATTGAGTTATTAGATTCATGACCAATTGAAATTGCTTCAAAGGAAAAGAAAGATAAAAAGTAGAAAGAAAAAGAAGTGAAAAGTGTTGAAAATTGTAAAACTAGCTTTCACTTATTGCATCTCCATGTGTGAAATGAAACATTACTTCTATGATGAGCTTTATTGATTAATTCCATATGCCTTTAAGCTCTTGGCCTTACAAATTATGAGTCATCTCACTTGTTAATGATTCAACAATTGTGAGCAAGAAGCTTTACATTCATTCTTAGTTGAGTTTTTTTTTTGTGATTATTCTAATACCTTGCCTTAGATGTTTCATTTGATGTGGTTACTTGATTCATTACTTTAACTGTAGCTTTTCTCTTCTTGTTAATCATGTAAAGTCATGTCTATTCAATTCTCTTTGAGTTTAACACTTTCTAATTGAGCCTTTCTTGGTTTATTCCCTTTTGCCTCTTAATTTGGAAGATCTTGTGAGGCATATTGTTTCTCTCCTTTGAGGTACTAACTCTTAAGGTATCATCTTTGGAGGTGGAAACCAAAGTAGAGATCTCATTTCTTTGGAGGTCTCACAAAGGAGAATCATCCAATAAGAGAGCTAAACACTTGAGATAAGAATGGAGAAGAGGAGTGAAACACCGAGAGGAGTTTTCTTTTGTTGTAATTACTTTATTTTTTCAATCAACTTGTTATGAGTCTAGTTGGCTGTCTTGGGGATACCTTAATGTTCTTCCATGTCCTAACTAGAACCTTAATTGTTTAATAAAAGTGCATTAGTCGGTGGCTATGTCTTGAAGGCTCACAAGTGCTAACAAGCCTTACCATAAGAATCGCCTAATTAGAATTGGGGAAGAAGGCATCGTAGAGGCTCGTCGAAGTAGTGGCGGCGTTCGTTGGAGTAGAATGGTGGCACTATGGTGGTGCTGGTTTCCAAGAGAGAGAGAGAGAGAAGAAAAAATGGAGATTGAAGGCGCGGGGAAGAAGAAGAAGAGTGAAATGGGTTCACGATTTGAACCCTAATTAAAGGATATAGCCTCGGTTCAATTTTTAACCGTGGCAGAAAACCCTTTTTGGCACCGGTTCAATTTCACCCGAGGCCAAATATAACCATAGTGGCATTTTTGAAATACTGGCCAACTTTTTGGCCTCGGTTCAATTTTTAACCAAAGTAGAAAATCATTTTTGGCACCGGTTCAATTTCACCCGAGGCCAAATAACCAAAGTGACATTTTTGAAATATTGGCCAACTTTTTGGCACCGATTTTCTTATAACCGAAGCAGAAAGGCATTTTCTATTTTAGGTATATGCTAAACCGAGGTATAAAACTTGGAAAAAATAACAAAAATGCCACTACAACATTTTATGCTTCGGTTAAGCGACAAACGAGGCCTATAATGCGAGTTAAAAGGCCAAAACTGCACTAGTGGACCCACTTCCAAGGACATGGGGGAAGTTAGGAGCTTCCATGGTTTGACAAGCTTTTATAGGAGATTTGTTCCTAACTTCTCTAGTTTTGCTTCACCATTGAATGAGTTGGTGAACAATGATGTCACATTTTGTTGGAGAGAAAAACTGATGAGATGCCTCGAGCCAAGGGACCTACAACAAGAGCCATGGCTAGGAGAATACAAGAGGAATGGGCCTTAAATGCGCATGCAAGGCCCAAGATGAACTTCACATGGGCCAAGGAAGATGTGAAG
>Ga0214544_1002397_pt1 | contig 39399 bp, 16 predicted proteins | sample CNSS3metaG_FD_160074 | JGI IMG/M metagenome (GOLD analysis project Ga0214544, IMG submission 160074) | Root nodule microbial communities from cowpea collected in UCLA plant growth center, Los Angeles, California, USA - CNSS3 | ecosystem: Host-associated > Plants > Roots > Nodule | place: USA...
TCACCTCAAGAAGTTAATAAGGATAGAAATATAATAAGAAAAGATAAAGAAGAAAAAGAAAAGGGGCAAGCTTTCACTAAGGTGTTACTTGCCTACAAAAAAATTCTTCCAAAATAAGATGTGCATCACCCTTCCTTTTCTTCCCAAGCCAAAAAGGAAGGCCCAAATCACAAGCAAGAGAGGAAGAGTAGTGATGAGTTCAAAATTTTGGCCTCATTTAATATTTAAATTTGGGGTTTTAATAGAATTTTTGTGCTTAAGGATTGCTTTAATTAGGATTTGCGATTATTGGATTTATTGAGTACGTAAGGTAAAAATGGCGTAAAAATTGATTTTAGTTGCATAAGATATTATTGTATATTCTAACGTTTGTTAATGTAGCTGAAGTTTAATTTGGGTCATTAAAAGTGTGGATTTGAAATATTCAAAGTTACAAAATAAGTCCAAAATCAGCAAATTCTGGAAAGAAATAGTCAGGAGCTAAATGCACCCCCAGTTTTTATTTACACACTCCTCCTGCAAGTGGACCACAAACACCTATTCTGCACCCCCAGTTTTTACTAAGTTGCACCCTTCATACCACTTAAATTCAACTCAACCAGATTATGCCATGTAGTAATCCCCACCTTTCAAATCAGTCCAACCACATGATGACATGTGTCATAATCCTCGACTTATTAAACTAACAAATTAGAGAATGACACGTGGCGACATCCAAGCACTCAAAATTCAACCAACCAAATGGTGCCACGTCATCATCTTCATCTCTCCCATGAGAAACCCTAATTTCTCCTCAAACCCTAGCTGCCACCAGCAACCATGGTATTAGTCGTAGCAGCACCATGCTTGAGCAAGCACACAGATCCACGCGTGCAAAGCCATTACTCGTCGGAGCATATCAGAAAACAGTCGCCAATCTTGCCGGAATCTGCATCACACAACCGTCAGCTTCATTCTTCCATTGCATCTGCAGAAACCCTAATTTTGGAGAGAGAAAGTACTCTACCACATGTCAGCAACTAATAGGGCAATCAACTAGTCAAAACTGGTCAAATCTGGTCAACTGGTCAATGGAGCAGTCAACTTTGGTCAAATTCTGGTCAATTTTGTAAAAATGGTTAAATGAGAGGGGTAGAATTGGAAATTGGATAGAAATTAAGTTGCTAATTAATTAAATAAAGATAAAATATTTTAGCAACCGAACAGATAAAGTCCAAGTCCGATTGAAGCCTATATAAAGAGGCTTAAGGGAGTAGAAGAGGGACACTTAGCAACTCTCTGGTTTTGACAGATATCGTCATCCACCACATCTCTCATTCTTGCCTTTCTTTTATTTTCTTTCCTTCATCATATTATCATGTATTCCATCAAAGCCATGGAGGGCTAAGCTTTTAGGGTTGATTCCACTATAATTTCTTAATTGGATTCTGAGGTTAGGTGAATTTATGTATTTGTTATTTTGATTATTGTTGTGGTTTTTGTTTATCTATGTCCTTTGCTTCTTAATTGAATAGAAAATAATGATTTTAAATCTACACGCTTGCTAATCATATGAGTTAAAAGGTTTTTAAATTCAATTGAAACTTTACTTTGATTTTATTTAGAAACTTTCATTTGATTAAATAAGTTTTTGCCAATAATTGAGACTGTACTTTGATTAGAGGTAATCACTTTAACTAAAATTAGTCAAGGTTTTACTTTGATTAATTAAGTTTTCTATTTGGTGAGGGAACAAAGCAATAGACATGATTAGGCATAGTAAAATTTAATTGAGACTGTACTTTGTTTGAATTTACTATGGATAATCTAAAAATTCTCACTTTTAATTGAGACTGTACTTTGATTAAAATTGAGAATGCCAACAAATTAATTGAGACTTTACATTGATTGTTTTGTAAATCAACAACAATAATTAATTTAACAATAATCTCTAGATAACCGATGAAGAATCCTATTTTGAAAAAGCAGTGGAATTGACCTATTTTCTATTATTGTGTTTACAATCTTTTATTTGTGTGACATTCAATCTTTGCATATCAAAACCCCATATTTTTATACTTACTAGTTTTAATTGCATTTTTATAAGAATCAAATATTTGAGATCAATTTCGTATTCGTTGTGAGACAACTCAGGGTTATCTTAACCCTAACTAGTTTGTTCACTACTAACTTGGCAATACTGAAGTTGCTAAAGTTAAGTAGTGGTAATTTGATTGCCTAACGACAGCAATATCAAGTAGTCTAGAAAATAAAGATGGCCTAACCAAAGCTAGGGGTAATACCATTAGAAAGGATGGAACAAGAGCTCATATCACATACCTGCATGTGTTCATACAATTTCAGTCATTGAAGCAAATTGATTGATGAAGGATTGACCACAACCAAGGATGGAGGCACATGCTTAAGAAGACTAAGCATGTTTAGAAAGGAAGTTCATTAATCCTTCATCCCTTTCATTTGTGTTTGTTATTTTTGATTCCCTAAGTTGACTTCGTTGAATCAACTTTAGTTGACATGTTGACCTTTGACTAGGTTTGACTTGTTAACTATAATTGACTTGACTTAAGTCAACATGCTAATCTATGTTTATTTGTTTTGTATGTTAATTAGGAGTGAGAAAGAATTGTTAGGTGGCGCATGGTGATTGGGGAGTATAAATGATGTGGAGGAGAGAGTAAAGAAAAGGCATAAAGTATAAAGTAAAAGGCATAAAGCAAGTGTACCTATGTACCTTTGGTCTCCTTTGCTTTTAGCACACTTTGGCCATTTTTTGGAGACATATGAGACACATTCTTTGTCTCCTTTTGTGCTAGAACGAAATTAGCCTTGCACACGCCATAGTTAGCTATTTTCTCTCATTTTTGTAACCTTATTTAACCTAGTTTCTAGAAGCTAGGGTTAGGTTTTTGTAGAGACATCCTTAGGTATCTTTTATTTGCATAAAGGCCCCTAAACTCTTCTATATAAGAGGCGCTCTTAGACATAAAAAAGGGTTGAACATTTTGAAGTAAAAACACTGTTGTGTCTCAACCATTTATGAGAGTTTTCTCCCTAAGGAGTGAATACTTTTAAGCCTTATCTTGTATAGCAAGTGGTGGCACACATCCACTTATCTTCAAGGTTGCCATGGCTTCTAGCCTATCCTTATAGTGGCGTGCTTCTCACATTTTTACCATTCCTTTGCTTTCCATTTTATGTTTTCTTCTTCCTTTAATTGTTCTTGGTTTTCTATGGGTTATGTGTTTTCCATTTCCTTTTTGTTTTGAATCAATCCATCATCTTCTTCTCTTGAGCTTTGTGAAAGGAACCTTCACATCTAGATAGCATGCTATCTTAATGTCCAATGGAGATTTCACTTAGCATTCTTAATCAACTCACACCATATTCAATAATCTTAAAAAGAAACAAGATAATCATTCATCATTGATAAACTTAATTGATGTTTTCATAACTACCAAATGCTTAACCTAAGTTTGGAACATATGATCCTTCTTCTCCGTGATTCACCCAAACATAGTAATTGGCATAAATCCAAATTTTAACAAGTGACCCTGACATACAAAAGTTTGAGGATTTTCTCACATTTGCACTTGATGCACAAATTAATAGAGGATTATCCATAGATTCCACACAAGAAAAACTTGAAGATGGAAGATTATCGTCCTTATGACAAGGGCAAAGAGCAAGAGATTGGAAGATTAAATATATTCAAGGCTCCTAATGCTACAAGCAATCAGAAATTCAAAGGATATGAAGATCATGGCTTGGAGCACATTTAAAGGATAGTGTTTAGGAAAATTAGTTTATGTTTTTGGACTTTGGGTTTTCTTTTAGAAATTGTATGTTTCTATGTTTTTGTGCTTTGAACATTCTTTAATAAATTATTTTATGTTTATGTTTTTATGTTTTTGGGCTCGGGCCTTCTTGTAGAGTTCTTAGGTTTTCTTAAATTTATGTGCTTATATATAGAGGTACCAAAAACTAATGTAGACACTTTTAGTGATATATTGAATTTTATTTCATTAAAGAGAGGGATTATCTTTGTTCTTGGCTTAGGCCTCAGGTTCTTATCAAAGATTAACATTTTGTGGAGAATCTTCCTTGACTTATCAATTTTATTGATTGTGGTATCTCTTTTATCTGTTCTTATCAAAGATTTATATCTTTGTGACGAATCTTTACTTCACTTATCAATCTGCTAGGTTGTGGTATCCTTCGTCTTTGTCTTATTTCGTGCTTTTCTCTAATTTATTTTCATTGTATATTTGGAAGATTCAAATTCAGAAACGGTCGTACTCTTTCCTAGATAGGATCGTATCACAAACACCTTATCCCTTCATCTAAAATAAAGTAAGGTTGATCCATTGCCTTTGATGCAAAGTCTCTCACTCAATTAATGACTTCTTCTATGAGTCACCTAGAAGGATCAAGCATGTTATTCATCTAGCTATGATCCATTTCTTCTACATGTCCAACACCAAGGTATTAATAAGTGTTAGACACAATTGAAAAAGAAAATTGGTTCAATTCTCCTAAACAAGTAATTTTCATTACCTTCAAATAGAGGTAATTCCTATTTCTTTATTTTTTTTTAAAGAAAGTGATTCCACAATGCAATCACTTTCAATATGATCATGCATATAATTAGGAGTTGACCATGCTAAATAAAGTGGATGTTCCTAGGTTCAATTCACATTTCATTAACCATGTTCGCATCATTGGCATAGTACCTCATCTAATTTCATAGAGACTAAATTCACAATTCAAACCCTAGCTAGGCTATCACACTAGTTGCTTCCAACTTTGGTTCTAACTTGTGATTAAGAGATTTCAACTTGGTTTTAAATCTTTCATTGAATTTCCAATATTAGGTTAATACTATAAACTAATTCGGATGTTTACACATGTATAAAAACTGCATTTTAGAATTATAGAACATGCAACATTTGCACCCCAAACAATAAAAAGTCAAGCTGTCAAAGCTAGTTTCCAAGTGCGATTTTTTAGCTATGCTTCATTTCAAATTCATATACATATGAGAAAAAGCACCATCTTTGGTCATCATGACCAATAATACATAAGTATGGGCCTGAGCACCCAACATGTCTACAGATAACAAAAAACTTCAACACAAATACTAATAGCTAACATTAACAGTAGACAACTTAAAACAACACATTATAAACAACATTTTATCATTTTCAAAGACGTACACAAATTATCTGTGTATCAATCCTAACTCTAGAATAGACCTTCACCATCGTGCCACGTGGTTCACCTCCAGACCAAAACTCTCCTGAGGTGAACCCCATTTCTGCAAGGGCAAACTTAGGATCTTTAGAGTTAGAACCTTGTAGGAAACTTGGAAAAATTAGTGAAAATGTGGAATAGAAAAAGGTTGAAATTCCACTTTGTACAAGAAATGTCAATATTTCGGGCTGTGGAACTCCAATTGAGGTGATTCCAAAACGTGGTGAAAGTTCACATTCTAAACTATAATTTAGGCTTAAGAAACACTAATATTGGGCGAGAAGAACGAGAGTTATGTCGACGAGATAAATCTTGGCAGAATTAGGTTTTTTTCCTAAAATTTAGGTGAAGAAGAAAGAACAAGAGGTGAATATGAAAGATGGAAGGAAAAAATTACTTTTTCCAAAGGAGGAAACACACAAAGGATGGAAAAGTCCTTTGATACAGTCAAGGGTTCTTTATTCACTAGAGAACTTAGGAGAATCACTCTTATGAAGATAGAACAAATGAACTCTAATATTTCTGAATAAAACTTAACTTTCTTTTCATTGATGAAAATAGTCAAGCTTATACAGAAGATTTAACCATCAGAATTACAAAAGACTCATGAATTGCAATTACATCTCACTTAAGCTAATAATAATCTAATTACTTAAGGATTGATTGTGACTGAAATTGTGGCAACCTAAAAGTCACCCAAAATCATTGAACTATGCATCCTTTTAGTCTCTCAAAGGTTGATGATTAAGTTGTCAATTGAGCTCTTATTACAACTTGAAATAAAACCAAACTAGAGCCCGTTAATTAATTAACCCAAAACATAATTTAGTCAGCCAATTTTATAAAAGATTGGGTCATTATTTAAACAAAGTAATAACTTTAAAAAAATTGCACCAAAGTGGCATGTTAGTTCTTCTCAATTTTGGTCATGATTCAATTCACAACCTTAGTCTTTTTCCTTGAAATTTGGGCTTGTATTCAAATAATATGGACAACACTTGGTGAAGAGCTTCCTTAGCTTTCCTTGCTTTAGCCTTTGTCATAGGTCCTCTGTGTTCTTCAAGTGGATCCTTGTCCTTACTCATTGTCGCGTCTAATCATCTCCTTTGCTATACCTGAGAGACCAACTGTTTTTAATCACAAATCCATTTCAAAATCATATAACAAGTTCAATTTTTGACTTTAGAAAATCAGATATCTCACCCTCAAAACTCCATAACTCATTGCCAAGAATCTAAGCTCCAAGTTATTGTTCCTTCTAACAAACATTTCAATCACCGTCAACTTCAACATTGGGGATCCATTAAGGTTTGTCAATGTAAACTAATCAACAAATCAAAGAAGGGATTTGACCCTTACTTCGCAACTCCTGCTCAAATGTGTGAAATCGACAATGGTGTGGATTCACACAAGCCCAATGAACCCTCAAATTGATTCACCTCCTACCACAACATTCGCTGATCTTAAACAATCTTAATCTTGTTTGGGAAAACGCTGCGATAGGAATGAAGAAATAGCCTCGAGATGGACGAATGTCGCTGGAAAGGATACTTAGTCTTGTGTGAGGAACGAACCCTATTGCATGAAGAACCGGTTCTAAATGAATGTTAGCTATATGCTTATGAAGGGTATTCTTTCAAAGAATCTTTGTTCCTAGTCCATACCCACATTTAGGGAACTTCTGAACTTCATGTTCACATCTTTGTCTCCCTCTTTCAAGTGAGTTCAATTAGCCCTTAAGGTCATAAGAGAGCTCATATGTACTTCCTTACCTATGAAAGCAATTGATTCTCTTATAGCCTTCATTTCCTGAGGAAAAGAATAATTTCTTAAAAAGTAGAAAGATATGAATCCTCTATTGTGCCTTTATAATACACTGATTACCCACTAATTTTGACGTTTTAAAATATATTAAAAAAATATTTAAAACATCAACACAATATATTTTTAATGCTCAGCAAAAGACAATCCCAAAAAAACTAGTAGAGAATCTAAACTCCTTAAAAAGGCTGAAGTTCGTATAATGATCGGTAACATGAGTCGGCAATACCATGACTCTTTCTATTTCCAAGCGATGACCACTTATTATGACTCTTGAACCAACCGTATTGACACTTATGTCGCTTGCTGCTCGAAGAAATGTGGAATGGAGAACTGGGTGCGATAGAATGGAATGGTTACTCGAAAAATGAATACTGCTGGGTGCGCGATAATGGAATGGCGCTCGAAGCGGGATCAAATGGGGCTTAGGGCTCGAATGAAAATGAAAACAGAGAGGAGAGAAATTTTAATCCTAATTCAAAATTTCATTTCTCACTTTAAAGCCAATGTCGGCCTAGAGTCGTAAACACATGACGCTATTGGATCACAGAAAAGAGGACACTATTGCGTCACATACAAGAACGACGGTAAAGCGTCGACACCATAACTACGCCATTGCATCGGAAAAGAAACAATGTTCATCACAAAAGTCGACGCTACACTTGTCTTTTAATTTAAAATATAATTTTATTTTATCCGACATGGTTTTCTCATTACTAAAGTTCATTTAATTTTTTTTAATAACTTTGCATCGGCATAGGCAGCACTAATTAATAATATAAATTATAATATGATTGTGTGTTTAATTTTTGTTTTCTTACATAGCATCACTTCAGCTTACATATCGCTGCTAGCGCTATGAACGTCTTACATCTGGCCGACCGACGCTTTTTGTTTGCAGCTAAAATGAAATATTTTTGTACGCGTTATTCTTTCTTCTAAATAAGAAGACTTCTTGCACTTCTATCTACATCTAGAAAATCTTCCACTTAACGCGTTTCTAGTATTCCTTCTAGAGTGTCTCCCTCGTGGTAATCCTACTTCCATTTTTTGAAACTTAATTCTTCTTTTTTTGTTTACACTGCATGATACTATTGTTATATACACTACAAATTTTATAGGAATTAGGAGATATCAGAGTTTAGTGAGACACTTAGATATTTGGGTGCATACATGATTGATTCAATATACTTACTACCAACTTCATTTTAAGAAAATTTGTGGGTGTACACACAAATGTCTTTATTACAAATTTGAGGACATGCATACTTACTACCAGATTTTTTTATTAGGGTTTCTTTTTAATCCGACCAATAGTAAACCTATGCGAACCTACTACATGATCTCACACCTGCATCACCAAGTCTTCAAAAATTTCCATGGCAGACTTGGGCAAACCCAGAAGAACATTTACGTTTTTCCTTTCTTGACCATGAGATAAAAACAAAATGACTTCTTTCTCTGGCAGGGTGACAGGACCAGAACATAGAGGTTCACCCCAGCCAAAATCTGTGGTGTGGAAAGACAACTTAGTCCAAGTTGTGATCAAAAGTGTGGCTGTTAGAGATGGCCTAGCTCGTGTGACTTCAAAATAGTCAATGGCAGATCTCATGTAATTATCAGTGACCATGTCAATTGCCTTGCGAACCAATCCCACGGAATATGACAAAGGGTTCTTCAATAACTCCCCAGCCTCACACAACGAATTTGTCAACACAATAGCATTGCCAAAGTACCCTTCTGGTATTGGGGGAACGAATCTTGACCTTCCATCAACTGCAAAGAGAAGCTTTGTTTGTTGCTCAGGTTGCATCCTTAATGCTGCAGTTCGAGCTCTCCATACAAACGCTGAGAGCGCTTCAAAAGTTGAGCACTTGCTCAAAACTCCGTCTTCTGTGACCTTTTTCTTCAGTAGATCGATCTTCTCAGGATCGAAGAAGAAGGATCTGTAGAGCATGTTTTCTTCCTCGTAAAGCTTTCTAGTGTTTGACACATCTTCTATTTCGGCAAATTCGTTGTGTTTGAACTCTACTTTGGGAGGATCACGTGCTTTGATTATGGTTCGATCAAGAAATGGTGGGATTTTTAAGTCTAAACCTCGAGCTGTCTCACTCCATGCATTCACAAACTCCATGGCACATAGTCCATCTTTCATGCAGTGGTTCATGCAAAGCCCCAAAGTAAAACCTCCGCATTTGAACTTTGTCACCTGCAACTTACAATATTTAGCATCTCTTACATAAATATCATTATCTGAGTAAATAACAGAAATAAAAAGAATCTCCCCTTTTACTATAATTGAAGGAAAGATAAAAAAAAATAAAATTGAGCTATCATTAATCTTATCACTTATTATGAATAATGCAACAACTTACTATTAAATGAGCTCGTTAGAATAAGAACAAGGTTCTTGATGTCAAGAAAAAAAAATTAAAAAGGAATTTTGCCTCATTATAATTAAATAAAAAATGTCATATTCCTTTTTTTTTTAATCCAATTATAAAAAACGAACACTAGCTTTTCTTTTGGAAACGATGAATTCTTAATATGTAGAAATCCTAATTTAAGTATTTCTGTATGAACAATGATATTTTTTGACTACTAAATTTTGACAACTTTCTTTTACAACATGATGTGTCATCTATAAGTGGTTTTAGAAGATTGAAAATGAGATAAAGAAAAAATGAAAAACTACTTGGAAAATGTCACCTAAAGAAATTAGTAGTAAAAAATTATTTTCCTTTCTGTATAATTCTCCTTGTAAGTGCTCAATACATTTTTATACTTAGTATCCAGACAATCTTCTATCAATTGACAACTTCAGTGCGTAATATGCTTCTTACTTTTTGAAGTTTATTGTTATTTTTCTTTTACGGTGGTTATCTTTTCATTTTAAAGAAAAAGAAAAGGTAGAATATCGAATCGTATGATTTTCATTTTATTTACATATTCTTTGTATTTGAGTTGTTCAATTTAGTTTAGCTTTTTGTAGATTTTTTTTTATCAATGGTCAATCTTAGGATTGATAATGAGTCTTATCCTTTTAAAAAAAATCCACTTTAATATTCATCAGCTTAGATTTTTTATACCCACAAATATTTATGACACTCATATATGCTTTTAAAAAATAATTAAATGAATTATTTGAAACCAAAGTTTCAAAATATAAATTCAAATAAAAATGTAATCTTAAAATATAATTCAAATAAAATTATATAATAAAATATTTGTACAAATAATTTAATATTTATAAAGATAAATTTAAATAAATTGAATTCCAAAATATATATATATATATATATATATATGTATATATATATATTAAAAAATTAATCGTATTAATGAAAACCGTAATTTCATACATTTAAGTAAAAAATATAAATCTATACAATCAAATTTTCAATAAAGCAGTCATAATGGGTTGGAATCCGCGAGCCAACCTGAACCCATGATGGATCGGACCGGGTTAGATCGAAATTTTTTTATAAATTTTAATATAGGTTAATTTTTGACTCAGCTTACCTAGAATACAGCTCACCACGGGTTGAGTTGACTCACCAACCCACAAATAAAAGATCACATAAGTGCTTTTATTATGTTGAGCTTTGCATTTAGGTCAAGTTAGGTTATTTTTTTTAGCCAACACAATGGTATTTTTGTGATTTTGGTTTGTAGGTGAAGTTTAACATCCTTTTGGATTGCATTTGGATTCTCTTGAAGTTTATTTAAATTTTAATCAAAATTATAATTTAGTTTTTTTTATATTGAAGAAAAAAATTATATTTTTTTTAATTAAGTGAATGAGTTAACATGTTTAACTCATCGACCTATGGTGGGTTAGACCAGATTCGAATTTTTTTAACTCACAAATAAGTAAGTTGAATTGGATTAACTCACTAAGTGACCAACTCGTATAGGTGAAGTTGAGCCGTGTCAGGTTACATGAGTGCTGTTCACACAAAACTCTAGTAATTATATATGTATATCCTATTTTCTTCATTTCGTTTGTATTTGATGGTTTTTCTTATATTTCTTTTTTATATATTTCCAATCACATTTATGAGTTTCTCTTCATTTTATTTCCCATTCATGATATGTATTTGTCATAGAGGCAACGTATAACAAACCTGAACAGTCATAAGAGGCATCTCAAGAATGTTTCGAGCACCAGGAACATTGTAAACCAGTTTCCCAAGAGTATGAGGGTCTGGTTTTGTCAAGTCTCCTATCTCATCGATGTCAGAGTTTGCTTCAGCCTCAACAAACAATGCACCCTCACCAGGATTACGCACTATCAACTTCCCTTCCGAGCTTATCGACAGCGTGCCTGCCATGGGGTAATAAGGGACAAGAATCTTCGACAAGGAATCTTTGATAACTTGTGCAGCATCCTCGTTTCCTCTGGAAGCAGATTTGAAGCAGTACACCGTGCGCACTGGAACAGCAATGTTCTGGTCAAGGTTTGAAAGAAAGTAGGGTCCATTATCTGTTTCCTCTGCAGGCTGAACTCGCGTTGGTTCTCCTTGCTTTATGTTCAGTTCAGTTCCAGACTCCGTTTTGGCCATCACGTATCACTTAACCTTTCAACAGCCACGATTACATGAATACAGAGAGATTGCTTCTGGCAACGTTTATATATATATATATATATATATATATATATGTATATATATATATATATATATATATATATATATATATATATGATGAAACCATGATAATTCAATTCTAGCTGATGAAAATTGTTGGCAAATTTCTTAAAAAAACTCTAGTTAAGAAGAAATTGCGGAATAATTTTACATATTGCTCTTGTAATTCTTATGTGACATTCAAAGTTTTAATTAATCTGAAACAATAACAGTCGATTAGGAGTTATATATGTAAATTATTCAGAATTATAATAATGATTTCCTAGTTAACACCTAGAAAGAAAAAGAAATAGTGACGGGATATGTTTTCTGATATAATCGGATACGAAAAAAGTAATAAAGAAAGAAAGAAAAAAGATTTTTTTATTTTTTTTCTTTCTATCAGTTCAGTGTTCTCAGTATACTTTCAAATCTATAAATTATATCCTTCATTGTACTAATGAAAAATAAATCTAAAGTGACTAATTTGAAACATACAATCAAGACTGAAAGTATGTGAAAGAAATAGTACACGGGAAAACACTATAATGACAAATAATATGAGAAAAATAAGGAAGACGCACTGAGGCTTTTACTTACCTAAACAATGTTTAGCACGAGAAGTGTTGAGGAGAGAAAGATGAGTGAGGGTGTCTGATAGCACGCACATATTGGGTTGGAGAAGTTATATAGAATGAAGTGAGCTAAAAGTTTTGACAACCATTTCGTTTGGTTAACAAAATGTACCAACTTGATAGGGACAGATTAATTACCTTGATTATTTTCGTCTAATTTATAGGTGCAAATTAATGCATGCACAAAGGTTACAAAGGTTGAGCTATAGCAGGTAGAAAACCAAATGAAATCATTTTTTGACTACTAAATTTTGACAATTTTTTCTTATAACTTTACGTGTCATTTTTTAAGTACTCCATCTTTGTATTTTTTTACTCTCAATATTCCAAAACCACTTATAAAATATCATCTCATGTTATAAAAAAAGGTTGTCAAAATTTAGTAATTGAAATATCATTCTCCAACACCAAATTCACACCAGACACACAGAAAGGGATGATTTATTAAGGACCTTTGGTTGGTGGAATCGGTGCTTGACGCTTGCAAACTCAAATATAATGCTGTTATTTCAAAATAAAAAGAAAAGAAAAATCCTTATTTTATGGTAATCCCAACTTATAACTATAACCAATTAAAATATCTCTCTATATAAAATAGAAAATAGATTAGTATATATGTATACACAATATCTTTTATATAATGGAACACTAGTTAGTTGTTCTTTTCTAAGATTTATGGGTACCGATTAAATTTCACTTTAATATTAAAATTTAGAGATGTCAAAATAGGTTTTAACTGGTTTGAGGCGAATTGTAGGTGGATTGACTCATGTTTTTCATTTCATGAGTTGCTTAAAATATTATTTAAATATTTGAATTTTTAAAAATAAATCAATAAATTTTTTTTATATGGGTTGGTGAGCTAACCCACTTAATCCAGGTTGCAAAATTTCTGACTCACCATAAAGTGAGTCGTGTTAGGTTCTCTCATTCTCAATTCAACTTGTGGTGAGTCAACCTGTGTGAGCCGAGTTGGCTCAATTTGACATCTCTATTAAAATCTAATTGGAGTTTTTCAATTTATTTGTTATGAATCTTCTTTTTTTTTCTTCACAATAGTAATTTTCATGTTTGTTTTAAAAATTGTTTTTAATGCTTTCTTTTTGGAGTTTTATTTTATCAATAATAAAGAATACTAATGAAGAACCCCTGGAATGTTCAAATCATTTTACAAAATCTTGCATAATAAGTTCCTTATGATTGAGCTTTTTCTTGACTAATTGCATTCTTTTGGGTTAACTTTAGTGGTTAATTATTAGTTTTTAGATTAGATTTAGGTTAGAGAGCATTTTGTATTAGTTTTACAAATCTAGCTTAATTTGAGGTTTTTAACACGTTTTTAGTATTAGTTTTAGAAGTAGTTTAGGTTACTAGATTTTTAGTCTTGATATTAGTTTCTTCGTTTAAATTCGGTTTTAGAGTCATAATTAGTTTAGATTTTGCTTACTATATAACTTAATCATCTAATTAAATATTAGTTAGTGTGCACTACAAAAAAAAAAATTATTTTACTAAAGAAATTAATAAGAAAAATTATTTATAATTAATTCTTTGTTATTTTGTGAAAAACTAGTGAATAAATAAAATTATAATTGATTCATAATAAAATAATTATAAATTTATCAGAACATACATTTATAGGTAATTTTTCATTAATTTATGACAAAATAACAAATAAATAAAATTATAACTATTTCGTAACAAAATAATTTAAAATTTATTAGAATATATATCTGTAGCTAATATCTGACCGATATAAAAAGAAAATAGGGAGAAAATAACATTGCAATTTTTTCATAACAAAATAACTGCATATCTTCCCAAACTCTTTCACCCAAAAAGCCGGCACCGACGACGATCAACGCAAAACACACCAAAACAAAGAGACATCAAAAAGTATGAAAACTTTCAAATGTTACGTCGTTAAAAACTTTTCTGCTTCCAGTGGGTAAGCCCTCTCCGACGACAATGAACACAATAGTAGCACGGCAAAACAGTTCCAGATTGTTACAAGCAACCCTGCTAAAAAAAAAATCAAACCTTTGAAATGCTAAGACAGAAGAAAACAAAATGCTACTACAAGGAAAGATGCGAAGAAACCTCTGTATTGTGGGAAACAATATCTGACGCCCTAATCTGTCACTTTCTTTCAAACATTCAAAGCATACATTTGGTTGCTTTTGGTTGTGGTAAACAACACTTGGAGAAGAAGAACGGCGGAGCACTTCGCGAAGAAGAAGGAGGGAAACCGTAGTTTTGGCTATCCTCTTATTCTCATTTCACTTAACCGCCTATTTCTTTTACACATGCGTTCACCTTCACTTGCCATGTTGTAGTAGTTAAAACAAATTAAAAAATAAAAAAACTTGTGCCAATCAGTTGACACGTAGGCGAGTAAGAAAAGGGTACAAGATAGAAGGTCATTCTATCATTATGCTTTTTTAAATTTTCAAAACTTTCGATGTCTTCTTCCTACCCTCTTCTTTCACATTCCAGAACCTTCATTTCTTTAAGGGTTTCATCTTTTCGTTATGTAAATCAGAATAATTCAGCCTTGGACTATCTTTGTTGTCTTCTACTTTTCGTTTACTTCGTCTGAGACTTTTTTTCTTCCCCATTTGTGTTTTCGAAAGCAACATTTTCAACCTCGACACCATCTTCAACCTCATAGATGCTCTCAGGCGTAATCTGACGGTCGTTGTGAAGACTAGCACGGTCTCCATCGTTGTGGAGGTTGCACTGATCTGATCGACGTGAATGATGGCTCTGCATCTCGAGCAGGTGCGCATGTGGTGGAATAGTAGGGAATCGAACCTCTATTTATATTTTGATCCTCCAACGGTACATATATTTTTATCATTTTTCCTTTACGAGCTCACTTCTGTCGTTGATTGAATTATGTATTTTTGTTTATAGTCTCGTGAAGATCTTAATTTTGTTAGATACTCGAGGAGGTGTTAATTATGTCGTTTAATTTAAAAAAAATTATGTTAAAGTTTACAATAGGTTGTATGCTTAAATAGATGTATAATTATTGCATGAAAAATGTGTAACTCTGGCAAATAGTGAAAGTCTGCAATTTATTTGAGATATGCCTTAGAAGAAAATTTATTTCTTGATTAGAATCTCTTAAAAAGTTAACACTATAAAGATGCATTTATTAAAGTTTTAAATTTGATTCAATATTTCCTCTGAATGTGCGACATTACATAATCTTCTAGAGATTTAAAATCACACCACAACTTTATATACATAAGTTTATTTTTACATTTTTATCAAACCAGTTGTTATTTTCTTTGGATTTCAGAGCCTTCACAAATTGTCTTATCTTTTAGAATTGCATATCTGATATAAGCTGGCATAGAAATTTTTGGCATGTAGCTATGTCTATTTGAATTTTGATACATTTAAACTTCTTTGGTATTTGAATTTGAACTCTCTTAACACTGTTGACTATAGCGAATTGATATTTTCACTTTCAAACACCGAATTGAAACTTTAGGGAATGGCCAGATGAAACTTCCTCACAAAATTATTCTCAGAATCAACTCATTCAAGAGCATAATCAAGCTATAAATAATCCTGCCCCAGACCTTCAGGATAACAAGACCATTGATCTTGACTAGAATTGGATGCGGTGATTCAAATTTTGAAGAACAATACCTTATTCAAATCTATAGCAAATGAAACTACGGATTTGGAAAGTACACTTATGAAGCAGATAGAAAAGAATGTTGTGGAGGAGTTAAAGAAGCTTTCTACTACGGACGAGCATTACAAAAAAAAAAAAACTAAATTGCGGAGGTTTTAATTTCGTTTAACGGAGGTTTTTACCCTCCACAAAATAATTTGCAGGGGTTTTTCAAATCTCTACAGATAGGTTCCCCACAAGTTATTTGTGGAGGTTTTCTACAACTCCTGGTACCAGGTTTATATTGTGGAAGTTTTTCAATGGAGGGTTATAATCTCTCCTATTCATGACTATTATTTTGTAGAGGTTTAAAATCTCCTTTATTTCTATAAACCTATTTGATTTCAAAATTCCTATTTTTCATTTTTTTTGTGGGGGTTAATACCCTCCTCAATTTGAGGATTATACTGTAAAAATTTTAACCTATTTCGTTTGTATTATTTAATTTGTGGATTTATTACTGTATTTTCCTTGCGTTATTCAAATCTCATAAAAAAAATAGTATTTTGTTTGTAATTAGAATTTCCTACTATACTTGACAATGTATGTCATCATTTGAGGTACTTATATTTTTACATCAACAATATTTTTTGTAAACTTCAATCAAATACTTCAACCAAAGTGCTCAAATATATATCATTAGAACTTTTGATTCTCAAAATCAACATATTAACATAAAAGCAATTTAAATTGAAACAATTACAACTTAATCCATACTTACTCAAAGTTCATAATACACTAAAATAGTTTCATCCTAAAAAACATCATCAACACCCTAAATGTTGCTACTACCAAATGATCCTCTTGTACCTATAGAAGACTCAGGCTCATTTGCATCACCGGTTTGCTGAAATTATAAAAGATAAATATTAGCTGCAAGAAGGACGTCAACCTCAAATCATGAAATCAACATGCATATACTAAAATAGTTTATTACTATATCATTGCCCTGCACAAAAATCATGATTATTTGTTATCGATGATTAACTCACACTGATACAATATAATTCTTGTATCAAAAATCACATCACAAATAAGTACCAACATAATTAGTTTCCAAAGGCTGGACATAACTTACTTGTGGTTGAGGATCAAAGAAGACAGTTAATTCATCAGGGATCTTTCCTTCCTTCATTATCATGTAGGCTTTTAGTGCACCCAAGGTGGTTTGAATTTGGGATTCTAAATTAGTGTACTTCTGTTGCCACTGAATTACTGTCCATCACTGTATTTTGAAGGCATAGCAGAAGAACAACACAAAAAACTAGCAGAGAATCCAAATTTGATAAATACTGTCATTTTTAAGTGAATCATAACAATTCTTTTTTCCAAGACAGACACAAAAAGAGTGCAGGTGGGAAAAGAAAAGGGTCCTTACAGCCAGTAGTGTCTGAACATAGTGTTCATATGGTATACAATTATGGATCTTGGATGTGTCAGCAGGCTGCATGAAGGAAGAAATTATAATTAATTAGTTGTTAGTTCATATAATTTACTAGAACCTAATTGACATCACATATCAGTTCACATTCACGTGTTGAATTACTTCATAAGAAAATGATTTCAATAAAGAAAAAAGGAGACTGATTGAAGCTAATATAGTAAAAAGAAAAAAAAGGAACATCTAATAATTTTTAAATGCATAATGTCATGTAGAGAACTTACACAAGAGCTTCCTAAGTAGACACCAAATGCAGATCAAATCCATCCAGATAATTACCTAAATAATAAGGTATATAAAGGAGACTTATCACATGTACACGGTTTACTTTCAGATCAAGACATATATACTTAACATCTTGATCATATTATTAACTTTTAGGGTTGGAATCTTTGCACATACCTCCACCTCAATTTCTTGTTTCGGTAATAATAATAGTAATAAATCTTAACTCATTAAATATAAATATAAATGTAATATTAATAATATAAATATATAAATGTAATACTAATTTAAGTAATTTTGATAATTGAACAAATAGTTATGTCAAAGTAAAATAAACTTTTAGTTTGGAGTCACGTATATGATTTTCATAAACTTTTATTTCACAAAATAAAGTTTTTTTAATTATTATTTTTAAAGTAAAATAAAAAATATAGTTTGTGTGCATCACATAGACTATCCATGCATATTGTTTCAAAGCAAACCGTACAAGTAGCAGATGGCATGTAATATATATAGTAGGGTTGATGAATTGGTAGACAGAAACAAACGAGAAGAGGAAAACGAACTTCCATTCAAATTCCATTCTCTTTCTTTCTTCTTTCACTCCCTCTCCTCACTTTTTCTTCTTTTCTCTTACCCTTAACATCCGGAAACTATGTTCTTCCAAACATTCTCACTCTCGCATTATCCTATCATATATATACTTCTAGATCATTCTTTCGCTCATTTTTTTTTCTTTCAATCTTCACCTTAATTTCTGTTTCTCTCACTTCTCAATTCCTTCTATTCACAATGCTCATTCATGCAACACCCTACACCACCGTCATCTGAGATCCAAGATTCCGATTCTTTACCTGAGATCCTTTCCTCCAGTTATAGACAGGAATAACAGGATCCATTTTTGGATTATAACGGCCTTCGTTCGTGTCAGCAAAACTGTTCATTTGTTAATGCAAAAAACAGTTAAGTTGTTGGCAAATAAATTCCCAAGTTTAACAAAAAGTTCCCATTTCAGCAAATTTAACCTCTCAAAATTTGTTGTATGAGGAATTGTACTTTTACACCAATAGTGTCACTAACTTCACTCAGTGGTATAATTTTAAAAAAAATTGAGATTTCAGTTTTAACTCATGGAATGATACAAATTGAAAGAAAGAAAAAGGGTAACATTACAGACCAATCTGCAGAATATGCATAAGGCAAGTGTGTATCCTCACATATCCACAAAACTAGTTGATGCTGACATGATGTAGTCATAAGTTTAAGTGAAGTTGTATAAAGGTATACAGTTGCAAAGAAATCAATCAACTAAAATATAGTAAGGTGTTAGGCTCAAGCATGGAGAAACATCAATGTCATTTATTCTATCAAATAATTAAGAAAACTGAAGAAAATCATACTTTCAAAACTGTGAGCAAGTGCTGAGTAGTTATAGTGATATGCAAAAGTATAAGGACTAAAACTTTATAGTTGTTAACATATTTATACCCTCACCTATCTGAGAGGAAAACAAAGCGTTCATTTAAAGGATCGCTTAGCGCATGTCTATGTAAAACGCGCTCGGCCTCTATCATGCTTGCTTCTCCCCACTCAATCTAGAAATAGATCCACATGAACTAAATAAATACCATGAAGCTGATATGCATAACAAAATGGGATTGCACCTTTTAGCACTATTTTCTGACAAATTTACACAGCATAGTAGAATTGAAAACAATAGATCAAAGTTTACTTTTAGAGAAACAACTTAAAACAGGATATACCTCAGTTTTTTCAGACAAATTACATACAATTTGGTAAAATTGAATAAACTAATTCACATTTCACAATTTGGTGAAATTGGCCACACAAACTAATAAAAGCATTAACTTTCATAACACAAAAAGAATTGTTGTTGCAGCATAAGCAGGGGGTAAGTTACACCAACTCAAGTGAGATTCCTTATCAATATGAACACCACATAATAGATCACACAGGAAGTGGGTTTATAAACAAAAATATTCTGTTGAAAACAGAAAAAAAAAAGAAAAAAGACTAACCTGTACACTATTATTAACTTGTTGATTCAAAAAATAAGGTGATTTAGTTGTTACTTTGTTGAGAAGAAACCCTGGTCTGCAGTGAACAAAAATTGAGAATTTGCTATCACCTCCCTGAAGAAATGGAACAAATGTTTCAGTAGGCATTACAGCGCCTCAATAGTAAACAAAAAGCACTTTAAGGAATGAAAACAATGTTGGTCATTCAAGTAACACAAACAATAAACCATGAATACAACATCTCCTAATAATAATCAGGTAGCAATTCAAAGTGTCTCAAGCTCTAAATTGGACCAAAATAAACACAGATTCTATTTAATCATTAAGACACTAAACTAACCACAATATTGGTATACCTCACTTTAGCCTATAAACCTCCTATCACTTAAAGGCTCTACCTCCTTCACACAAAGATTTGAATTTAAATTCTTTACACTGTACATTATCAACAAATAAAAAAAAACCATCATTTGTGTTATTTTTTAAATAGCTATAGTAAAAAACAACATACTCTTTTATGGCCATGGTATATGGAAAGAAAAAACAGATATAAACTCATTCAATTTAATCAGGATTTTTTTAACCTCAGCATTATATATTTTTATTTAAGGAGACGACCAGAATTGTAAGTTCTAAATGTAAGCAAAACTTATTGTGTTTCCCACAATTTGAGATTAACTTATTATGGAATGACATATATTAACTGATAGCAATTTGTTTCAATCCAAGACATAAACAAAAATAAAGAGAAATATAAAAATAACTAAACTTTGTGATACAAAGTTGTATTAATATTGATATTAAATAACTATACTCATTTGTGCTGCTCTAACTGAAAAATATCAAACATGTCAGCTATGAAATAATGACTGATAAAAGTATTTGCCATATTTATTTCCATGATATAGAAGTCAATGACAACTAAAAGAGAAAAGAAGGCACCCTAAAGAATGCATCCCAAACCATTTCCAAAGGTAGCCTATTTCGTGCAATGAAGAGAACACAACATGATTGTAACGTGTCTGCATAAACAAGAAACTCCCAAAACAGAATACCATAGAAAACACAAACAAAACCAACTCAAGAAGAACCATTTTAATATTAGATTTTCTTCTATGTAGGCCACACAAATAATGCTAGTTTTAATAGTATAGGCCACATAAACATGACAAATGACAAATGAATAAAGAGATAGAGAATAAAACCAGGATGCTAGTTGAGATTAGGTGATGAGTCCATTGACAGCTGCAAGTAAAAACAAAAGTGAAGAAACACATTAATTGACCATAAGTGATACTCTCAGAAACACATTTTGAGCATTTTGGAGCACTAATGAAACAAGTTTTGTTGATGAATTTTTGGGATTTAATTCACCAAAGAACAGTGAAAAACACATAACTGAAATAGTTTAATGAATTCCTATATGAAAAACACACAACATGGTTTTTTTTTTTGTACATACAGAGGAATTAAAAGGGGAAGAAAAAGAGAAGAAGATGAAACCTATGATTTTGTTAATCAGAAATGGGGGAGAAAAAGAAAAGCACCTTCAAAAGGACCCACACCATGTCCTCTCAAAAGACCACAAGACGGAGCTGGCGCGACGAAGACCGCGGGACGGAGCTGGCGCGACAGAGACGGCGCGACGGAGCTGGCGCGACGAAGATCGCTGCAACGGAGGCTACAGCATGGCTTAATTGCGGAGCAGCAGAATCAATTGGCACTCTGAACTTAGGTTTTCGAGTGAAAGGGAAAGATTCATTACTTTTCTAATTTAGGAGGGAACACGTGAATTCATAAGAGAAGAATGTGTTGCAATCTGCGGAGGTCATAAACCTCCTAAAAAAAATAAAAAACCCCTCTATTATAAGCTTTTATAAAATCTATTATAATTTGTCTATATAATCTTTATTTGTGGAGGTTTCTTTAACCTCCATAAAATGACCCATGCTATATATCTTTTTTTTTTGTAGTGGAGTCATTCTGGTTGAAGATATGAATGAGGGTAAGTTCATTTTTCAACATGATTGCTACCGGAGGATACTTGATAGGAGATATTGCTTAACAAGACAAATTAACAATGGATAAGCAAAAATTTCTAAAACTTTCTCAATTCATTTAATGAGAAAATAACGAGGGACTAAAGACAAATTAACTATGTAGTAACAAATGATTATATCCTTCTCTAATTAGTTACGAAACATTTCCTACCAATTTTATAGTTAATCTATAACAAAAATTGCTAGTGAGAGATTTGCTAAGAAATTTTTCGTAGCTAATATTCAATTTTTTTGTAGTAGTGATTGGTATGGGGTCTTAGTATAGACTAAATGGCTTAAGGTAATGTTAGTTAAGTGTAGTTTTAGGTGTAGAATCTTAGAACAATTTTAGTTTTAGTCTTAGGTTCTAAATTTTAGACTAATTAGAATAGTAAATAGTTAAGCATTTAGTTTTTCTTTAGTTAGAATTTAGCTTAGTTATCATACTTAGGATTAAACATAATTGACTAGTTAGATTTCCTCCATTTTACACACTTACACACTCATGATCATTCAAAATCTAATTTGCCTTTCCATGATTGATATTCGGTTTCCAGTTATGCTATAAAAAGTGGGTTCGATTACAAAAAGGTACACAAATAATGATTAACTCTTAACGGCAAAGGAGTTTATCAATGCATAAGAATGTTCGATTACAAAAAGGTACACAAATAATGGTTCACAAAGAAAATAGGTCAGGGACACAAATGTAATAATGTACTTAAAGAACACGAAATTGATTTCTAACAAATTAGTTCTTATAAAATCTATGTACTAAAAGGTTTAGTTAAATAAAATAAAAATACAGTCTCACTATTAACCAAGGTACTCTGTCAATTAAAAGTGAGAACTTTTTAGATTATTCATAGTAAATTCAATAAACGTACAATCTCAACTAAATTCAGCTATGTCTAATCATGCTCGTTCTTTTGCCTCCTTACCAAGTAAAACATTAAACGAAAGTAAAGTCTTGATTAATTTATGTTGAAGTGATTATTTTTTGTCAAAGTAAAGTCTCAATTATTGGTAAAAACTCATATAATCAGATGAAATTTTCTAAATTAAATCAAAGTATAGTCTCAATTAAATGTAGTTTGCTCATCAATGCACATGCATGGGGGAAAATGTGTTTTTTCAAAATAGGATCAACATGCATGACTAAAAACTTGAAATCCAGGGTTTGATCATTCCCAAATCAATTTTTCTAATAAAATAGGGTTTCAAGACTCAAATAAACTCTAAATACACTGCATTTTTTGTTGAAAATCAAGAACAAAGTTCCTTTTTGCAGTACTGGTTCATGGTTGAGCTTGAGCAAACCCTAAGCTTGAAGGAAATGACTTGGAGATGATGAACCGGGTGAGATTGTTCTTACTTGGATGTTTGTTCTAACAAATGTAGATGGGGGTTTTGATCCTTGAATGCCAAGAACTTGGACAATTTAAGTTAATGGAAGTTGAAAGGGTGAGTAGAGGGTAGTGGGTGAGTGACAATTTATATATGTGTCAAGTTTGAAAATTTAAACTCTGCCTCTTTAAATCTTGCATTTTGTGGTTCAGCCCCAAAACTTGGGGCTTAAGCCGAAAACAATAATGTTCAGTTAAAACTTTGTTTCAAGCACTCTTCACATTCCTCTCAACACACCTCAACCAATAAAACCTACAACTACATGCATCCTAATTCTAAGTACTAAAAAACATTTATGCACATATAAACAACTCGGGGTACCTCCTAAGAGCGCTTGTTTAACATCTTTTAGCTCGACACATTTTTCATCTAATCTTTGAATTTTATGAAGGTGGTGCCTTTTTCAAAGTCTCCACCTTGATAAATCTTCAATATTTGTCCATTCACAGGTCTAACTTCTTTAACAATCAAAGGTCTTTACCACTTTAATCTAAGCTTTCTTGGGAAAAGCTTAACCTTTGAATTGAACAGCATAATTGGTTGCCCTTTTCTGAATTCCCTTTTCTAAATCTTTTGTCCCAACTATACCATGAACCAAGTACACAACACACAGTAAGTGGTCATCAGCAAACTTCAAGGCCGCCTACTCTGCACTAAGGAATCCCTTAGTACATAGTAAGCGGCCATCAACAACCTACAAGGCCGCCTACTCTGTACTAAGGAATCTCTTAGCACATAGTAAGCTGCCATCAACAAACTTTAAGGCTGCCTACTCTGTACTAAGGAATCCCTTAGTACACAGTAAGCGACCATCAACAACCTTTAAGGCCACAAACTCTGTGCAAAGGAATCCCTTAGTACACAGTAAGCGATCATCAACAACCTTCAAGGCTGTTAACTCTGTACTAAGGAATTCCTTAGTACGCAGCAAGCGGTCATCAACAACCTTCAATGCCGCTTATTCTGCACTAAGGAATCCCTTAGTACATAGTAAATAACCATCAATAACCTTCAAAGTTACTTACTCTACACTAAGGAATCCTTTAGTATAGAGTAAGCGACCATCAACAATCTTCAAGGTCGCCTACTTGTACTAAGGAACACCTTAATACACAGTAAGAAGCCATCAACACTTATATTTACCCCTTAATACGCAATAGGCAGTCTCAAACATCTGATCCTATCAAATAACTAAGCGACCAAAGAGTGCCCAGCCCTTCGAATACGCATGACCGCATACTTAGGGTCCCCCCATTAAGTATGTGGTATCCGTCCTTACTATCTAACAAGCTACCTACTAACAACTATTGAGGGTTCTTCTTGTAATTTTACCTACAGACACATGGACTAGAAACAATTAAAAGAGGTATTTTAGGCCCAAAAGCCCATTCCAGGTAGGACTCACAGGTAAAAAAGGTATAAATAGCACATTGTTCTATGCATTGATTATGCATTAAAATATTCTTTGAATCCCTAACATTACAAGTGCTAACTTAAGCATTGGAGTGTCTTTTGTAGGCACCCCTATACCGTCCTCAGAGATCCACTGGAGTAAGGAGAGACTAGTCAGCAACCGAGTCCTAGAGCCACTCAAGAGATTTTTGGAATACAACTTGGTCCGATAAGAACAATTGGCGCCCATCGTGGGGCCAATAAGTATTTCACAAATCTGCAACCCAACATTGCAAAGATAGAATGGTATCCACGAGAAGTAGAGCAGCATAAGTTTCAACCGTGGTCCTAACAGTTGAAGTTGGGGATGCAAGCCCCTCATTAGATATATCGCTCATCCTGGAAGCCCAAGCCAGAATGAAGCAAGAATTCACAGAGTACAATAAGAGGAATGCGGATGAAATGGAGGTCGTGAGGGAAGAGAACTCCTGCCTCAAAAGGAAAATCGAAGCAGACAAGGCAGCTGGAGGACCTTGCCCCACTCTTTCATGGTAGACATCCCCCCATCGAGGATGAAAGTGAGTACAAACCCACAGGTCATACAACAGGTGGCAACTACAACTCCTTCACCTCCCGGAGAAATTGTAGACACCCCTTCATAGACAGAATCATAGAAACCCCCCTCCCTTACAAATGGAAGGCACCCACCATCACCTATGGTGGTACCACAGACCCAGACGCGATCAAATTAATACTACTAAACTATAGCAACGTCAGTATTGCTAAGATAGTAGTCAACAAAATAGAAAGGGTAAAGTAACCCAAAGTCGTCTCCCAACGAACACAGAATTGATTTTTTACAAATTAATTCTTATAAAACTATACAAATGAGTTAGTCAAATAAAATAAAACATATAGGAGATTAAGATAAACAAAGATAGAAATAAAATTTAAAAGATAAAAAGAAATAAAAACAATAGTAAAGAAAATAAATTGATTCCATTGCTTTTTCAAAATAGATTCATCATCGGTTATCTAAAGATTATTGCTCAATTAATTATTGTTATAGGTTTACAAATTAATCAATGTAAAGTCTCAATTAATTTGTTGGCGTTCTCACTTTTAACCAAAGTACATTCTCAATTAAAAGTGAGAACTTTTAGATTATCCACAGTAAATTCAATCAAAGTACAGTCTCAATCAAATTTATTATGTCTAATCATGTCTATTCTTTTATCTCCTCACCAAATAAAAAGCTTAATTAATCAAAGTAAAGTCTCAATTAATTGTAGTTAGAGTAAATACCTTTAATCAAAGTAAAGTCTCAATTATTGGTAAAAACTCATTTAATCATATGAAAATTTCTAAATAAAATCAAAGTAAAGTCTCAATTCAATTTAAAAACCCTTGAACTCATATGATCAACATGCATATAGATTTAAAATCATTACTTTTTACGTGATTCAAAGATAAAAGACATAGATGAATTAAAACCTCAACAATAATAAAGAACAAAGAAATTAATTGATCTAACCTCAGAATCCAATTAAGAAATTACAATAGAATCAACCCAAGAAGTTTAGAACTCCATGAATGCAAAATAAAAATAGAAGAATGGAGAGAGAGAAAGGAAACGAAATTAGGCCCCCCTAAGGGTTCCAAAACTCCGAAGTCCCGAACTTGTCCCTTCTGCTTCTCCCTTGGTCTCTTTATATAGGACTTGGACTGGGCTTTTCGGTTGCTAAAACCTCTCAAATATCTTTTAAAATAAAGATAAAGATAAATATTCAAAGATATTTGGAGAGATCTAAACTATTTGACAAATATAGTTTGGTTAATAATTTATGATATAATTAAATAAATAAATTATTTAAAGATATCTAATAAATTATTAACAAATAATATTTGCATTAATTTTCTCAATAAGCCATTTTTAATCTTGTAGTCCAAATTTGTAGAGACGTCCAAAAATATCAATATTTGCAATTAAACCCCTATCGTTTGACCAGTCTTTGACCAGATTTGAACATTTGACTAGAGTTGACTGTTTGACCAGATTTGACCCTTTGACTGTACAATGACAGGATGACACGTGTCATTCCCTTCTCTCTCCCAAAATTAGGGTTTTCGCCCCTTCATGGATTATGCCGCAGTGCAATGGCGGTTGCTACCATGGTGGACTCTGAACTGTACTGCTGCTGCGATGTTGCTCGCAAGGGAGTGGTCAACGAACGGTGCGCGTCACTGGTGCGATCAAGGTGGAGGTGCAGTGGCGCTGCCATGGATGGTGGTTGCGTAAGTTTGTTCTCGCTGCTGTGCGATGGTGCAGAGATGAACTCGCGGTGTTTGCGTGGTGGTGTTGCACTTCCGCTGCTGTTGTTGTAGAACTGCCATGGTGCTGGTGTCACTGCGGAGAAGATGGTCGCGCACTGCGGTGGCTGCTGCGTTTCACCGTCGAGAAGGATGGAGGATGGTGGTGGGATGCTTCGAACAGGCGCAAATGCATGAAGGATGCACATCCATGGCTGACGATGACTGAACGATGGAGTTCTCGTGGTGCAGTGCAGGGACGGTGGTGGCGGAGTAGTGGCTGCCATGGTGGTCGTGAGTGTTGGCTGCCAGGGTTTGAGGGAAGAAGATGATGATGACGTGGCACTATATTGGTTCACATGCATGTGCAAGGATTATGCCCACATGGCTTCTTTTGGTTGGTCAACTCAATTAGTGGAGGATTGCCACATGGCACCATTTTAGTGAATGAAGTTTAAGTGGTAGGAGAGATGCAACTTAGTAAAAACTAGGGGTGCAGAATTGATTTTTTGTGAGACCCATTTAGAAAGAGGGGAGTGTATAAGTAAAAACTGGGGTGCAGAAGTGATTTTTCCAGAACTTGCTAATTTCAGCCTTATTTAAAGGTGTTATGTAACTTCAATCAATTTATTTTCCCACCTTGAATGAGCTTAATCTTAACTTCAGCTGCATCAGCAAACGTTAAAATATCTAAACATAATTTATGCAACTAAAAATCACTTTTTAAGACATTTTTATCACACAAGTTCAAATAGCCTAATTATCAGAATTTTCAATTAAATCACTCCTTAAGCACACAAATTCAATTAAATACCTAGAATTAAACACTGAATGAGGGCAAAAATACGCACTCATCAACGAACCCAGACGAATTCATATCCTTTTCGAGCGCTCAAGGGGTTAGCTTTAGAGTGGTTCATGAGTTTGCAACCTTACAACATTGACTCTTTTAGCATGCTGACCATGACTTTTACAACCCAGTTCGATAGCAGCCGTCGTCATGACCTCACATCACTTTCTCTCCTCAATCTCAAGCAAGAGGAGAGAGAGTCCCTCCGAATCTTAGGATGCTTTATGGCTTCAAATACATTGAATATGACCTCCTCATCCTACACTCTCACTTTTAATTTGCCATTGTCAACACTAATGATGACCTTAGTTGTTTTCATAAAAGGCCTTCCTAGGATGAGAGGTACTTCTGAATCTACTAGAAAATAGAATCTATATACCTTGACTGCTAAGTCTTCTACAATTCCATATGGATATTCAATGGATCTATTAGCTAATTGAAGTGTCATTCTGATTGGTTGAACTTCTACATCTCCAATTCCTTTTAACATGGACAATTGCATTATATTCATACTTGCTCCAAGGTCTAGCAATGCTTTGCCCACTGTTAAGTTGTCAATAGTTACTAGCACTATGAAACATCATGGATCCTTGAACTTTGAAGGTAGGGACTTTTGAATAGTGGCACGGCAGCCAACTTCCAATTCCATAGTCTCCTCCTCTTGGATTCTCCTTTTCTTTGTGAGAGGATCTTTCATGAATTTGGCATAGGTAAGCATTTCCTTCATTGCCTTTGTGAAAGGTATATTGATATGTAATCTCTTTATCATTGATAATGCTATCGTGAAGCGATCAAATTAACACTACTTAACAATAACAACTTCAGTAATGCTAAGTTAGTGGTGAACCAACTAGATAGGGTTAAGCTAACCCTGAGTCATATCCCAACAAATACATAATTGATTTTCAATATTTAATTCTTATAAAAATCTAATCTAATGCAATTAAAACTATATGATGATATGCAAAAATATAGAGAAGTATTTGAGAATAAATGAAACAGCAGATTAATAAAAGACTTTGAAACAATTATCATAAAATGGGCTTATTCTATTGTTTCAAAATAGATTCTTCATCAGTTATTTGCATATTATTGTTCACTTGACTCTTGTTTTTGACATCAAATTAATTAAAGTAAATTCTTAATTAATTTGTTGGTGTACTCACTATTCACCAAAGTAAATTCTCAATCAAAAGCAAGAACTTTGTAAATTAATAATAATAAATTTAACCAAAGTACATTCTTAATTAAATATTATTATGCCTAATTGTAAGACCTACTTTTATTTTTAGTGTCCTAATGTCTAAGGGCTACCACACTATTGGGCCTAAAGGTTGTCCCATAAGGTGTCAAGGCCCCTATAGCAGCCAAGGTCCCTCATTTGTGGCTCGTTCTGAAAGAAAAATCAGTGCTCTAACTCTCCCTCTTTCTCTCCACAGAACCTTTGCTAGGGTTTGTCCCTCCGTCCCATTCCAGCTAGTTCAGCTTCATTCTCCCTTCACGTAAGTTAGTTCTTGAACCATACTCTCCCCTTCCTAAGTTGTTTTTCGTGGTATATGTTGGGGTTCACAATAGTAAACCCATTTTCCTTCTGTGCCGCTATTTCCAACTCTTAAATCTGCTATTGGAGTTGTTGTGTTCATTAAGGCTGGTGTCGAAGTCCCTTGCCAACCCCTTTCCAGGTAAGGGAAGTTAAGGTTCTCATTTTCGAGTTATATCTGCACGTGGTAACTTTGTTTCTGTATTTAAAATGCTTAGGTGTCATTGTCATAGCTTGTAATGTTGTTAAATATCATTGGGGTTCTTGAATGTTGGCTGTTGCACGAGGGAACAGTGGTGAGCACTGGTTTTCTCGCCCAAGCAAGCGTGTCTCGCGTAGGCGAGGCTGATAGAGGCTCGCCTAGGTCTTTTGCACGAGTTGTCGCTCAGGCGACCAATCTTCATTTTGAGCAAGGGGATATCTCGCTCAGGCGAGGAGGTCTCGCCTAAGTAAGAAAGTGGAGAAGGCCACTATTTCTGTTTGTCGAGCTCTCGCCTAGGCGAAAGGAGCTCGCCTGAGCGACAGTCCCTCTCGCCTGAGCGAGACCTTTCTGCCTGAGCGAGAAGCTGGGCGAGAATGCGTCTTATTCTATTGTTCTCTGTTCTTAAAGGTTGGCCATATGTTTGGATTAATTATACTTTTAAAGCATGAATTGGATGATTATGAATGAGTGAGATGATTTAAGGTTTGTGATGGATGAGCTTAACCTAATTTGGGCCTGTTGCATGTATGGGATGATTCATGGGCTAAAAATGACGAGTTTGGTATGGTTTTGGTATGGGATATGAATGAAGGTTGGTTATAAATGTTGGCATGAGATCTATATGCATTACAATTACATACTTGGATGGTGAAATATGATTTGTATGTGGTTAAGGCGTAATTCCATGATAGTTTCGTGGTAATGCCTCATTGGTTAGGACGTAATTCCATGAGCCTCTAGGTGTGACCTCATGGTGGTGCCTTAGTTGGTCGGGACGTAATTCCATGACCCCTATTAGTGGAAGTTCATGGTGGTGCCCCATCTATATAATTTAGTAAGGTTTCAGGATAAGGATTGCATCCTGACACTCTAAAGAGTCAGTTAGTCTCACATAGAGCATACTGACTCGAGTGGTGAGAGTAGCAGGAGGCCTTAAACACTTTAAGGGATAACCTTGTGTGGGGGGGAAAGAAACACCGTAACAATTAGCTCGGTAGAGCAACTCGGTAGAGCAGTAAAGACCACCACAAGTGCAAGAATCTACTGAATCCGACTAATTATATGTATCCGGATGAGTCGTGTCTGAGTCTTAGTGTATTGTGTGCAACTCATTACATGATTGGTTGACATATGCATCTTGAACTGTGAACTTGTATGTAATTGTATGATAAACCATTTGTCTACTCTAGCTTACCCTTTTTGCTTATTTGATTGCTATGTGTGTGGTTATTCTCTTTTTGCGATGATCATCAATTTATTGATGTGAGCAGATGCGAGAGCTACTCGTGGTCTATAGGGAAATGATGATTTTGTTGCTTAACTCCTTTGGGATGGTCTCTGTTTCTCTGAGTTTTAGTTAGGACCATGGCCCATGTATCACCTTGCTTTTTAGTATTAATCGTTTATTATCAATTCTTGCACTTGGTTTTGTATTGACATCTTGGTGTGCCTTGGTTTCCTCTAAGTATTTTTGGATAATTATATGGAGTAACGTTAATACTCCAATCTTCGCTCATTTAATCAAGTTTAATTATTAAATGGGACGTTACACTAATCATGTCTATTCGTTTACCCTAATATCAAGCAAAAAACTAATTAACCAAAATACATTCTTGATCAATTCTTGTTAAAGTTTTCATCTTTACTCAAAGTACATTCTCAATCATTGGGAAAACCCTATTCAATTACATGAAATTTTCTAAATTTAATCAAAGTACATACTCAATTAAAATTAAAAACCCTTCGACTCATATGATCAACATGTATATAGATTAAAATATCTAACTAATTTGCTATGATGTAAAAACCATTACATTTTACGTAACTAAGAGATAAAAGACATAGATGAATGAAAATAAAAACAATAATCAAAAGAACAAAGACTTATTTTAATTTGACCTCAGAATCCATAATGAAAATGCAATGAAAATACAGTGGAATCAATAAAAAACGCTTAGCCCTTCATGGATGGAGTGGAATATATGATAGATGAAAAAAGAATATGAAAGTGAAATGGAAATAAAGTGAGAGATTTGATTTATGCTAGCTACAAAAACCAAAGAGTTGTTAAGTGTCTTTCTTCTGCTCCCTTGGATCTCTTTATATAAGACTTGATTGGACTTAGACTTTATCTATTTTTTTGCTCAAATCTTTTTATCTTTTGATGTAATATCTTTCAAATAATTAAAAAATCTTATTAGTTTTAAAAATATCTAAAAGATATTTTCGGTTGATATTCTATGATTAATTATCTAAAAATACTAAATAGTTATTAACAACTAAATTTTGTCCAAAATTCCATTTCAACCCTTGTGTGTTTGACCAACTTTGACCAACTTTCAACAGTTAACCATACTTTGACCTGCTGACTATGCAATGATAGCTTACCACGTGGCACTCTCTTTCTTTTCCAAAAATTAGGGTTTTGTTGCTTGGAGGAGATGGTTCTTCATGGTTGCTTCCATGCTTTCGAAGGTGTTGTTCATTGCAAGTGCATGAACGATACCTCAAAGTGCTCCAATCTTTGTGCTTTGTGTTCTGTAGGTGCGAAGTCTGACAAAGGCATGGTGGTGTAGTGCAAGTTTCACGTTTTCCAAAACTATGAGTGGTGGAGACAATGGCTACCGTGATGGTTGGTTCAAATGTTGCTTCGTAGCAGACTTGCATCGAGGTTGCACGAAGGGTTCGTTGTTGGCATGGGCTCAAAGATCTGATGGTGTCACAAGGTTGAATGTTGAGGGTTTGTGGTTTGACGAGGTTTGATGCGAGAATGGTGTAAGTGTGTGATGGTTACACTGACGTGGGTGTTGGCGGCGCGATTTCGAGGATGGTGGTGGCTTGTGACCTCTAAAAATGGTGGTGTAAAAGTAAAATTCAGAGATACATTTAGCTCTTGAATTTTTTCTTTCTAGAATTTATTGATTTTGGACTTAAATTGTAATTTGAAACATTTCAATTCCACACTTTTAATGACCTAAATTAAATTTCAGCTGCATCAACAAACGTTAAAATATGCAATAATATTTTATGCAACTAAAATCACTTTTTAAGACATTTTTATCTCATGAACTCAATAAGCCCAATTATCACAAATCCTTATTAAATCAATCCTTTATCACAAAAGTTCAATTAAATACCCAAAATTAAACATTAGATGAGGAAAAAATATGAACCCATCAATCATATTTAGGAATCTAGTGAATTTTCTTTCTCTATCCTTTCTAGTTGGTGCTTGAAATTTGAGTATTGGCTGAAATTTGACTTTTTTATTGGTTAGCAAGTTGTTTGGCTATTTGTCCAACTTGCACTTCCAGATTTTTTTTATGGAAGCCTTTGTGTTATTCTAATTTGTTATTAAAACTCGAATGAATTGAGGTAGAGCATCCTCCAATTTGTTCAATTTGTCTTGCTAGAATGGTTGTTGGCTTTCGTAAGGTGCTTGTTGATTGTGTCTTTGTTGATTTCCAACCTCTTACCTCCATCTATAATTTTAGTATTGATTATTCCTCAAATTTGAATTTTGGTGGAAGTTAAAATTTTGTGGTTTTCTTGAATCAATTTTGTTGCTGAACATTGACCATTAGGGTGATCACCAACACAAAAATCACAGCTTTGAACTTGCTAAGATGTGCCAATTGTTGTTGCTCCAACTTATATCTTAGTCATTTTCCTTTTAATTTCATCCATTTGCTATGAAATCAGCTTGTTTTAGGCTAAGATTGCACTTTGTGTATCTAATTCCAGAATTGATCTCTTATTTGGTTGGCTCGTATCATGTTGCACTTGGAGGTCACTGTTGACAAGGATTCTATGATTGTAGTTGCTTCAGCCACATCTTTTGTCATCGTATATCATCCTATAGAAGCATGCAAAATCATCTTGATTTGTGGCCTTAATCCACTATAGAACATGTTAAGCTCATCCAAATCATCAAATCCATGATTTGGACACTTTTTGAAAAGAGAATTGTATCTTTTTCATGCTTCACATAAAGTCTCATCTATTCCTTGTGGAAAAAGTTGCAATTGTTGACTTAGCACCTACGTATCTTGATGGTGGGAAAAATTTGGTTAAGAACTTCCTTTCCACATCTTCCCAATTCACCTAACTTTCATTTGGTTGAGATTATAGCCAAATTTTTGCTTTTCCAATTAAGGAAAAGGGAAACAATCTTAAATAAGTTGCATCCTTATCCTCTCCTGATATTCCCATGGTGCCACACAATTCATAGAAGGTTTTTAGATGATTATAGTGGGGATCTTGAACTTCATCAATCGTCACTCATATTAACTTATGTAATCATTATGATCTGCAGCAAAGCATTAGCCTTTTGTTCTCACGCGAGGTCCTGTTAGAGCTTTAGTGGGTAACTCCATATTTTATTGTTGCATGAACTGATGCTTTTCTTCAACTACTTTTTGTATTTATTGCTGATGTTGAAGTTGTTCCATTAAGCATTACTCCATAACTACCATGTGTCAACACCCAATTTCGTCTGGGTGAATAAATTTATTTTCAAAAAAAAAAAGGTTTTTTAGTTAATGAAAAAAAATGTGAAACAAAATTTTCTTCAAAGATTTTAACAATTTAATTTAGAAAAAAAAAAAAGAGATGGAAAAAAGAAAAAAGAAGGAAAAAAGAAGGAAGAGACTTATTAATTATCGCACTCCTTTTCATGATCCCAACAACTCAAATATTTTATACCCTTTTGTTCTTGATAGAGAAATTATTGATATGATTTTAATCATTAGAAGCAATATCTCTTCAAATGATAAGAATCAATATTACTAATTATGATTGATTTTGTGCTCTGATTTGTTAATGGTTAGAATCAATACTACCAATCTTGACTGATTTTATGCTCTGATTTGCTGCGATTTCATCCCTATAATGTGTTGTTATCATAACCAATTTCTTCCTTATATTGTTCATTACAATTAAGGCTGAGGTTGCATTAATATTGCAAGGTGTGAGTATAAATACGCACTCTATGATGACTGAAAAAAAAAATATTTTTTACATTTCTCTAATTCTTTCCCATCACCACTCCCACATACATTCCTCCTTTATTCTCTCTCTTTCAAAAAATATATATTGAAGGAGATAGAAAAAAAGAGAGAGAAGAAAACATTATCTACACTTCTCTAATTATTTCCCATCACAACTTCCACATACACACCTCCTTTATTATCTCTCTTTCAAAAAAAAAAAGATATTGAAGGAGATAGAAAAAAAAAAGATATTGAAGGAGATAGAAAAAAAAAGATATTGAAGGAGATAGAAAAAAAAAGAGAAGAAAACATTTTCTACACTCTCTCTTTCTCTCATTACCACCCACATAGACACCTCTCATTTTTTTCCTCCGTTGGAAAAACAAACACAAAAATCAAGAAAAAATGAAAAGAGAAAAGGTGAGGAGATATTGAAAATTTTTGAAGGTATGTCACTCTTAGTTCTTTAATCTTTTATTTAGTTTTTCCAATCTTCATTTTTTTTAATCATAAAAAAATATTTTTTCCCTTTCTTTAGTGTTTGTCCGGTCGCTCACGTCGCATGACATCTAATTTAACTTTTGTTTTTTTCTAAGAAATATATATAGATGATCTAAAAATATAAAAAAAAAATAGCTTTCTTTGTTTACTTTTTGATATCTATCTTGTTGCTCATGTCGCAAAGCCTCCACATCCACTTTTAAATAAATTTAAAAAATATGAAAAATCATAAAAGATTAAAAAGATAAAAAAAAAAATCAAAGATTAAAAAAAAGGAATTTATTTTCAGTGTCTGTCTGGCCAATCGCGTCGTGTGACACCAATAATAAAATAATACTATTTTAAATAAAAAAAGTTTACAAAATTATTATAAAAATTAAATCATTTTTCAAATATTTTTCCAAATAGTTTTTCATAAAGAACTACGTAACCCAGTATCTCCATTAATACTCCTCAGGCCCAAAAAATCAAAAAACATATTTTTGTTTCTTTTGTAAATTCATTTATTATTATTTTTGGGGAAAATAAATATTTTGAAAAACCACATAACTTTTGCACATTTAATTAAAGGTACCGTCTTAGGACGGACGTTATGGGGTGCTAATACCTTCCCTACGCATAACCGACTCCCAGACCCAAAATTTGGTTTTTCGCATACCTTATTTTATCTTTTTTGATTTTTCCTTAGTTTTCCAAAATAAACTATGGTGACGACTCCAAACTCTATTTTTACAAATTTTATTTTTGGTTCGTTGTCCCGTTGTGATTTCAGTTGCGACATATGACGACTCCACTGGGGAAGCTAGATAGTCAGACATTTATTTGGATGTGCAAAATTGATGTGGTTTTTTATCATATTTTTTCTTCATATTTTTTTTTTCTTTTAGGGTATGTGTATTTTTATCTCTTTTCTATATTTAGAATAATTGTATATGTATATTCTTTCTTTATTTTGGTATTTGGAATGATTGTTAGGTGGGGGTTTGGGTATACATTGTATTCTCCCTTCACACACACACACACATTTTATTCATTACATGAGTGTGACCTTATACCCGAGTTTGAGTTGCTTAGAATTATAGGGGATTGTGTAGCAGTGTCATAGTGGATGTACTTCCCAAGTGGTCATTGTGAGAACCCCAGCTAGAGTTTGTTTGCTTCATTGGTACTCCCACTTCTTGTTGTTTACCAACTGTCGGAGAAAATGCCATGAAGTGGGTCATAGCTCTAGTGATCTTGATCTTTAGGTAGTAGGGAACTATCCTTGTGAGCACATATACTTTGCCTTAGAACTCTAAGCGTCAAACCTATGTTAAATTAAGACACAAAAGGGAGAATATTTTCGTCATTTACCCTCATCTTTCCTTGTATATAATAATAAAATCATCACCATCACGCCATTATTACCCATAAACATACATTTCATTAGCATATCATGTGAATAAGTGCCCTGCGAGGCACAAACATGCATTGCATTCCATTTTGTGGTCATTCATGATACCTTATCCAAAGATTCAAACACATAGCATGCATCAACATAAAATTTGGAAAATAAATAAAAACAATTGCACTACAATAAGTTCAAATTGTTTTCCACTTTCTTTATCACCAAATTCTTGGAATCTTTCTTATGAAAATTGAGAAAATGATAAAATATTCTTTGGTCAAATCAGTGAATTTAATAAAGAAATAAAATTTCGTTTGTTATCATTTCTTTTGAAGTACCTATCTAATCTTGCATGCATGAAATTGCTCAAATCCATCTCCCTTTCCATCTCTCTTCCACCATAAACCTCGTTTTCATTATCATGGAGGATTATCATAAAAGGGACACGTACCTTAAAAAGGATTACCATAAATTCTCTGAACAAAAAAAATGAAGAAAAATCAGTTATACTAAAAATTTTGAAGGACAGTCTAGGCAAAAATAAGAAAAAAAAGTGAGAAAAAAAGAGAACAAAACAATGGGCATCCTGTCATATGAAATAAATTATTTTCCTGTGAATTAAATTGTTTGAGAAAAACAATCATGATTTGAAATTATGTGTGGCCATGTTTCTTTATCCAAACAAAAGTAACTATCCTTTGCTACCCCCTTTGAGCTTTCAAAAAAAAAAATTCTTTCAAATTACCCTAAACAAGGGTCACCCTCACATTGAGGAGAATTGAAATAATGTTTGCATTTGTTTCATCCAAATGGTAGCTCACCAATACAAAAATATAAAAAAAAATAAACAAAATAATATGGTCATATCAAGAAAGAAAAAAGAGAAGCAAAAGTTTAGAGAATAGGAATAAAAGGTCAAAATATATAAAAAAAAAGGTGAACAAGAAGAAGTCAAACAAATTCTGAATGAAATATTATTCAAAGATCCTTGTTTGAAACAACCATCACATCACCTTTTGGGCCTTTAATATCATTTACATCCATACCCCTAGCTTTGGCCACGATACAAGCCTAATAAAGTCCACACAGATCACAGATTGGTTGTTATCTTTCGAACGTTTTAATTTAGAGGAAAATTTGTATTTGCTAACAGGTTTGTTCTAAAAAAAATTATATAAAAAAAGGGATTGAAAAAGTGTGTTCAGAGATTTTCTTTTAAACACTGGGGCAGCTTATGTTTGGTTGAAATGTTTTCAAAGGTCCAAAATCAGCATGGGCAATCAAGCAATCTGGGTAAATTTGGGTTGTCCCTTTTCAATTCATTCTTCATGAAATTTCGTTTTTTCTCATACAATATCCTCCGCTCTAAGCCTAAACCTTGACCAACCTTAACATAGTCCATCTTTATCAATCCCAAACCCAAACTGGGGTAGTCACTTTGTTAGTAGTTCATATATTCCCATCATTCATTCTGAATTTCGGGCTTTTATTTACAATAAAGATTATGATCACATTAGGGGCAACTTGTGAAGACCCCTTTTTTTTTTAATCTCCTCATTTGGGAAAAGTCAAACACATTTTTGCACCCTAAGACCATCCTCTATTAAGGGCAATTTTTTTTAAGTCCCCATCTTTTCCTTCATACCATCAATAACTAGGGAAAGCCCAAACACATTTTGTGCCCCGAGACCAATTCAAATTAGGGCAACTCCCTAGTTAATCTTCATCACCTCATCTAAGCCTTTTCAAGCCTTTGGCAATTTCATGGATGTCATTCAAATAGTGTTTCAAAAGAAATGATTAAAAAAGGTACGTTAGTAAACTAATCAGACCAAAGAAATGATTTGGAAAAGTAAAAAAAATCAAAGTAGAATGATTCCATAAATTTGAAATAACAATGAAATGGGGATCAATTCGAATTTGTTTTCAAAAATATGCAAAACAAAAATTCATACACAAGGCATTTCATGCATCCATGCATCCATCTAAGCATATCATATAGTTTCAAAAAGAAAATCATAACATGTCATGCATCATCACATCATGTCATCCATCATACTCCACAAAATCATTGAAAATCATTTCCAAAACAAATATAAAGAAATTTGAAAAACAAAAGTCAGCAATGACATTTTTTTGTGTAAGTCTCACAAATGTTAGGCATTCATGCGTTGTTTATCCATACTTCAAGAGCAAAATTCAGCTTCTCCTTTTATACATCAAGACGCTTTACGAGGCAATGGTCATTGATTTCCTTTTATACATCAAGTCCCTCTACGAGGCAATGGTCATTGATTTCCTTATGTCTAGAGCTGTCAAAACGGGTAACACGACCCAACCCGGCTCGGCCCACGACGGGTTGGCCATATAGTGGGTCAACCCAACCCGGCTCACTTATTAACGAGCCAACAAAATTAGAACTCGATCCAACCCACCATGGGTTGACGGATTAAATGGGTTGGCTCATTGGCTCACTTAATTAAAAAAAACATAATTTTTTTTCTTCAATCTCAAGAAAACTAAATTATAATTTCGATTAAAATCTAAATAAACTTCAATACAATCCAAATAAAATCCCAAATTATGTTAAACGCCAAATACAAACCAAAATCACAAAAATATAAATTACTATCTAAACTCAAATCATACTTATCACTCATCAAACTATAGTACTAGAGTCTTGAATAAATAAAATATAAAGTGAAAGTAAAGAAAAAAGATGAAAGATAGAAATTAGAACCATGAAAATGATGAACAATCAAATAATATAAAGTCTGAAAACAGCAAATTCAAGAAATAACCACAAAAAAAATACAATAATAAATTAAAAAAATAATATTTAAATTTAAATTTTATTTTTTAATATTATATAATATATAAATATAACATATATATATATATATAATATATATATATATATATATATAATACATACAAATATAATATAATATATATATATATAATACATACAAATATAATATAATATAATATATATATATATATATATATATATATATATATATATATATATATTATATATATATATATTA
>Ga0214544_1002398_pt1 | contig 39395 bp, 19 predicted proteins | sample CNSS3metaG_FD_160074 | JGI IMG/M metagenome (GOLD analysis project Ga0214544, IMG submission 160074) | Root nodule microbial communities from cowpea collected in UCLA plant growth center, Los Angeles, California, USA - CNSS3 | ecosystem: Host-associated > Plants > Roots > Nodule | place: USA...
TATTTTTTATAAATATACTTTTATTTTATTTATTAACTTAATAACATTACAACATCATCAATTATTAATATAATTCAAAAAAATGTGTACACACAGGCGCGATAGCGCCTGTGTTTACACTAGTTAATATATAATATAAATACGACTTAATTAAATTTGAAGTCCCTCAAAAATCGATATATTTTTAATTTAAATTTTATTAAATTTGTTTGTTTAATTGAGTATCCGATCTTATACTTTTCAAATAGAGTTTTATGAGATTATAATATAATATATATTCATATTTGTTGGAAAAATTTATTTACATTATTTTCGTAAAATGTATGAACGAATATTACTGAAATATTTTTTTATAATAATTTAGAGATAAAAAAACCTATTTAATCTGTATAATCCTTTTAAAATGTAAAATAGTTTTTTTTTTTAATTACCAAACCTCATTTGCTTTAGATGAACACGAATGTGTATTTTTTCTTCTCCAATTTTTTCTCTTTAAAAACTTCAATCTTTTCTCACAACTTTCTTACTCAAAACTCCATTTTCTTCGTGATTAGAAGTTTGGAATGAGTTCATCGTGGAAAACTCTTAAATTCTAATCGAACAAAATCTTCATTTGGATAAGTCAAAAATTTTGTTCTCCTTCAATATCTAATCTGTTTTTTGGTTTGCAAATGATCTTTATTAGGTTGTATGTGCTTTTAAAGTCATATTTTTTATGGTTTGGGGCGTTGGGTGTCACTTTTAGACAGTTGGATGTACTCAAATCAATGGGTTTTAGGGAGTTGTAGCATCGGACCCACTATATTTTTTTGGTCTTCGTCATCTTGGGAAAAATGAAATTTTTGTTTGGTTAACGGTTAGATTGAGTTGAAATTTTGACAACAGGTCTTAGACATATGAATTGTTACTTTGACCGATGTGTTTTTTAATTAGAGTTTTATAGTTAGAAAAGTTAGTCTTTTATGTTTATCCTATTTTAGGTTTGTCATTTTTGTGAAAAAAAAAAATTATTTGTGGTTTTGGAGGTAAATCCATTAACGTTTTTTTATTTGTGAAAAACATATATGGTTGTTTATAAAATTGTTGATGGATTCATTGATGAACATGTTACGTGCATGTGTATAATATATGAAATTGTGATGATGATGATGATGGACGTGTTAATAGATATGAGCATGTGTGGAGATATATGATGATTGTAATTGATCACAATCGTGATATTACTTAGTGTGGATGAATACAAATACGAGTGATTGTTTGGTATTTGAAATTTGGTATGGAATCATCTTTGTGGATGAAAGTATGAGTTTGGCGTAATTCCGTAAATATTGTAGGGATATTCCATGGTAGCGGTCCGTTAGTTTATGCATTGATGAAAGGAATCAATACATGAGGTTTATCCTGGTACTCTAATACCCATTAAAGTATCATGTATAGTATAATGGGTTATGTGGTGAGAGAGATAAGAGATTCTGTCATTAAAAACGATCTCATGGTTCTTGTGATAGTTTAATGAACTAGCCTTGTGTGTGGTGTGGTAAAACTCATTGGTGATGACTTTGCAAAGCATTGAAGGCCAACAACGTGCAAAAACCACTAAGAATCACACATCAATGCCTATATATGGATAGTTAAGTCTATAGACTCTATAATTATATGTTTGATCTTTTCCCATGAATGTTTGAAATACACGAGTTTTTGATGAAATCAATTTAATTGTTATATACATATTAATTTTATAAACTAGCTTAGCCTCTCTTATTTATGCTCATGTTTCTTGTTTTTTTTTTTTTTTTGCAATGATTACCTTGACCAATGTGAGTAGATGAGAAACTAGGTGTGAGTTTACATCAGGAGGAATATGTTGATTGTGGGAGCCATGTTTAACTTCTATCTTTTGAAAGTAGTTATAATCATGTGGTCAACTTTTAGTTCAAAGTAGGTTGATGTAAAATATGTTATATGCTGGTATATTTATTTTGGATGACTATAATAACATAGTTATGTAAGTGCCTTTAACTGCTTATGGATTAACAACTATGTGAAGTTTTATTTAGTAGTATTGCACTATTAAACAAGATGTTACATAATCCATGTATAAACACATATTAAAGTTATAATGTACGAACTTTGAAATAATATGAAATATATAATATAAATTTAAATAAAATAAATCTACAAGTATTAAATGTTTTTTTATTTAATTGTCATATTGTTTATTGTATGGTTAATTGTAAAAGATATTTCTTATTTACTTATTTTAGAGTTAAACCCCTCTTTTATGAGTTTTTTTATTTCTTTCAATGAACTTTTATATTTATTTTTTATATTTAGGAGATGTTATACGAGAGTTGAATAACATAACAAATTGGTGATCATGGAGTTGATTGTTTAAAATTCAATCCAAATCAATAAAATAGATTGAATTTATAATTCGTATTTATTTTAACTATACTAAATTGCTTTTTTTGTTTCAATTTAATTTAATTTGGTAAAGACTATGTTAATTCCACTTGGTCAATTAAATTAAATTCGATGTGGGGCAACCTAATAAACCTGATGTAAGATCAATTCTACCTAACTTGACATGGTTCCGATCCAATATCAATCCAATGTAACTTGACTTGGCTTTATTGGACTCAATTTGATTTGGGACTTGACCTAACTTTATCTTGATCATACTCTACTTGACCTTGATTCGAATGATTAAATTTAACTTGAATCTAGACCGATTCGACTCAATTTGCCTTGAGTTTGGATTGACTCGCTACTACTTGAGCTTGAACTGACTCAATTTGACATTAGTATGGGCTGACTCGGACATACTTTTGACTTTTGTCGTTTGACATGAACGTTGTCTTGGTTCGAGTTAGCTAACATTTGGTCGTGAGCAACTCAACCTAACTTTTTGCACAAACCACACCTCTTTCATGAGAGGTGTTGTTTATGTCCATATATTCTAAGATGCCCAAATATCTCTTTGCCTAATTTGTTGATATTTTAATGTGATATGTCCAAACTCTTTACATTGTATCATGACACATCATTTCACATAATATTTCAATAAGGTGGTCTTTTGTATTTATCACAATGTTAATGGTTTCAATTGTATTTCTTGTTTTAAGTTTCATGCTATTTGTGGGTTTTTAAAAATCTTTCTCTTATGTTGTCTAAGATTTATTTTAGATTGTGTACAACAATTTTTATGTGTCGCAAAACAAATTACTTATTTATTACTTTTTTCTTCTCAAAGTGAACATTACAATGGTGCTTGTTATAATCATCTTGTTTAAATATTTTTGTTGACATTTTTTTTTTCATTAAACATGAGAAGATTAGAAGCATCACCAAATAAATGCAAATGATCAAAGCCATCAAAATGAGTATAGATTATGTCATTTAATACTTATTGTTCTTATCATAATTTATGAAAATACAAAGTCTTGAGAGAGTGGCGGTTACCTCTTAGTGAGAAATATTAAAGTTTTAAAGAGAAGATATTGTGTACGAATTAAGAGTTGAAAAAAAAATTGAATCAGTATTCAACATGGTGAGATGTTATACTAATCAATTTAGAAACAAATTATTTCCGTAGCCAAAATTTTGATAGTTAATGTTAGTGATCAATTTAGAGATCAATCTACCATAGGAACTAATTAAGAAAAGATTTAGTTACCAATAATTTATAGTTTATAAATTGATATACAAATTGATTATTATAATAACTAATGATTTTTTATCACTATTTTTAGATTTTTTCGTAGTAAGTCTAATATTAAAAAAGATATTATGTTACATAAATATACTCAATTATCACATGTTACAATAATATAATCAATTGTCACAAGATATTATTTGTATTTTTTACATATATTAAATAATCAAGTATCGTATCAAATGATATTATCTCCAAATATCTTAGTTATATAATAAAATATAATAATAAATTCCTACATTATAAAATATTATTATAAATATCTAAAATAAATAACAGAATCTATACTTAATTATTAATAAATATTTTAAAAATATTCCATAATATATTTGGGGGTAACAAATTATTATTTTTTAAGATAAACTTAACGTTATGATAACAAACCATCTTATCCCAATTAAAAATAAAGAATAATTAAACAAAACATGTTTTTTTAATTTGAGTAACATATATTAAGTTAATTTTAAATTGTAAATATAATGATTAATATTTTTAAATGTGTATATGTTTTAATAAAAAGCACACACATTTACACAATTTAAGTAAAATATTGAAATTAATTTGGTCCACTATATTGAAATATGAATCCGAAGGAAATTACTTGAAAATTCAATCTTTTATTATTTAACCATTTCGATCAATTTTTCATAAATACATACTTGATAATATTGTTTTCCGAAATTACTCAAACACTTTTAAAAATTTACAAAATTGCATATAAAGAAGATAACTAAAAGCATATAAGTTGTTACGGTACAAGTTGAGAGGCTAAAAAAATTTAAAATTTTGTCAAAAAATAGTAAAAAAAAAGAAGAAGATAAAATTACGTGTATGCACATATCTTAATTATCCCACCCCATAATTCCAAATTCAATGTTTATCCTTTAAACAAGTAGAATAACACAGATATGACTATTTATTTAAAAGAAAATCTATTGCTATTGATTTTGTTAAAATATAAAAATAAAAAATTGTATTTCTTTTGTGAATATTTTTTTTTTTATAAGACGAGTTAGTTTTTATTTGTTAGATTACGCGTAGTCGCTGGCCCAGCAGTGTTTTTTATCACCCTCGTCTCTGTTTCTTCCCCTTCTTCGACGAAACCCTAGTCTTCTCACCTCGCCCTCTTATCCTCAAAACCTACTTAAATCCCAAATCTTTGAATCTAATTTCCTCTTCTCTCAGATCCAATACCCGATTCTGTTCCTCGCCTTTCTCTCACAATCAAACATGTCTGCGGCTCTGGATATGACGCTCGACGATATTATCAAGAACAACAAGAAGTCAGCCTCCGCCAACTCCAGGGGCCGAGGCCGAGCTTCGGGACCCGGACCCGCTCGTCGTCTCCCCAACCGGGCCGCAAATCGTGCCGCGCCGTACGCCACCGCTAAGGTATACGTTTTCATCCGATTAGGTTTTCTGTTTCGAAGATTCCCTTTCCGATCGTAGATTCGCGCTGTGCCCTAATTCGTCTCACCGTTACGGATCGCCTTGTGTAGGCGCCGGAGTCTGCGTGGCAGCACGATATGTACGCCGATCAGCCAGCCGCCACGGCTTTTGCAGGTCAAGGTGGTCGGGCGTCTTCCATCGAAACAGGGACGAAGCTTTACATATCTAATCTGGATTATGGCGTCTCCAATGACGATATTAAGGTAAGATCTCTACTGAGTTGGTACTTGGCTACTTGCGTGTTTCATATTTCCCCAATTTGGTTTGTTTTAGGGTTGCTTGTATTATTTAACCTTCCGAGAAAATTAATTTCGATGGAAGACTCTCGATCTCCTCGACTCCAAAAATGACTGATACATAACCTTGTATATCGATTGTCAAAGTATACACATCTGTTTGGGTTTAGTAGTCGGGGTTTAATTATTATTTTTGACCTTATATTTGTCTGTATTTTACTCTTTTGTGTCTGTATTTGCATGTAATTTTGCCAGTTGTCTTCTGTTTTTGTTAACTTTGGCCACAATACTGCAATTATATTATCCGGAGATGCAGCAACCCGGCCAAATCTCATTAAATCGAAAGCAGCTTGTCTGTTGACTAAAACAATTTTTACAAATAGGACCAGTTTAATAGTGAAGTGTTAAACCAATTAATTTCACATATTTAGTGTCTTCGTCTTCCTTTACTTTTGTGAATTATGCTTTGTTATGCTGTGTGTGTAAAACATTTTAGTTGTTACATGGCATTTTCATGTGCGAGGTTGTTAATGTTGTATTTTGTTGTACTTGTAGGAGTTATTTCTTGAAGTTGGTGACCTGAAGCGGCATACTGTTCACTACGACAGGAGTGGAAGATCCAAGGTATCTTATTCGACACAACTTCCAACCTGTGATCAATTCACTGCGTCCTTCTGTAGGTTATAAAAGTTGTTTTTCATATAGGGTACAGCGGAAGTAGTCTTCTCTCGACGTGCTGATGCTGTAGCTGCAGTGAAGAGGTATCACAATGTTCAGCTAGACGGGAAACCAATGAAGGTAGAGATTGTGGGGACAAATATCGCCACACATGCTGCAGCGCCCACTGTTAATGGGACTTTTGGAAATTCTGGTGGTCCTCCCAGAAGGTATTGATAAATTTGTGTGCATACTCTACTTATATGACTTTTTTTGGTCTAAACGCTGAACAATCCTGCTCTGCATTTTTTTAAGCTGATTGTCTGTATCATGTATTTGACTTTTCAACAGTGTACAAGGGAGAAATGGGCCACTAGGAAGGCCACGTGGTGCGCCTAGAGGGCGAGGTGGCAGTCGGAGGGGTGGTCGAGGACGTGGTAGAGGTCGTGATGAAAAGGTATCTGCGGAAGACCTTGATGCTGAGTTGGAGAAGTATCATGCTGAGGCTATGCAATTGAACTGAAAGAACCACTGATATTCTGTTTTATTGATATTACATTTGCGGTTGTCAAGGGCATGTCAGTGGAACACCGCCCAATTATGTATCTTTATCGAAGTCATGCTTTTACGGAAAGGGAAAGGATAACTTAGAGTGAAAACTTTTACAGTTGATATATGTAGTTTGGGATTCTGTTATCAAATATTTATTTTCCTTGGGTATGACTATGAAATGTGGCTGAAGAAACAGAACTCAGCTTGTATTATTCACTCTCTGGCTCCTTTCATTGGATTTAATCATTTCTTTATTCGACAAGTGAGTATGGAAGTGGGAATCCTGATCTCATCTATGCATACACACAGCACAAAGAAAGCATTGGCTGGAATGTAGGAGGCTGCAGAATTCACCCATTGTGTTGCTTTGTGCTTTGGTTAAAATTGCAATGGAATCTTCAAATAAGGTAGATTCCCTGCCCTAATTCCCTCTCCTTCAGCCTTCCCCTGAAAGAAAATTGATCATTTAATTTGTTATGTAGTGTTATAATTGTGTCATTTGATTTTGGTCTTGTTTGATTAAACTTCTGTTCAAGTACTTATCGAAGAAAAAATAGGCAAAGGAAATAAAGTTTCTTTAATAAGCTAAATGTGACTTGAGCATAAGTTTTTTTACAATAACTTATGTATAAGTGAAAAAATCTATTTTTGGAAGAGCTAGAATGTGAGTTTTTTATATTAGCTTACGAAATTGCTAATTTTAACATGTAGGAGTTTATTTATTTACTTATTTATTTTATTCTTCAATTTGTTGTGGAGATGTTTATCCAAATAGAATCTTAATTTAATGCAATCTTAAGATTTTCTTATCTGTTGTTTTAGGGGAGTAATTTTTCTCTTCTCAACTATTTTGGTAATTTTGGCATATTAGCTAGTGAGATGGAATCTATCATCTTTTCTTCACTGGTTGAGTTCACTGGCCAAGCTAAGAACATATCGACAGATGAAAGGCCTCCGGGATAAGGATGCTGAAGTAGTATTTTTGGTATGCTCACTCTGGTTGCATTCAGATTAAGTTGTCCCTGTTGTGAATTGTTTTCTTTTGGCCAATTCTGTGATGTGCAATTTTCGGAATTGGTTGAAGTTAAAGTGTTATTCTTTCTTACAATCCGCATTTTCTCCTAGTGGAACTGAGTGGTAACTAGGGAAAGAGGAACTCGGAAGTGCTTACTTTATTGGTGGTGCTAATCTGAATAGCTTTTGCAGTTACAGTCGAACTTAATTGTCATTATAGAGCCTGTTGCATATATACCACCTTACCCTGGCGATTGTAGGGGATGCTAAAGTATGCTTTACAGAGCCTATTTCTCCTCTGTACTGGAGGTTTTTTAATCAGCCAATATGATTGCAAAATATTGTGTTCAATTATATAGATGTTCTTACGCAAATAACATAGTTCAGTATAAATGTCGGTTACTAAGGTGATTTTTACAGCAAAACATCCACTGGTGCCCCAAATGCTCAAGTTAGAAGTCGTGGAGTCCTAGTTTTTGAACTCGTTTATTTTTCTGTAGCTGTTAGTTTATATGCATTAGAATACATATCTCTATTACGGCTAGTCATGCAGGTCCAAGTTTGAGTTTTGTTATGTAAATATACCATTTCAATATTATTTGCCTCCATTTTAATTTCATAATTAACATGAGCACCATTTCCTCTAAATATTTTCATTAAATGGTATATGGCGGATTCTTGTACAGAATTATTCAACCTTTCTTTTGATACCTTTGTTTGACTTTAAAAAATGTTCTGGTAAGATACGTTTTTGCTTATTCGACAGTTGTCTTTAAATTTGGGAATTTATTCTTTGTTTAAAATGTCAGTAGAAAACTTTTTTTTAATACTCATCAATTTTCGGGAAGCTTACAAGTTCAAAATATCCGTCGTTAAATTGTTCTGGAAATGTAGTCATCGACAGTCAACAGAAAAATAGATAAAAAAGACATGCCTTTTCTTTCTTCCGTTAGACAGACTTGTGGTAGTAGGGTTTGGATATAAATCCTTTGTAATGATAACAGATTAATGATTTTGGTAATAGTAATAATTTTTTGAAGAACTTATATTCCGATTTTTTAATTATATTTTCTAAAAATAAAACAAAATTTAAATATTCTTGAGCATGAAAACACTTCTCATCTGCACAATCAAAAGAAAAATACTTAACTTTCACAATCAAACATCACACCTCTTTACACCTTTCATTTTAACCAAACACGCTAATCATAAAGATAAATAATAAGTAAAATGAAGTTTTAAACAAGCTTTTTAAACTTTATTGATACAATAAAATTAAAATAAATTTTGAAGCCATCTTTATTTACTATTTAGTGTTGAATTACATAATTCTTATATATTATGATTTAAATAGTTATTTTTTAGTTTGTCTTGTCTATCTTTGTGATGCAATTGCCTTTTTATGTTATTTCTAAGGTTGTATATAATTAAATTACTTTGTCAAATAATTAGTAATTTCTTTATTTCACCTTTTTAAATAACTATTTGATGGTAAACTATATGATTATTGAAGTATGCTAATGAAAAATGTTATGCCGTTAAAAAGATATTTGAGTATTGCTAAAGTACTTACAAAAGGTAAAGGGTTCAATTTAATAAATACAAAGGAATGTTATTTGATAATGAAACTTTGAAGCGTATAAGATGAAAACTTGACTTTTTAAAGTCATTGAAGGTGAGGAAAATAGCGGATTGGCGGGAGGATGAGTTTTTTTGGATGTTGCTTAAGGTGAGAGTGATAGATGGCTTTGACAATAATATCTTTGTTTAAATCATGTTTTCACGTGCATGCTTTGGTGTTGGAAAGAGTGAGGCACAGTTATGGGTCGGAAGGAACCACTTTCCCGTTGTTGAAAATAAAAAATAATATATATAATAGAAATAATATTAAATAATAATAATAATAAAAATAAGTACGACTAATAATAAATAACAATAATAATAATAATAATAAATAATAATTTTAATAACAATAATATACTAATTTTAACTATAAGATATAAAATAATAATATTAATGAAAAAATAATAATTCTACAGTTTAATCTATTAAAATTTATTCACTTTTACCTCTATATCTTTTAAAATAAATATCATAAATTTAACCTTCAAATTCATCCAAATTCATCCCGTCATATCTCTCAAATCCATGTTTGAATCGGAACACACTCTAAAAGAGGGTTGGAGTAGATCAAACCATTATCAAATTATGTTAATGTATTTAGACGTATATATCATGTCCATATTCTTAAATGTAAAAGAACAAAATTTTAGAGTTGTCAAAATGGGTAACCCAGCTCGACTCATCACAGGTTGATCATTTAGTGAACCAACCCAATCTGACTCACTTATTAGTGAGCCAAAAAAATTCGAACCCGACCCCGTCCATACAGGTTGGTGGGTTAAACGGGTTGGCTCAAGGACTCACTTAATTAAAAATAATAATTTTTTTTATTTTTTTTTCAGTCAAAACTAAATTCTAATTCTAATTAAAATCTAAATAAACTTCAATACACTCTAAATACAAACCAAAATCAAAAAAATACAAACTATTTATGTGTTAGCTAAAAAAAAACCTAATCTAACTCAAATGCAAAACTCAACTTAACAAAAAATATTTGTGTGACTCTTTATTTGCAAATTGGTGAGCCAACCCGACTCACCACGGGTTCAACTCGGGTGAGTTCTAGGTGAGTTGGGTCAGAAATTAACTTGTATTGAAATTTATAACAAATTTTCAACCCAACCCAGTTCGAACCCATGGTGGGTCGGGTTGGCTCACGAATTCAAACCCATTTTGACAGCTTTACAAAATTTGTACCTGTTCGGTCCAATAGATGATGCTAAGTAATGCGACCCAATCAGTCTCATCACCAAAAATATTACAAAACATTATGAGATACATCTATCAAGACAAATATTTACATAATTACGGTAATTATGACAAATCTCGGTAGTTTGATTACATTTTGATATTCCTTGATACCAAATATTTACAAGATATTTGGTATAAGAGACAAGGTATTGCATTATTATTATTGCTTATTTGAGGTATCGTTATTTTAGTGATATCGCTTCATATTACATTACCTATTTTAGTATATGGATCCAAGGCCTAAAAGGCCTATAAATACATTTAGTATTTCCCAAGGAATACACATACTCACTCATACAATCTCACTAAAAAGATCATTATTCTCTTACTCATACAATCTCTCCCTTTGGAACAACAAGGAATTCAATTCCAGGTGTTAGGATCATTTAAGTCACCACTAGGATCTTGTCATCTATACAGAGATTCACACTTTGGATCTTGGTAAGAACAAAACCTAATGACACTTTTAAAAAAAATCTCATGAGTCAAAGCCCCATAATTAATTGTATGATTTTGTTTTAAGATGATTATAAAAAGTTAAGATGTAATGTTTGAAGAAGACAAAAGTGAGAGTGATGTAAAACTCATATGGATGATATTTTTTTTTTTACTTGGATTGGAATAATGATGATAAATGAGCACATACATTACCTGAGAAAATAATTGAACCCAACGAAAACAACATCAAAGAACAAACAAAAATGTATCTATCTTGAGTGAAAAATTAACCCCTTGATGTGGGATGAGAAGACAACCAACATGGGTGAGTGATTTTACAACAAATGATTTAAATTGTTTTGACTATGCCAACTAAGCCCTAGAAGAGGAAAATTGGAAAGCAACAACAAATGCAAAGATTGAAGCCACACAAAAAAAAATATTTAGGAACCGGTTGTGTTGCCTATTGGAAAAGGGTTGTTGTAAAATGAATATATATGATAAAAAATAAATAAAATATAAAGTAGTGTAAAACAAGTTTGGTTACAAAAAAGATATAATAAAAAAATATGATATAATTTTTTAAAAACTTTTTATCTTGCATTTGGCAAATATGGAAACAAATTAGGACATCATTCAACTATATCTCAAATATTTCTTTTTACATGTATCAAATAGATATTAAACGATCGATACAATTAAACCCATTTAGAAATAGATTAACATAAACCACTTTGATATTCGTGTTAAGATATGATTGGGTCCAATGGTATGTAAAATCCTATTACAAGTAATATGAATAAAAGGTCCAAGGTGGTTGGTTACATTGATTACTATATTTAATACCCATGCGTTTAGACTCTTTCTCACTTAACCATTAGAGTGTCTTTTACAAGTACCATCCAAACGGTTTGGACGAACCAACAATCATGGAGACCGACCAGACAGAGGACAAGGAGAGGGGAAGACAAAGGTTTTGGGAGTTAAGAGTACTCAACCGACCTCGTAGAAAATGTATTATTTCTCAAGATTAAGACATTCAAGTTATGTTGGATTTATCGATATGAGTATGAATCTGATCCAACTCGATTGTTGCTCGGACCTACACATTAACTTTCACTCTCTTTATAAGTTTAGAGTGGATTTAAAAATTTATTCCACAAATGAAATTATATTACATAAATGATAATAAACTACAAATTGGTTTATAATACAAAAATTACTTTTTATGTCGGTTGTTTAGAGCATATTACATCAATTTTGAACTCGACTGATCAAATAAGTTAGATCAGTTGTAGAACAAATGATATAATATATGACATTGAAGTGAAAAAAAAAATCATCCTCTCATCTTCCTTGCACATACCTTCCAACCATTCACCATCCCCGTTTTTCCTCCTCCATTCATTCAGAGAACACAACACAAAAAAGTACACACATGAAATAAGGGAAATGTTTTCCAGATAGCAACAATATCATGAATGTCCAAACATTTACATAGCCCAAATGTTTAATAGAGAATGGAAAATTTCTAGACACATTCCTACCACTGGAACCTTAAACCCTAAGATTAGGGGAAGATGAAACCAAAGACCCACCTTCCTACCATTGGCAGCAACGTCCAGAACAAAAGAACCACCTTTCTATAAAGGGGTGTCATAGACGATGCGAGCGAGAAAAAGGCAAGCAACGGAATCTTATCGACGTTTGAGTGTGACATTGTTTGAAATCGGCGAGTTTTGAAGTGCGATGGGGATATTGGCAGTGAAGAAAAAAGATGAAGCACAATGTGGGGAGATAAAATATAGAAGAAGATGAGTGAGGGTTTTGGGTTCTCTCGAAGAGAAGAGGCGAAGCTTATCGTGGAAAAAAAAGAAGAGAGAATAATTATTAAATCGATGCTTTCTGTAAATGATTTAATAAGGATTTTTTTTTTTACTTTAAGATTTTACATCCAATTTTTTCTATAACCGATCAATTCCTTCTATAACTGATATAATAAACTTCTTAATATTTACAAAACTGTCCCCACATTTTTAATTACATTGTTTTTTTTATAATCGATCTTACATCATGCCCATTTTATGATTATTTTATAAAAATAGGTTGTTTTGACTAAATGGGTCGGTTTACAATTAATTACATTGTAGGATAGATTTGTTTATAAAAGTAGGTAGTTTTGACCCATTTATTACAAAAATGTCATTTTACTAATTAATTACATCGCAGTAGCAATTTATTAATAATTTTACTCCTCTCAATTTTTTTATAACTTTTATATAATTTCTAAAGTTTATATATTTTCTTTTAAAAATGAATTTTCAATAATTTGGTTAAAAATATTTAAAATAAAATTTAATTATTGTAAATTTCATAATAAAATGTAATAATAAAATTTAAAATATTAAGTTTTAAAATATCAAAATTTTAATAAAATTTTATTCAAAATATTTTAATCAAATTTCATTATTGTAAATTTTATAATAAAATGTAATAAAAAATTTTTAAATACTAAGTTTAAAAATTTTATTTAAAATATTTTTAATCAAATTATTAAAAAATTATTTTTTAAAAAAGTATATAAAATTTTAGAAATAATATATAAGTTGAAAAAAAAAGTTAAATCATTATTAAACTGATTCTACAATGTAATTAATCATTAAACTGATTCATTTTTATAAAAAAAACCTCGTAATTCTACATTAGTGTTTATATGATAATTTTCAAAATTTAGTAATACCCGTAAGTATTACTTAATCAAATATAATCTAAAAAAATTAACATTCAAGTCAATAAAAGACGTTCAATCGGTAAAAATATCAAATTTGAATTCCATCTTTATTTATTAGTTAATATTGATGTAAAAGATTCATATGTTTAAGATTTAAATATCTATTTTATAATTTTTGTTATTTATTGTATTAAGAAAATTAATTACATTAGTTTATCAAATAATAAGTAGGAGAAACATTTATAATTATTCTAATACTTGAAGTTTTTTATATTTACCTTTAATTGTCCTACTGTCGCATAGATTACAAATGCAACCATCGTGTGATTTTATTTCATCAAGTTAAAATCAGGTTATAATTTCCTTTGAATAGCGGGAAGCTTTTGGTATGAGCTTTTGTTTTTAATCTTCACTCAAATTTTAGTTTCATCCACGCAGTATATATATATATATATATTAAACATTTTCAGGAGTTTTTTTATCTTATAAATCATTTAAAAAGTAACTGCTTCAATAACGTTACAAAAACACTTGGTATAGAATGTATTCGAATTTATTTCCCTATACGAATGGATTTTAAAAGAGAAAAAAAAAATAGCCCTAAACAGCACCTGATTGGTCAATTAGAAACACATGGATCGCCATATAGAGAAACATGAAGCGTAGATTAAATACAATCCAACGGTGAATACGTGCATGAAAACGGTATTCCTTTAATAAGAACATGAGCGCGGAAAACTATATCTATAACACCGTGTCAACGCATCTTCTTCACAACACACTCTTAATCTTTCTCGTTCCTCTCTCCCCACTTATTTTTCAAGCGCAGCTAATTTCTAGGGTTCCGACATGGACACCGGTGGAAAGATTAAGAAGGGTGCCGGCGGAAGAAAGGGTGGCGGGCCAAAGAAGAAGCCAGTCACTAGATCCGTCAGGGCTGGTCTCCAATTCCCTGTCGGAAGAATTGGCCGTTACTTGAAAAAGGGAAGATACGCTCAGCGTGTGGGAACCGGTGCTCCTGTTTATCTGGCTGCTGTTCTTGAATACCTAGCTGCTGAGGTAACATAGCATTAATTGCATCAATCAGTGGTTGTTAACTGTGGTTAATATTTTGATGTGGCGATTGATTGTGTTTTGGTGTGGATTTGATTGTGTAGGTGCTTGAATTGGCTGGAAATGCTGCTCGTGACAACAAGAAGAATAGGATTATTCCTAGACATGTGCTTCTGGCCGTGAGGAACGATGAGGAATTGGGGAAATTGCTTGCTGGAGTCACAATTGCTCACGGTGGTGTGCTACCTAACATTAACCCTGTTTTGTTGCCTAAGAAGACCGAGAAGGCTTCCAAGGAACCCAAATCTCCATCCAAGGCCACCAAGTCTCCCAAGAAGGCTTAGACTACATTTTAATTTAGTTTTGTATATCAGTCTTTAGGGTACTCTGGTTGTATCAAGAAAGGATTTTTTCCTTTGAAACACTAAAGTGTGGTTTAGTTGTGTACTTGTTGAAGTTTGTTCATTAATTGAAAACCATCTTGTTTTCGCCCAAGTTTCTCCCATGGTAACTGTTTATTTATTTATTTATTTATTTTCTTTTCTTTACCTTTTGGATACAGAGATATTAATTCTTAGGGTAGCTAGTTGAAAAGTCATTAAGGATTATAGAATGTTGTTTTCCATTTTCCTTGGGCAATTAATTGGTTAATCTGCTTTTTTGTGGGCTCTGTTTTTTACTAGATTCAAGTAATTGTCAGTTGAAGTTTTTGATTATTCTTAGAACTTGAATTTGCTGCTTGTTATGTTGAGACATTAACAGTACTTGGTTATTGTTGGTTGCGGTCAAAGATTTTGTGTACTGCTCATGGTCTTGAACCTTCTACAAATTGATGTCTTGTATGTTAGTTGTGTGTAATGGGTGACGCATATTTTGCAGCGTTGAGAGGTTACATTTCTTTTTGTAATGCGATTAATGTGGCTGTGAACATCGTGCATCATAGTAGGTACTGAGAAACACAATTTGAAGCTTTTCGTGCATTGTATTTTATTTGAACCCTTAAAACCAAAGATCGAACTTGGGCAAGTGGAATTACAGAGCGAACACACAATGAACATATAAGTAATCATCAGAAAACACTGGAGGGTTCACGGCGCATGTTGCCACACCCATAATTTGTACACGTATTGTGATGAAAAGAGGTTTCTTTCCAACCCATTAAGGTTCTTCTAACCTATTCACAATCTTATTTCTAGCAGCATTATTTGTTAACTGAAACTCTTAGTTCTCATCCATTATGAGAATGCAAGATGAGAAGACAACCAACTTTAATGAGTGATTTTATAAGGGAAAATATTCAATAAATTTTCATGTATGACAAATGGTCCAACTTCTGTTTGAATAAGATCTCAACCTTTGGAGAAAAAACGAATGAAAGGTAAAATTAATTAAAAATCAAACTTAAATTACTAGTTTTTGTATAAAAAAATTAATAGGAATAATAATAATTGTTATTATTATAAAAATGGGAACTATTTTTTGAAATAATTCAATTCGATTTTTTCATCTTAGAGAGATGTTAAACAATCCCTCCCTTGAATCTATGTAAATCTTTAAAGTTAATCACACGGGTCATTCCCTACTTTATATTTTCAGCAGTAATTATCTGAAAATAAATACACCCTGAAAGTGGATACAAATAAAAAAAAATGGATATAATGATTGAAGCAATTTTTTTTTTCTAGTTGTGAAATACATATATAAGATAAAAATAAATAAAAATGACGACGAAGAACAATATAAAACAAGTTTGTTTGGAAAAATATGTAAAAAAAGTACGGTACAAATCAAAGATTTTTGTGTTTGTCACACGTATGAAAACAATATGTATGATGATTTCGATTATTGCTAAAAAAGTACGAGATATTTTTCAAATAGATATGATTTCTATATTCTTTCATGTATAAGTTAATTAATATTTTTTCACTAATCAATCGCCTACTCATTCAATAAAATACAATAAATAGAATGTTTATAAGCAAAACAATATTCTTTATATGGATTAAAATAGGCACCGTGAATCATGTATAGTCCTATAAATTGTTTCTTTCAATAAGAAGATTTTGAGGGGTTAAAGTAGAAAATGAAGGTAAATATTGGTTGTGTTTGTGTGTTGATGATCTTGTGAAAAGGATGAGAATATGTTTGAAGAACTTCAATATTTTATGATGCATGAATTTGATAAGATAGATCTTGGACAAATGGACTATTTTCTTGACCTAAAAGTTTTGTGATGTTGAGATTTTTTTTTTTTATTTCACAAATGGAACTTCTTCAGGAAATTTTATAAATATTTAATAAGGATAAATGCGATAAAATTGATAATCCAATCCTTCATAGATTCAAACTCACAAGAGATAAGAATTAAGTTAAAAAGTACTATAGTCATTACAAGCAACTAATTGAAAATATGATAGTAAATATTAGTTTGCCATTTCAGTATTCTTAATTTCCTACGCATCCTATATATATATATATATATATTTTAAATATTTTTAGGAGTCTTTGTTTTATAAATCATTTAAAAAATAACTACATCACATAAGAAACACTTATATAGAATGTATTTGTACTTATTTTTCTTATATGAATTCATTCTAAAAGTGACTAGCAGAAACACATATATTATAGAGATACTAGTAACTTGTTTTATTATAGATAATTAATTTAATTTAAAAAAAACAACAGAATTAAAATAACTTTTAATTTTGAAAAGATAAAACACTAAAATGATAATTTTACAATTAAGAATATTTAAGTTTAAATTTAAATTTATTTAAAAGTAGAAATACAATCATTTTAATTTAAAATAATAATTAATTAAAACGGATAAAATTAAAAGAAAAATGTGTACCAATTCTTTACATATAAATACAAACTAAAAGAAATAGACATATAAAAGTAATAAAGAAAAGAAATAGACATATCTAAATAATAAAGAAAAGAAATAGAAGCTGGTAAAACAGCACCTGATTGGTCAGTTAGAAGCACACGGATCGCCACATAGAGAAACGTGAAGCGTAGATTAAATGCAATCCAACGGTGAATACGTGCATGAAAAAGGTATCCTTTTAATTAGAACTTGAGCGAGGAAAACTATATCTACAGCACGGTGTCAATTGATCTTCTTCACAACACACTCCTACCCTCTCTCATATCTTGCTCCCTCTTTCAATTTTTAAGCGCATCTAATTTCTAGGGTTCCGACATGGACGCCGGTGGAAAGATCAAGAAGGGTGCCGGTGGAAGAAAGGGTGGTGGGCCAAAGAAGAAGCCGGTCACCAGGTCCGTGAGGGCGGGTCTCCAATTCCCTGTCGGAAGAATTGGTCGTTACTTGAAAAAGGGAAGATACGCTCAGCGTGTGGGAACTGGTGCTCCTGTTTATCTTGCTGCTGTTCTTGAATACCTAGCTGCTGAGGTAACTTAGCATTAGTTGCATCAATCAATTTTTGCTAATCGGCGTTAATTTTTTTGTTTTGTGGTGATTCATTTTGTTCTGGTATGGATTCGATTGTGTAGGTGCTTGAATTGGCTGGAAATGCTGCCCGTGACAACAAGAAGAACAGGATTATTCCCAGACATGTGCTTCTTGCCGTGAGGAACGACGAGGAATTGGGGAAATTGCTCGCCGGAGTCACAATTGCTCACGGTGGTGTGTTGCCCAACATTAACCCTGTTTTGTTGCCTAAGAAGACTGAGAAAGCTTCTAAGGAACCCAAGTCTCCTTCCAAAGCTACCAAGTCTCCCAAAAAGGCTTAGACCATGTTTTAATTTAGTTATGTATATCGGTGTTTAGGGTTCTTTGGTTGTGACAAGAAGGGAATTTGATGTTTTAGCTATAAGTTTCGTCTTATTGTGTTTGTGAATTTTGTTCATTAATGTGAAAACCCTCTTGTTTTCGCCCAATTATGTTCTATGTCCACTCCTTTTTCAATCTTTGTGTGCTTTATCGATTTGTTACACAGAAATGAATTCCAAGTTTAATATGTTGGTAAATAAGTAAATTTTGTAAATGCTAATTTCGTGGCGCATTTTATGGGTTCACCAGATTATTAGTGGGCTTGATTTTGTTATAATTTAAGTTTGTGTCGGTTTAAGTTTTTAATTTTTCTTGTGTTTTGAATTACTATTAAAATATATCATATGACTAGCTGTGTTGATTTTAAAGATTTTATTGTGGCTTTTATTTTTATCGTCTTTGGAACTCTGTTTTTGTTTAGTGTTCTTCGTACAGTGATACTGAAATTTTCTATTTAGATGCTTAGTTAATGAAAAAGAAATTGTAGTGTCAATCATTTATTTGTATACCTTACACGATATAGAGATGCTGCAAATTAATGGCTTATGAGTTAATTGTGTCTAATGGTTTAAGAAATTCTTTGTGCAAGTTGAGAATGAAATAGAAGAACCTACCAATAGGGATTACATTGCCCCAATAGCTTTCAGGTTGAGAATGCACAAGAGGATCTCCCTATACCCATGAAGTTGATGTAAGCAATATCCCGTGAGTGATGAAATTGAAGTCTAATTCAAATCATCCCATAAATATGAAATTATTGTTATATCAAGCTCTGCTACATATCAGAAGCATTTTTATTCAGTGATGTATTAAGAAATTGCAGTTTTTAAATGAATTTTGCAAAGCAAAGATTTTAACTCCCTCAATCAAATATTGGTTAAAGAATAAGAACATTAATTTGATAAATACATTGTGTCTTAATTCAGTACCAGTCAACTTTAACGTACTTTAATCCATTTTTTTACCCACTTTTAATTCATCATTTCAATTATCATTAGATCATTATATCACATTATTAAAAAGAATAAAAAACGATGATTTAATGATAATTAAAACAATCGGTTAAAAGTAGATAAAAAAAATGGGTTAAAATATTTTTTTCTTTAACCAAATATATGGCTTTGTTTTTCAAAGTGGTTTATCTTTTATGTATTCTAATCATGATATTTTCCGGCAAATGTTATTTTCTTTTTCAAGTGTTTTCTTTTATTGCATAGATGTATTATATTACACACGAATAGAGATTTAAGCTTCTCCATTTTTTTTTGGTGTTGATGAAAGTAGTTTCTTGGATGATGCTCTAATAAAGCACTTTATCCTAAATGGATTTAAGGTGATTTTTTTGCTTTAAAAAATGTTGACAATTTTTATCCGGATTAAGTTCTTATCTAATTGTACATCCTTATTTAATTGTACATCCTTCAATAATAACAACAATCAAGAGTATTAACTAGTGAAACAGAATCCTACAAAAACCATTACTTTCTTGAATAATTATCCCATCCACACAACCTAAATTAGGTGAAAATAAATTCAAATTTATTTAAGAATCTCCAACTATATGTAGAAAATAGATATGAATGAGTAAAGAAGTCAATGACACAGGGCAATATGTGACCAGTGATAAACAAGTATCAACATGATAAATCCGTTCATTTGTGAGCATTGTCTACTCTGATTAAGTGCAATCATAAAAATCAGGAAAAATAAAATAAAAATAATACATGCTCTATTTTTTATGTTATTTCTTGTATGAAGATAATTAATTACTTTAGTTTATCAAATAATAAGTAGGAAAAATATTTTTCATTGCTCTAATACTTTAGGTTTTTAATATTTACTTTTAGTTATCCTATAGACTACTAGTGTAACCTGCCTTTAATTTTATTTAATAAGTTAAAGACTAAGTTATCATTTCCTTTAAACAGCAAGAAGCTTTCAGTAAGAGATTTTGTTTTTAATTTTCATGTAAATCTTAGTTTCTTAAACACAGTGTATATATTTTAGATATTTTCAGCAGTTTTTGCTTTTAGAAATCATTTAAAAAATAAGAATAACTACATCCATAACGTTAAAAAGCCTCCTGGTATAGAATGTATTGTATTTATCTCCCCTATATTAATGCATTCTAAAAGTGGTAGATAATAAAAGAAAAAAAAAAAACGTCGACAAAAGCAGCACCTGATTGGTCACTTAGAAAACACACGGATCGCCATATAGAACAACACATGAAGCGTAGATGAAATCCAATCCAACGGTGCATATTTGCGTGAGAACCGTATATCTGTGCAGTCTGAACTTGAGCGCGGAAAACTATATTTATAGCTGTCTGAGCTCTTCCCTCTCATCACACTCTTAACATTTCTCATTTTTCATTCCTCATTCCGTCTCTCAAATTTTAAGCTCAGCTCATTTCTAGGGTCCGACATGGACGCCGGTGGAAAGATTAAGAAGGGCGCTGGAGGAAGAAAGGGTGGTGGGCCAAAGAAGAAACCGGTGGCAAGGTCCGTGAGGGCTGGTCTCCAATTCCCCGTTGGAAGAATTGGGCGTTATTTGAAAAAAGGAAGGTACTCGCAGCGTGTTGGAACCGGTGCTCCAGTATATTTGGCTGCTGTACTTGAATACCTAGCTGCTGAGGTAATTTCGCATTTCTTGCATGAACTAGTGATTCTTGATTGTGGTTAATTTTTGGACTGTGGTGATTGATTGTGTTTTGGTGTGGGTTGGATTGTTTAGGTGCTTGAATTGGCTGGAAATGCTGCTCGCGACAACAAGAAGAACAGAATTATTCCCAGACATGTGCTTCTGGCCGTGAGGAACGATGAGGAGTTGGGGAAATTGCTTGCGGGAGTCACAATTGCTCACGGTGGTGTGCTTCCCAACATTAACCCTGTTTTGTTGCCTAAGAAGACTGAGAAAGCTTCCAAGGAACCCAAATCTCCATCCAAGGCCACGAAGTCCCCTAAGAAGGCTTAGATTATATTCTAATTTAGTTATGTATACTAGTCTTTAGGGTTCTTTTTTGTTGTAACAGGAATATTTGATGTTTGAAACACTGTAAGTTTCGTCTAATTGCGTTGTGAAAAGGAGTTTATGAATTAATGGAAAAACCATCTTGTTTTCGGCCACTATTCTTCTTATGCTAACTGTTTATTTGAATTTGGTTTGTTTAACCTTTTTTGATACTGAGATTGTACTTCATAATATTCTGTGTTGGTAAATAATTAAAGATGAGGTGTGTGCCAATTTCAATGGCGTAAATAATGGGTTAGTCCGATTCTTAATGGACTCTGGTTTCTTTCAGTGAAGTTTTCATTTTTTCTTGAATTTTGTATTCCTAAAAATACATCGAATAAACTGTATTGCACTGAAAGATCAAGAATTTATAAATTCTTTTATTGTTTATTCATTGAGTTCTAGTTATTTTGATATGACCATGGACTTGGAAATTGTGTGTTTTTTTTTCGTCTGTGCAACTCTAATTTTGGGGTGATTTCGTGGTAAAGAGGTTTGGAAATGTTTGGTGTTGATGCTGAGATGTCGGGAGTAGAAATTTTGGGAACACACATTGGTATACTGCTGTGAATTGTTTCTAATGGTTGACGCATATTATGCATCGTTGAGAGATTGAATTTTATATGTAATGCGATAAATGTGGAAGGGAATCATATTGTGCATCATAGTAGGCACTAAGCAATACAATCTGAAACTTTTTGTGCATCGTATTTCTTCTAAACCCATAAAACCAGCAAGACCAAACATAGTGGAACTACAGAGCGAAAACCCAATAACAATATAAGTAAGAATTATAAGACACTCGATGGTACATGGCTCATATTGCAACACCCACAATTTTTATACATATTGTGATGAAAAAAAAAATAATATTTACCAACCCATTAAGGTTCTTCTAACCTTATTTACAATCTTATTTCTAGCAGCAACACCTGTTAATTGTAGCTCACAGTTCTCATCCAAGAGAAATCTGTACACCTCCCATTCACGCTCTGAAGTTGAATGCCTTCCTACTTCAGCCTATCACAAAACCAAATCAAGTGATTAGGATCCCCACACTTTGTCAGTGAACGAGTTGTTTACTCCAAATCAAAGCATCCTAACATTGGAACTGCCAAATATGATCCCCACACTTTTTTATGACAAGGGGAAGGAACTATGGACCCATTTGTTTTAAAATTGAATAGAATTGATTTCGATAGAGTTTATTATAAACTGTTGAATGTAAATCACTAAATTGGTATGTGTATCCAAATTAATGACAGTTAAAGATTTACAGTGAAATTGGCATTTTTTTTTTTCGAAAGTGTGAGAATTGTTTTCTCAATGCCAATACAAACAGATAGATTATATATGAAAGGAACTAAGTTACAAACACAAAACTATATGCAGCAGTATCTATGCATGCTTATTTTGAAATGCAGTTATATTTTATATCAACAAAGATATTCCAGACTTGGTGTTACATTTCTGAATTTTCTTACCGAGAAAACACAAATTCCAAGTGTTTTGAGAGCCAATGTGACATCATAAAAAACTCGAGGTCTTCCTTTTCCAGATAGCTCAACTGGATTAGCGACCAATAGTTCGGTATCTGGTCCTCGGTTGGCAATGATTACTCGCAATGGATGAAGCATTTCCAGTTTCAAACGACAGCACAGTGCACTTTGCTTCTCCAGATCCAAAATCTTTTTTCCTTCTTTCTGCTGAATAAATATATCTAACTCACGATATCCCATTGAATTGGGTGAAAATCGGCCATATGAAATCTAAGAAGAAAACTTTAAAAGTGTCAGCAAACTGCTAAAACGTTTTAGTTGACAGAAAAACCAGAAATTCAAGACATTTTCATTTTTCATTCAAATCATTTTTATCCACGATAAGATGAATGATTACTGATATATGAAAGCCAGTTCCGAAGTTTGCACCATCTAATTTCCTCAATCAAAATGATGTCTCCTAAAAGTAACTAATACGTGCACAAAACAGATAAAAAAGTATGGAAATCAACCGACAGATTTTCGAAATCAGATGCATGATTGTGGTTTTTCTAGCTTTATACACACAATCTCGGAAGAGAAATTTATACCTTTATATTCATGTCCTTGAATGTTCTCATAATGTCATAAAGAAGACCCTTGTGATCAGCACATCGTATTTGAACAAGCGTGTGAGCTGGGCTTAAGGCATTGTCTAGTGTTACGATGGTTTTCTTCAACTTTGCCATATCAGGACTAAGAGCTTGAGAACGAACTTCATTTTCTGATAACTCACATTGAAATAACTCCTCAGCTAAAGCAGGAGATAGAGAAGAGATACCCTGATTATACTCATACTCTGAACCCGCCAATTGAAGTTCACAGCTGATACACGAGTCTCGCAGAACATCATTCAGTCTTTCACATGTCTCATCTTGTCGCTTTCTCGTGTGTAAAAGTTCCCTAAAAGAACATTGAAGCAAATGTTGATTACTTATAAACAACAGAATTCACTCCAAATATCTTTCCTTTACTTGAAATACTACAGATGTTCAGCCAAACAAATTCTTAGACAATTTATGATAACCATAACAGTCTTGAAGAACAGAAGAACTGACATGAAAAGAACTTGAGATTCACACAGGATTATCAACAGATTCCATCAGAAACTTTACATTCTTGATTTTACGAATCAAATTTTTGACTCACTCACCTGTTATCTGTCACGAAAAATAGGTCCAACACTCTACCATCCGGTGTTGTGGTCACTTTCACCTTTTGAATGGTAAGTTCAAGCTCCGAGAGCACTTTTGTTACCTCTACAACCATACATATATAAACAACATCAACAAAGACAATTAGAACAAACAAAACACACCAGACGAAACATGATTTCAAGCGACACTATTTCCATTACCGTGTAACAACCCCTTTCGATCAAGGCAACAGAACTTCAACAGATAAACAGGAGAAGATCTGGAAGGCTGCTGGACGAGATAAAAGGAGGCTAAACAAGGAGGACAAATTCCCTGAAGTCGTTCTTTGAGGATCAGATAAGAGGAATTAACGGGAAGCAACAGGGAGTGTGGAATGACCCACAACACAACGTAACACCAAACACCATCGGTTGAAACATCTAAAGGAAACATTCAAATGGGGTCCATTAAAGGCATTAAAAATAGAATGAAGAATCGAAGGGGATCAAGAAAGTTTTTTGAGACTGAAAAAACCTCCTTTGAAAATGCAGAGACCGAAATCGAGAATGACTCTGCAGATATCGCAGGCGAGGCCGGTCTTGTCGGGGCAATTGACGGTGACGATGAAAGGGTCGCCGGGCTTGTTCGGATGCTGGATTTGAACGACGTCGTCATCGGCGCCCGAGACTCCCATCATAGGAGCCACAAAGCACTGTACAGTTGGCAGGTCAAAGGAAACGATGGTTGGTTAAGGTTAAAGTTAAGGTTTGGGTAATATTATTATCATGGGAGTATGCCAAATCGAAGACAGGAACCCATGTATGCATGATGACATTAGGAAGTGTTTTTTTGTTTTTTTTTGTTTTTGTAGCGTGATGCTTATTATGGTTGCAAGTTGCAAGTGGTGGTGTTGAAGAAGCACACGTCAGCAATGGCGAAAGCACCGCTTTTGAGGTGGCGGGTTATGGTGATTACTGTGGTTAACTTTTTGTTTTCTGAGGCTATGATTTCCTCTACAAATCTGCTTCCGATGTGCTTATCACGTTATGCTCATGAAACAAAAAGGAGAAAGGAGTAAATTCTAGCAAAGACTAGGATATTCTGCACAGGGAAAGCAATCACAGAATGAAGTAAACACAATCTAATGGTGAAAAATGTCTTTTTTTTTTTTTTTTTAAACATGTAAGATCATTGCGAGTGATTTATTAATTTTCAATGATAAAATAAAATCCACGATCGGATTTTGATACAACTGTTGGGGCTGTTTTCCACATAATTGTGATAAAAGGTTGATTGGATCAATTCTAGCTTCGTATATGTTTTACTTTTTACTATTTTTGAATATTTTTTTGTTTATTTGATTAATCTAAGGAACGAAGAATTTTAGTAAAAGTCAATATAAATTATCCAAATAAGACTCTTGTTCTGATTACAAAAAGGATCACAAAAATTATAAAAATGCTTCTCAGTTTTGTATAAGTTTAAGGCTTAAATATACATTTGGTCCCTATTTTTGTTTTATGTTCAATTAGGTCCTCATTTTCGTCAAATTGTGGTGAATTTGGTTCTTTTCACTAACGTTGTTTAAATAATTAACGTTTTTGAATAGTACATGCCACGTGTCAGCTCCTGGTTTTTTTGATTTTTTTTTGATTTTTTTTGATTTTTTTTAAATTCTTTTTTAAATTTTTTTAAATTTTTTAAATTTTTTTTAATTTCAAAAAAAGTGTCCACGTGTCAAGTCACAATTGTGCCACCTGTCAATGCTAGTGCCACGTGTCAATTTCTGATAATATTATTTTTTTGTTCAATTTAGTTCTTATATTCGTTATTTTTGTTCATATACTACACAATTTCTCATACCGTCAATTAATAAAAAATATTCTTATATATGATTTGTGAAGAAATTATTATAAAATTAAATAATTGTAAAATACATAACAATATGTGACTGGATTGTAAAATAAAATAAAATATATAATTGAATAATAATATAGAAAATATTTATAGTATGAGTATATTTTATTGAATGGAACAATATACTTAACTTCGGAGTCTCAAAAACAATTTCAACTTTTAAGTGATCAAATATTAATCTGTTTATAAATTAGTTTTTGACTAGTTATTCGAAAGAATGTGATTGCAGCTACTTAAAATTAACTAACACTGGATTTTTTTTTCTCGTACTCGTACGATTGTTTTTACTGTTTTCATAATCCTTAAAACTGCAGGAAATAATATCTAAAACTATCTGAGATTAGTTCCTTCCAACACCAGACAAGATGATATGATGAAGTTTGAATAGAACTTTATTGCAAAACAATTGTGCTCAATTATACAACATAAAATGAATTTCGACTGAGGTATTGTGAATCAGTTTCACTTCAAAATCATAGACTTGGGTTTAGACCTTGCATCAGAGTAAATGGCATGACTCCACACTATTCAAATAACATCCTAAAGCTCAGTTCTCAAAGACATTAAAGAAAGAAAAGTTGAAAATATAACCAGAATACAGGAAAAAAAAGAAGCTCAATTCACTTGTCTTTTAACCCGCAAAATTTGAAGTGACATGATGTAGTCTTCTGCCAAATGAAAACAAAATATAGCAGTGTGATGCTATAGACTCCAAATTTTTGGCACCCCAACATTCTCAGTATCATAATGATGAAGGTTTTGAAAACAGCCAGACTCATCTCACTTATTATTTCTACTTTTGACATGCCACCAAAGGAGAGAAATTGAGCTAATTCTTCTTGTCAACTCCAAGTCTCAGACGGAAATTCTCTTCCATAAGTGGAAGACCATCCCTCAACTTCACCTTTGGCTCCCATCCCAACAATTCCTTTGCTTTTGTTATGTCTGGTTTTCTTTGTCTCGGATCATCAGGAGTGTTCTCCACCATCTTGATCTCAACATCAGGATTGATAAGCTGCAACCACTCACAAAACATTAGATAAAAACTTCTACCAAATGTTTTCATTCAAACACTGCACATAAATATAGATGATGATGTATTGATTTGGTACGATGAACATGCTGTTCTACTTCAGAAAATAGCCAGATGGGTTCACTGGATTGATGAAAAAAGGAGAAATGAATGCTGCTGATAAAGAAAAAAGTCTTAAAACTGACCTCTTTCACAGTCTCAGCAAGTTCAATCATTGTAAATTCACCTGAAATGTAAATATACTCTGATAAGTAACCACGGTCAAAGAAAGTAAATATACTTTCCCAACTAAGGAACTAACAACACCCAAATACAGGTATTGCAGTAGAAACTAACCAGGGTTTCCAAGGTTGATTGGCCCGGTGTTCGGCCCTTCCATGAGGCGGATAAGGCCATCAACCTGAGACATCTCATAAAGATCATAATCACATTCAGGTAGTAGTAATTCGAAGATACAAAGACTACGGGATATATACCAGGTCAGAGACATAACAGAAACTTCGAGTTTGAGTTCCTGGACATTGGACTGTCAAGGATTCCCCCCTATAATGAACCATTCATTATATGAGAATTGAATCAAAATAAAAATAAGTTTAAGAAAGAAATAAAAATTACGGTGAGTCACCAAACTTAAAGTACTAAAATTTAGAACAATTATATCAGTGATTGATCTCGAGTTGCAATCAGGCATGATCGTGGAACAAATCATGCAATGGTTAAACCATTACAAACCATGCAAAAGTAACATTATAGCATGAATTTAAACCAGAAAACAGCCAAGTAATTACCGAAGTGCTTGAGCAATGAAATTGCTAACAACACGCCCATCGTCAATATTCATGCGTGGTCCATATGTGTTAAAGATTCTTGCAATGCGTATTTCTATTTTCAAAAGATAAAAACACCTCGAGGAGTTAAAAGAAAAAGGAAAAACTTACTGCATATGCCTTAGACAAAATGAGAAGCTACTATGAGGAAAAGAAGACACGAAAATTACCAATGCCATGCTGTCTATGGTAATCAAACATCAAAGTTTCAGCCACCCGTTTCCCCTCATCATAACAACTACGGACTCCTGATATCATCATATATTAAAGTCCTCAGACTACAGCTTTAAGAATATGCATAAAAGGATACATATATCTCCAGTAATTTAGAGTTCATATTCATCAATGGAAATAGTTCCATTTAAGAAGCTCTTTTGTTCAAGATGAGAATGAAATAAAGGAACCTACCAATAGGGTTAACATTGCCCCAATAGCTTTCAGGTTGAGGATGCACCAGAGGATCTCCATATACCTCAGATGTTGATGTAAGCAAAATCCTGTCAGTAAAATTCAAACTAATTAAGACCAACTAATGGCAGCGGTTTGAGATTATCATTAAAAAAGAATCACAACCTTGCTCCTACTCTCTTTGCAAGCCCAAGCATATTCAGGGTGCCTATCACATTAGTCTTTATAGTCTGTAAAGTAATCACTCCCTTAAGGTTAGTATGCATGTGAAGTACAAGGCAAGTGGTTAGAAAGGCAATGAGACTCTCAAAATTATACCTTCACTGGATTGTATTTGTAGAAAATAGGAGAGGCAGGGCATGCAAGATGGTAGATCTGATCAACCTCAATCAGCAAAGGCTCCGTGACATCTACCAATGTATCAAATTCATAATTAGCATCAACATCATTTGTTTACAAAAGTGATTTAGTAATGCTGAACATAGTAATGCAGAATCAGCATCTGACAGCAACCCAACCCATTCAACTAACTGGTTATTTAAGAAACAGTTAAAAAACAATGACTTCTTTAATTCATGGTGTAACAACTTTGAAGCTTACGCTCAATGCACACCTTAAGTTAACAGAAACCAGTTCACAAACTAGATCTACAAGCTCAAATATCAGTTAGTGAGCAAAAGATAAATCATAAAAAATCTTCATTTTATCTTGCATGTGACAATTTCATTGGCATTGATAGTTGACAGTAAACAAAGATGATACTTTACCATGACGGATAAGCTCAAATCTAGGATGGCCAATCCATTTTTTGAGGTTGTCCTTTGATCCAGTGAAGTAGTTGTCAGCAACAATGACCTGATTATACACAAAGATATTGTGGCAGAACTTTATGAAATCAAACTTAGTTCCAGCTAATGTATTTATCAAATATAGGATGATTACACGTTATGACATTTGTATAAAATCGGTTACATCGTGAATGAACGTCATAAGTATAACATTATGAGAAAAAAATTAACCAGCTGACCTCATTTTTCTCATTTTCCATCAATCTGTCAACTAAGTGAGACCCAATGAATCCAGCACCTCCAGTAACCAGGATTCTCATGTTGGACTATTATCAAGAATGAAAGGAATACATGTAAACATGGGATCAACATAAGACAAAAGAGGTTTATGCAAAATAGGTGATTCTGACAAAAGTCATATTCAGAAACACCTAACATACTTTGACAATGGATCAAAGAACATACACGGTGGTTCTCATTCTCATAATTCAGAACCCAAAGCTAGCACTACGCAAAAGAATAGGAAAACTGAAAAAAACTTTCACAGTTCAAAAGATCCATATAATGAACATACAGCTAAATTTAAAAATGGAAATTTCGACCTTATGTTGATCATCTCGACTTGTATCTTATTAGAAGATTTACAACATACAACATTGGGTTTATGGTCAAACATTTTGATAAGAGCATGTGGTTAAATTATTATATATGACCAGGTACACAAATCATTCCACATTTGTCAACCTTTTCAATATTTTCAAGTTTCTCCTCGTGTTTGTGTTCCAGGCAACATGGTACTGAGTTGTAGTTCAATTTAAGCAGAAATTTGTAATAAAAAAAAGGATAATGAAATTGGATCGAACAAGAAACGTAAATGATCATGCATGAAAAATGGTAATCAAGATAAAAGGATCAATGCTTCACCTGAAAAAATTTGGAAAAGCGCAGGGGAGATGGTGTAGGAGGTGTCTTTGTTGATGTTGTTGTCTGGTGATGTCCATTACCATTGGAAGAATCCGTTGCCATTGTTTGGAGCTCAGAAATTAAAATTCCTACACGAATGTTGGGGTGATCAATGCCTAGCACAGAACATTTAAACCAAATAAGATATTAATTTCTCAACCCAAATCATGTGAACTCATATCTAATTAAAAAGGGTGAATTGCAGCAACAAATAGGGAAAAGAGTGACAAATGCCATTAAAAGCAATCAGAATAAGAGAGTAACAGAGCAAGTCAAGCACCTGATCTCAAGCTCCACAAAAACACCAAACCAAAACCCTAACCACTCTTGTTTTACCACTACTCCAAGATCGCAGACCCATTTATATAGATGAATGACAACCAAAATATGAAATATTATTCCACCAAACTTCAAAATTCAATTTGGAAGTTTGATAAAAAAAAATGCAAACTTGAAGCATACAATAGATAAAATTATCCCCTGAGAAACATAATTCAATTTGGAAAGCTTGAAAGTCACGGAAAGTTGAAGGACATAATGAAAGCTCCGGGACAACGACAATAGTAATGGAAATCACACCAAACTATTATTATGCAGTAAAGATTCAGAAAAGAGAAACCAAACCAAAACCCGACACAACCAAACCAAACCAAACCCCACATTGAATTTTGCTTCTATGACTATAATTTACTACCTAACAGAAGATGGATCGAATGATAGTAATTATAGTTTGAAATATACGTGCAATTCAATTCCTTTTGAAGAATATGATATCATCTATGTCATTCAGCAAGACGAAATTGAATTTGGTGAAGTGCATGAGAAGGAAAGTTTCTCAGCAGCAGTAACACTAGGTTTAAGGTTACTTACACAATGCGCAGTGCCACGTGAACTGGCAGTCAGATAAGGTACTAGGTTCCACGTTTTGTCGAACTGGAAGGTTCCTCAGTTACGATAAAATATTGTTTAAAAAATAAACAACGACAAATTTATTTACTATTTTTTATTTTATTTTATCTATCTATCTATATAATATCTCTTTGAAAAATTATATATCTTTTTAAAACATAATATTTTAATATAGTAAAATGTAAATACATCTACACCGAATGCACATATATATTCTTGCTAATTAGAATAAAAATTCTAGGTAGTTTAATTATGTTGGTTAGATCTTCATATTAATCTAAAGGAACCAACAATGCTAAATTATAGATCTATAATTTAAAAAAAAAACAACAACATTTGTTATAATATTTCTGAAGAAAAAAAAATCCTAATCTTGAAATATTTAAATTCAATTATGTAATCAGTTATACATATTTACTTTTGAATTAAGGAGGGAAATATAACGATAAATATTAAAGAAGTAGTCAATAAAAATCAAATAACGATTTTATTGAAAATAAAAAACGTATGACTCAAATCATACATATTATTCGAGTTTACTATCTAATATATATCTTGTTGTTTCATTAAAAAGTTATGGTGTAATTTTATATTAACTAATATTTACTTTGACAATTTGTCAAATACTTTTATGTCAACCAATGAACTTAATTTCCTTTTAACTATTAATTAATAGTGTCCAATTCAAAGTCAACCTTTAACTCTTTAGTTAATTATAATTAAATAGCTGTAACAAAAATTATATTTGAATTTTTTTAATAGATATGTTTGTTAGGCTTACAGGAAGGGGTATCACTCGGGAGAAACAACACCAATGAGACGTGAGCCTAATCACATAAGACACTGACATCACTCTCAACTCAAAACCTTAAGGCAATAGGTTTATGGACCTTGATCCTTATATGGTGCTCTACTTTCTCATTACTGGTCAATGTGGAATTTAGACTCACACATGGATTCCTAACAATCTTCTCCTCAAGGGTGAGTCCTTCAACCACATTGGTACACTCCTCCTCCAGCGAAAACATTCCCAACCACGAGTACTTCTTTTATGCTCTTTTCTGTACCGCTGTTCTTTTCTTAACGGGACACACTTACCTGACCCATACTGTCAGGAAGACTTTCGATATTAGGACTATACTGCACTCGTCTGAGCCAGTTTTAACCATCGCCTCTAATACCACTTGTTATGTTTATAAGGAGGGGTATCAATGGAGAGATACAATACCAATGAAACCTGAACCTAATCACATAAGGCACTGACACCACTCAATACCCTCTCCTTATAAACCTAACAATGTTCCACCAACGTCTCAACATTCCGTTTTAGATTATGAGGTAAATAAAGTCTAATAAAAAAATTGTTTCCTCACAAGTGTAACACGAATATATCAAAACGATTCAATCTTTTTAACATGCGCGGACTTAATTTATATATATGTTGTCAAATACCAATTTAGTTATTTATGATTATAAATTTTAACCAAAAAAAATTGAACTTTTTCATGAATGCTATGAGTTGATTGATGTTAATGATTGCAATGCAAGCAGCCACCTTTTTTTCTTCTTCCAATCCGGATGTAATATCTACCTTTCCCCTTTCAATAAAGATAAAAATACATATTTTTCTATTCTTATTAAAATTAAGAAACAGATTAATTAAAAGTAAGAAAATTTGTATTCAGAGAATATCGAAAACTTCTCACTCGTAAAACGGAATGGAGCGAAATTCACAACCACACTGCAATGCTTATGAAGGAAGATATATGATTGTTTTCACTACAAATTGTTTTATTTTATTCATAGCACTTCTAGCTTCTCTTACAATTCACTTTTTCTTTATTTTTCTCTTCGTTTCCTTTGCGCCGCTGATAAGTGTTTAGCCTGAGAAGAATAAAATAAAGTAAAAGTGAAAACACCATTGGTACCTACAAATTTTTCTCTCTCATTGTACAATTTCAATGATTGCTTCTTCAATCTCTATTGTTCCTCGTATGCATGAAAACAAGCAGAACCCTAAAGCACTCAAACTCAGAACAACTTGGTTCTTCACTTCACTTTCATCACCATCTAACTTATCAACAACACTTCTACAAAGTTGCAGAAACCATCCAATTATTTCTTCTATTCCATCTTCTCCTAAACCTGAAACCATGCACGTGTTACACTCACTTGACTTTCCCGCTTCAACATCATAAGGGTTTTCATTCTTCTCAACACGTTTAGTTCCACAAATCTCCTCGATATTTTTTATCGATGAGCAAATAAATTCCTTCACATGTTCAAGTTTAGCGTTTAGCGTGTTCACATCCTCTTTCTCGTAAGCCCCACATCGCTGGAATTCTTGCTGGAGGAACTTCAAAGCACGTTCTCCAAACCACAAGAGCTCCACCATTCTCGACAATGACCCCAAAACCTTATTATAACAAACACTGTTAAACGGTACAAACCAAAAATTAGGTTCCACTTCTGCTTCCACAACAAATTTCTTAAGTTCACTAACTTGCATTTTCAAAGTCGTTAGCTTTTCTTCCAAATTGGTCTCACTATAAAGTAGACTCAACGACCCAATGGACTCGCCAAGTGTGGCCAAGCATTGGGAGAGCTCCATTTTGGCACAAGTGGAAGCTCTTTTGGGCTCTAAAATAAGATCCATGAAAATAGAAGAGGAGAGCCCAATAAAGGTTTCAACGATTCTGGCGATAGCAAACTCACTCGGTGGGCCATAGTTTTTCCTACCAAGAATTAGAACGGCCCCAATAACTGCGGAAATGGCTCCAGCAGGCCCATACATTTGGCTTCGTTGAAGGAAGCTTGTGAAAATGAACCAAGGAAGGAGAGACAAGAATCTTATGTGGAAGAATCTCTGAAATACGAAGCAGCCCAAAACGCCGTACACAGTTCCCAACACGGTCCCTTGGGCTTTAACATTTGCTGCCCTAAATGTTGCTTCCCTTCCCGAAACATAGCTCACGGCCACTGAGAGCCCAGCCCAGTATCCGTTTTCCTTGCTATATACTAAGCCCAAGAACACTGCGAGGCCCAAAGATAGAGAGAATTTAATCGGTGGAATAAAATTTGTATTTCTCAATGTTGCTACCCAATTAGCCCAGTGAGAATTTTCATTTGTGTTATTGTCTTGAGCAGAAGTTGGAGCTTGTTTGAGTGGTTTTTTGTGGAGGAGTTGGGTGCAAAATAAGAAGAAGAAGATGGGTAATTGTTGGTGAGTAGTTGGAATGGTTTGAAGGGATTGGAGAAAAAGTGTTACGTCTTTTGCATTGGATTCTGGAACAGTTAGTGAACCGCCACGTAAGCCCTGTTTAGGTTGTTTTATGGCTACGCTAATATGTTCCTCGAGGTTATTGAGACCGTGTTTAAGGTTTTGGTTGAGAATGTTGATTGTGAATGAATTGGTGCAAGTTAAAGCCAGTTCCATCCCTCTCAGGTTCTTATCTACCTCTCCAAGTCTCTGTATTTTGCTCAAGCAATGTGATCTCAAAATTTTACATGGAACTATCTCCCACTGCACGCCCTCCTGCAGAAACAAAAACCATGATTAATAATTACTATAATTATAAACAAGGTTGTGGCTAATTAATTTCAGTTTAGCAATGAAAAAAATGAATTTTTGGGCTTACTTTGTAGAGTGTGATGAGAGAAAGGAGATTGGTTCGCTTGGTTGCCAAAGATTTGGCTTGAGAGATGAATCCAATTGCATTAGCTTTCTCCTCCTCGCTTATTACTTTTATGAGAATCCTCAATCTCTTCGACATGTTCTTTGTTAATAGCTTGTACATTTCATTCATCTGTGCTAATTACCAAACAAAATTTAGACTGTAGAATTGTTGTTTATTAAACACGTTAATAGAGAAGATGGTGAAGGATTTGGTTACCTGGGAGCATGCAAAACGCGGGTATGGAAGAAGCAAGGTCACAAGGCAAGCAAGAGCACCTAAGGCGGTGCTAGCTGCCAAGCGCAAAGGGTGCATCAGAGGATCAGTGTGAACACCATTATCGTACGCCACCACGTACACCAACACTATCTGACCCAACGCTAAGCGTTTAGCTAACAAATGCGCCGCCGAGTGAGGCCAAGGCAGGACCACCACAAATGCGGCCAGCGCCACCGCCACGGCGGTGCCCACTTTGGAGAGCCGCCCTGGTCCGAGAAGCCAGAGGGTGAAGATGGCGGGGCCTATGGTGTGAAGGGTGGCGTAGAGTGCGAGGCAGCATCCGCGCAAGGCGTGTCCGAAGGTGGCGTGGTTGGTGATGATGAGAATGGCTGTGACGTATGAGAATGCAGGGAAGGATATGAGGGTGGTGATGGAGGGTGGCGCGTAGAGGCTCACACATCCCACTACGGTGCATGCTAGGGCTGTGCGGAACGCTGATGAGAGCCCCTCTCGCCACAACCCTCGCATTCTTTTCACTGCCAACACTTTCTTCATTTCTCCTTCTTCTTACTTCATCCGGCACCAACCATGCTTCGCCTTTTATAACCATTACAAGGAGCACAAAAATGCAAGAGTACAAATATTTTATTTCCAATGACCTGGTGTCTCGTTCCTCTCTTCATTAGAAAAATAATTATTCAGAAAAAGTTCTTCTTCTTCATCTTCTCATGTGATGCATGTATCATTGTTTAAAAGTAAAGGGGTTGGATAAAAATGTCAAAAAGAGTTAACAATTTTGATTCCGACAACTGATCATACGCATGAACCAAATTGTGTTAGTTTTCTTAATCAAAATGGAGAAAGGTTTCACTTTTAATACTATATAGTAGAAATTATTATTCCATCAATAAAGTAATTACCCAGATGTATATGTATGGACCATATTGTAGTAATTATTCTAATAATTATCTTAATAAAGTAATTACGCAGATGTATATGAATGGACCATATTAGTTTTCACTCCCCTTTTACAGACAACAGGACAAAAGCCTTATAAAACAAAAAAAAAAAAAAAAATATATTACTCCAAACGGTTGAAGAAATATAAAGCGGAAGAACCCTAAAACTAAAAAAATGATTGGTAGACGTTATTTCTTATAATCCCTTGTATGTTATTGAAAATGTTAGGATTAAATATGTTTTTGGTCTCTCAAGTTTCAGTGAAATTTGAAATTAGTCCCTCATCAAAACTTTTGACCAATTTAGTCTTTCATCTTTCAAAATGCGTGAATTTAGTCCTTTTAACCAAATTTTGTTAAGTTTATCTAACGTTTCGAGCGCATTTCATGATAGTATTTAAGTTAACATTGAAGCAAAAATGTGTCAAACAGTATAAATAATTTAAATACTATCATGAAATGCGCTTGAAATGTCAGATAAACTTAATAAAATTTGGTTAAAAGGACTAAATTCACGCATTTTAGAAGATGAAGGACTAAATTGGTCAGAAGTTTTGATGAGAGACTAAACCCAAATTTCGCTCAAACTTGAGGGACAAAAAACATATTTAACCCAAAATGTTAAATTGCGTCACAAAAAGAGAAAATAAAATAATTTTAATCGGTAAGAAAGTGTAAAAAAACTAATGTGAAAAATCACAGAAATAAGGATTGGCCATATAATTAATGTTTGCAAAATTATTCCCTTCTCCACGATTTCACCTGTTAATGGACACTAATCAAGGTCCTTCACTATTGAAACACCTAATATCATTCACTGTTAATTGACAAAAACATTTATTATGTTATTTTAAATTTAAATATCCATCATTTAAAAATCAATCCCATATAAAACACGTAATAACAATTCGAAACACATCTCTATAAGCATTTAAGTTTATAAACAATGTCATGTCAATCAACATGCAATTTAAATGATGTGTCATATATATATAAACTCATGGACGTTCTAATTGGGTCTCATGCGCATTTTCTGCAACCTTCAAATGAAATGGCTTCACAAAGATACTCCTCAATCTCCTCGATAAGCACAAATCCCAATTATTCCTCGTCTTTACATTTCAACAGATAAATTTGTTAACTTAAATCTTTATGTACCTTAAATTAAACAAAAACAAATACCCTCGGACGTGTGTTCAACTAAGGATATAGTTTATTCCCTTTTCCTGTTTTCTATAATACAATACTGATATGTAGATGAACCAATAATCTAAATACTCATTTTTAAAAATTCTATATTTAAAGATTATTAAATTAGGTGAGGTATGTAGCTAGAGAAGGTTCCACACCATGACCACTTTGGACAAATATATAATATACCCAAAGTGAAATGTGAGCATGTGATCAGATTTTTATATGATATATAGAGTCATTAACTTAACTGTGTAGATTCACAAAAGATGGGGAAATTTAAAATAATGCAAATACAACACCCGTTTAAATAATATATAAACTTTATCCTTATAAATTTTATTCTTTCTCTGGTGTACCCGAACCACCATTTTCCTTTGTCTTCTTTAAATTAAAGTTGAAGAAATCCACAAAGTTGTAATTTTTCATTCAAGAGCTAGTAGGATTGCTTTAAAGTTCTCCACGCCTTTCATTCATTTTTATATATAAGATAATATTGCAATATCATTGAACACGTGTTCATTATAAGAGTTTGAGTTTAACGCATTATAATGTAAAATTCAAAAATGTTTGGTTTGTGTTATGTTATTATTCTTTGTCAAAAGATGTTATATATTTTTTCATTTAATAAGTTTAATCATATAAACTATAATTAAACTTTCTAATTAGAAGAAAAAGTTGTGTGTTGTTAGTGTCATTGGGTTTAACGCTACCGAAACTCAGAAGCATAAGGAAGGAATCAACCATGCATGCACTGTGAGAGTAAAAGTGGGATTTTCGTAGATCTCCACTTAATGTTCATTATTTCCGTTCAAGTATTGTCCTCAAACGTTTCCCTTTAGGACAATGAAGGGTCACCTAATTATCAAATCCTCCTAATTAATATTTACTAGTATATTAATTCATTTCTAACGTGAAAAACAAATGTGCTTTTGCTAGCTGTAGTTCCAATCTCTAGTTATAAGACTTTCATATTATGTTTCAAGTGCTGCTTTATCTGTTTTAAAGATTCACAGAAATTAGAATCGTTGGAATTCGACAAAACCTGTAAATTTCTAACTAGAAAGAGCTTAGCATATCAACACAGTGACAGAACACAACTTATAAAGGTGATTATATCATCAATAATAGATGGATAATCATCATCCACATATTTTCATTGTACTCGTGAGATTTGATTATATCAACCTCTAAATCCTGCACGTTGCAGCTAGTACATATCAGCTATTATCCTTATATAATAAAGCCTGATGTATATGAGTTATTTTTATATATACATATAAGTATTTGTATATATATACATATTTTGCACACCCTTCAGCTCCAGAGAGAAAGAGACATATGAATATGAATCTCTTTATCCTTTGTAGTTTGTACTAAGTTTGAACAGTGCAGATGAAGAAAAAGTGTGGAGGACCCACGCACCATACTTTGTTGGGGTAGGATGACGCTGCAAAAACTTGGTTGGTCAATAAAGGTTTTTGTACTGTATGTCCCATCGGTCAATCGGCCAAAGATAACCCTTAGAGGACCATCGGTCAAACGGTTGAACATACAAGTCACGACTTAACCATATTCATGCCATCGGTTCATCGGCAGAACAACAGCGATGAACCTTCTAACCTCGAGGGCCCATCGGTTCATCGCCAGAACAACAGCGATGGACCTTCTAACCTCGAGGGCCCATCGGTTCATCGGCAGAACAACAGCGATGGACCTTCTAGCCTCGAGGGCCCATCGGTTCATCGGCAGAACAACAGCGATGGACCTTCTAGCCTCGAGGGCCCATCGGTTCATCGGCAGAACAACAGCGATGGACCTTCTAACCTCGAGGGCCCATCGGTTCATCGGCAGAACAACAGCGATGGACCTTCTAATCTCGATAGCCCATCGGTTAATCGGTAAAACAGCAGCGACGGATCTTCCTAAGCACCTGTCGGTTGATCGGTAAAACACAGATTGTTAGCTTGTTGGAAACATAACGTTATCAACCCAGCCAAGCGGCCGTCGGTCGCACAGTTAAATAACTTAAGTTAATAATTATCGGTTAAACGAGTCACTAATCTTCGTTAAGGGGTCATTGGGCCGTGATTAAGAAATCCTAATTGCAGGCCCATGTCGAAAGCTATAAATAGGGCCCAAAGGTAGGTTGGTGAGGATCTTAATTTCGCATTTATTATAGCTGATATTCTGATATACCGATCGGCCCTTTCTGACTTAAGCATCGGAGTACTTTAGGCAGGTACCCCGATCGTCGCCCCAACCGATCGAGCTGAGGAGTGGATTTTGCTGAAGTTACT
>Ga0214544_1002399_pt1 | contig 39376 bp, 27 predicted proteins | sample CNSS3metaG_FD_160074 | JGI IMG/M metagenome (GOLD analysis project Ga0214544, IMG submission 160074) | Root nodule microbial communities from cowpea collected in UCLA plant growth center, Los Angeles, California, USA - CNSS3 | ecosystem: Host-associated > Plants > Roots > Nodule | place: USA...
AGCACATGAAATTAAAATTATTTTAAAAAAATTTGGGACTGAAATCAAATCAAATTAACAAATATGAGGACCAAATTGAGATTCATACAATAATTTGACACGTGTCACCATATTAGATTGACACGTGACACACTACAAACCTGACACGTGGCATAAATATTTTTTTAAAAAAATTAAAAAAGAAATTAAAAAAAATTAAAAAAATTGAAAAAACCGAGAAGGTGACACGTTACACCTTAGTTCTCTACTAATGGAAATGACTTAATTGATACTAATTTACAAAAATGAGGACCTTTGAAACTAATAAAAATACGAGAATCAAATTGAGATTTTACTACAAAAACGAGAACCAACGGACTATTTTAACCTAATTTTTAAGAAAAAAAAATACCGATTTACCTATTTTACCCATATAAAAGTATAAAATGTCTTCTAGAATTACCACTTAAAACTTAAGGTAACTTATAACAAAGACACAAGACAGTAAAAAATAAATAAAGGTAGGGGCAGGGCAGTCTACGGTGCACCGATGCGTTGTCCCCTGCAGCCTCAACCTGAATCAGGAAGGGAAGGGAACCTGAAATTAATGCCTAAAATTTTGAAAAGAAAAAGAAAATGTTAGATTGGTAGCACACACTCTAAATATGGATGTCGTAACGTTCGGAATCATAGTGGGCATTATAATCCTTTTTTTAGTCATTGTTTGCTTCATCACAATCGAAGGCACTTGCAAGTCCCGCTCCTAATTCAACTCTATACTAACGTTCTCTTCTTCAATTCTTTCCGATTCCATGGCATTGGGTAAGAAGAGTGTGGATTATTTGGCATTCCTTTTCCTCTGTTTGGCTCTTCTATCGTGTTTGGATCTGGGAATAGCGCATCAGTCTCACTCCCATTCCCATTCCGGGTTCTGTGGATCCGATGTCCATCATCACTGTGAAGAGCACCATGACCATGACCATCATCATCACCATGACCATGCGCATGACCATAAGGACAAGATTGAAGGCAGGTCGAAGCTTCCCGAAGAGTTAGCGGAGGAGGAGGATATGAAACTATACGGTTTTGGCTTTCCGCATCAACATGACCATGACCATGACCATCTCGATACTTCAGAACTATCGGGTTTGAGTATGTTTATGGATTTTAACTCACGTCTTTCTCACCCTTCCGTTACTTTTTTTTTTGGGTGTTTTCTGCTGTGCGATAAGCCCTATGTGACGATTTGAACATTCGTAATTTCAAAGGCAACTCGTGTGAAGTAGGTCAGTGAGATTATTTGATTGCCAGATTAAAGGAATTAGATCTTAGAAGCTTCGAGGGGAGATGTTGTCCTAGCTGATGTAGCTTTTTTACGTGCAGAGAGTATAGAGGGTTTATAGACTGATGTAGAATGCTTTGTTGTCATTGTAGAGTTGAAATGATGAAGCCTGTGTTTAGTGCAACTTGTGATAGTATTTTTAATTAGAATGACGCAATTGGGATTCAACAAATGTACGGCAGAGGCTTAAATAACATGTATAAAAGTCACCAAGTTAACGTAAATATTTCCCTACGAAACTTGGAATTTTTTTTTGTTTGTTTAATTTATGTTGTATAGTGTGGTTATTCAGTGAGAAATGACTTTATGGGATGAGGGACTACCAGCCGAGACCTCCAATTAGGGGAAAACTGTCTGTTTATCTCAGTCCTGTTATGGCAGATCAGTATGGTTTCACATGTTCGACAGAAGTGCAATTGGATCAGTTCAAGTTGAGACACATACACTTTTGCAATGCACATAGAAGTGTAATTGGATCAGTTCAACTTGAGACACATACACTTTTTCAATACACATAGAAGTGCATAGTTCTGTCTATTAAAAACAGATTTCTTTTAGCTAACTTGTCATCTCAGTAACAGGAAAAGAAAAGTCCCATTCATGGTATTTCTGGAAGGTTGAATATTCAGATTGTTTCAAATTTGATGTTTATGTAGTTCATTTATTTTTGTTGTAGGCCTTTGGTTGAATGCGTTGGGCTGTTCATTTCTGGTGAGCATGGCTTCTCTTACTTGCCTCATTGTCCTGCCTGTAATTTTTGGTAAGTAGCTTTTGTATTTTTCCTTTTGTACAGTATAAATTATTTATTTCTCAATATGAAAGGCTTATCTACAGTAAACAAAACTGAATGCTCTGGATCATTCATCTATTTCAGTACAAGGGAAACCATCAAAGGCTGTTGTTGATTCATTGGCTTTATTTGGGGTCAGGTTTCTTCTACCTCTTTCTTTGGTTTCATTATCTTGAATTCTCTTTTATTACTTTTCTTTTACTATGTATATCAATTGTCACTTTCAGTTAAGTGTCTACTGTCTAGTTTGTAAATTGATTGAAACTGGATCAGATCTAAGAAAGAAAAAAACTGTATACGATGTATATTTATTGCTTCTGACTGAAGTCAGTATCATCAATTCAGGTTAACAAAAAAATGACACAATCTATGGAAAGAAATACAGATAGCTACTAGTCAATCAAGGGACCTTAATCCCTCCAATTCTCTCTACATAGTTCTTTCTTGACTTCATTCTTTCTCCTCGTTTCCCCTTTCATTGTCTCATTTCCTTCTTACAGAATTCTCCCCCTGGGTATCTTATGCTGCCTGCCTCATGTGCAGGTGGTTATTCCCTTTCCCACCAGTTGCATTTCTCATGTCAGCTTCTAATCCTCTGTTTTGTCGTCCTTTCTTCCTGTGTTATGCCTGTTATAGACAGTCTGCTGAAGAAATGTATTTGTTTTACCCTGTGGCAGATAGGATACTTACTAATCATTAAACTGCACCACAAAAGGCCCTGTTTTTGGGAGATCAATGGAAACTCTTTTGATGCTTAATAACTTCTGAATATTATCTCTATTTTAGCAGAATTTTGGAAAAACAAGAAGAGCCTTGGTACTTCAGATTTCAAACATGTTGGATTTTAAACTGAAGATTGATTTTCTTTCAAGTATGTCATGGGAGCAATTTGGGGGTAAAATTAGGCCTGATAAGCTATTGTAGTTGCCTCAAGCCTATACAAATAATGGGTTTCCTCTCTAGTGTAGTATAGAGTCAACCAAGAATCAATCCAAGGATATAACAAGCAATTAAGTAATCAAAGTGTACGTGATGTGACTTGAGTGGGGAAAATTAGCTAAATCTAATATAACTGAACCATATACTATCTAAATGCATAGTGGATGATATCCTAAGAATGATAGAAATGAATGCAAACTAAATCTGACCTATGCTACTGTCCAAAATTCTAGATGAACTAATTTCTTCTATTCTAATTCCAATGCGAATGCAATGTGTTGAATAACATGAAAATAGGTTAGGATTAATTTCCCTTGTGTAAAACATACACAAAGGATAGTTTTATTTATAATCAATGGGCCAAACCCAGAAATACATAATGGGCTGAGCCCAACTACTAAGAAATACTACATTATCTAACATTCTTTCTCAAGCTGGTGCATATAAATCGTATCTACGAAGCTTGTTACAAAGATAGTCAATTCTAGGTCCTTGAAGAGACTTAGTGAAAACATCTGCTAATTGATCACTCAAATTGACAAACCTAGTCTTGATGTTCCCAGATAGAATTTTTTCTCGAATGAAATGACAATCAATTCAATGTATTTGGTCATCTCATGAAAGACAGGATTGGAGCTAATGTGAAGAGCAACTTGATTGTCACATATGAGTGTCATTTGAGTGACATCTCCAAATTGTAATTCTTGAAGCAATTGCTTAAGCCAAACAAGTTCATAAGTGGCTGAAGCCATAGCTCTATATTCTGTTTCTGTATTGGATCTTGCCACAACACTTTGTTTTTTGCTCTTCCAAGAGATCAAATTACCACCAATTGAGACACAATATCCGGAAGTAGAATCAGAGTGAGTTAGGCCAACGAATGATGTACCTGTGCGTGCAACAGAGACAAATGTAGTGGAATTAGAATTCTGACAATCCTCATACCATCTGAGAAATTCGTTGAAAATAACAAAGTTTCCTGTGGTATCAGATGAAATACGATCCACAGTTGCTGATCTAGGAGGAGGATCAGAGTGGATCATCGTAATAGACCGAGTAGGATGTCCATGAAGAGTGTTAGTTAATGTAGTATTTTCCCTAGTAGTTGGGGCTTAGCCCATTCTGTATTTTTGGGCTTGGCCCATTATCATTATAAAGACACTATCCTTTGTGTATGTTTTACATAAGGGAGATTAATCCCTAAACCCATTTTCATGTTATTCAACATGGTATCTAGAGCTTAGGTTAGTTTACTACTGTAATCGTTTTCCTAACACTCATCGTTGCTGTTTCTGCTGTCGCTGCCGCCGACGCCACTGTTGCCGCCGCCGTTGCTGTCCTTCGGAGTTTCTGTTTCTTCCGATGACCACATGGTTCTATTCGTCTTGGCCAGGCAACCCCAATGCTGTTGAGATTGCTGCCATTAAGCTCTCACGCGCCGCCGCAAGCTTTGTCAGCAATCGCTTCTTTGCCACGCATGACGGCGTGTCACTGGCCGTTTGCCTCTCAATGGCTTCTTCCACTGCCTCTTCCAGTGTCTTGTCTTCAAGCACCCCTGTGTTTGACCCTTTCGTCTATACCAATTACGTCAATGTACATTTATCCATTGACAAGTTGGATGGCACGTATTATGTGACGTGGGTGTCCGACATCAAACTTTGGCTCTAGAATCAGGGGTATGAAGATCATCTCACCCAGGTGTGACTACTATTGCTGCAGATGAAGTTTCCCACTAGACGAAAATTGATGCCCAGTTATGCATCATTATCAAGTCCACCATTAACTCTTTGTTGAAACAAATGTTTCGTTCATATGAAATATGTTCAGATGTATGGACACAGGCAAAGTTATTATGTACCAATGACACTCAACGTCTTTATGGTGTTTGTGAGGATCTTCTCACTGTTGTTGCTCCGTGAAGTCCTAGTCCTGTGGCTGAATATTTGGGCAAAATTCATGCCATTCTTCATGAGTTTAATTAGCTATTACCTCCTATCTCCACTCCAGTCGAAGAACTTGAGCAACAATCAAAGTTATTCATGTTGTTGGCATTACATAGACTTTTTGATGAATATTCCCATGTTCGTGAGCTGATTTTGGGTTCTCCTGTTGTGCCCAACTTTACCGCTACTAGTTCTGCCTTTCTTGCGTGTGCCAAGAAATCAAGTCATTGATATACTTGCTTACGCTGATGATTCCTCAGTCTTGGCCTCTCAGCGGGATGATTGCAATGTTTCTCGCTAATCAGGGAAGGGACGCCCCAAGTGTGACCATTACGGCAAGTTAGGCCACAAGATTGACAAGTGTAGAAGCGGAATATATAGTTATGACTTTAGCCACTTGTGAACTTGTTTCGCTTAAGCAATTGCTTTAAGAATTGCAATTTGGAGATGTCACTCAAATGCCACTCATATGTGACAATCAGGCTGCTCTTTATATTAGCTCTAATCCTGTCTTTCATAAGAGGACCAAACACATTGAAATTGTCTGCCATTTCATTCGAGAAAAAATTCTATCTGGAGATATCAAGACTGAGTTTGTCAACTTAAGTGATCAATTAGCACAGATTTTCACTAAGTCTCTTCGAGGACCTAAAATTGACTATCTTTGTAACAAGCTTGGTACATACGATTTATATGCACTAGCTTGAGGGGGAGTGTTAGATAATGTAGTATTTTCCCTAGTAGTTGGGGCTCAACCCATTCTGTATTTCTGGGCATGGCCCATTATCGTTATAAATAAACTATCCTTTGTGCATGTTTTACATAAGGGAGATTAATCCCTAAACCTATTTTTATGTTATTCAATAAAGAGCATAACACTTGTCAATCTTGTGGCCTAACTTGCCACAATGATCACACTTGTGATGTCCCTTTCCCGGCTTGCAAGAACGAATGCGATCCTCCCCATTGAGAGCCCAAGACTAAGGAATCATCAGCATGAGCAGGTATATCAATGACTTGTTTTCTTGGCACATGCAAAAGTGCAGAACTAGTAGAAGTAAAGTTGGACACAATAGGAGAACCCAAAATTTGGTCGCGAACATGGGCATATTCATCAGAAAGTCCATGTAATGCTAACAACATGAAAAACTTTGACTGTTGCTCAAGTTCTTCAGTTGGAGTGGAGGCAAGAGGTAAGAACTTACTAAAATCATAAAGAAGGGCATGAATTTTACCCAAATATTCAGCCATGGGACCAGGATTTCGCGGAGCAACAACAGTGAGAAGATCCTGAGAAACACCATAAAGACGCTGAGTGTCATTGGTGTATAATAACTTTGTCTATGCCCATACGACTGAACATGTTTCATATGAGCGAAACATTTGTTTCAACAAAGAGTTAATGGTGGACTTGATAACGATGCATAATTAGGCATCAATTTTGTCCTGTGGAAAACTTTGTTTGCAACAACAGTAGTCACAGTTTGGGTGAGATGATCTTCATACCTCAGACTCTTGAGCCACAATTTGATGTCAGACGCCCACATTGAATAATTCGGGCTATCCAACTTGTCAATGGACAAATGTACATTGACTTAATTTGTATAGATGGAGGGGTTAGACAAATGGGTGCTTGAAGACGAGACACCGGAAGTGGCAGTGAAAAAGCCATTGAGAGAGAAACCCTAAAAATTCAAGGTTCTTCGATTGACACAACAACCACATATCTAGAAAGAGGGCAAATGTCCTGCGACACGTTGTCATGTGCGGCGGAGAAGCGACGGCTAGTGAAGCTTGCGGCGGCGCATAGAGGTGTGTGAAGGCTTTGATGGCGACGATCTCAAGGGCGTTGGGGTCGCCTGGCTGTGACGAACAAAATCGTGTGGTCGACGGTCGGAACAACAACTCCGGCGGCGGTGGTGACGGTGGAAACGACTGTTGTGAAACTAACCTAAGCTCTAGATACCATGTTGAATAACATGAAAATTGGTTGGGATCAAATTCCCTTGTGTAAAACATACACAAAGCATAGTTTTATTTATAATGAGTGGGCCAAGCCCAAAAATACAGAATGGGCTGAGCCCAACTACTAGGAAATACTACATTATCTAACACAATGTATAAAATAATGATATGAATGTATAGAATATTTATATTTATATGAACTATTCCTAAGTTGTTCTAGCCTCTAACAGCACCTAAAATATATAGAAAAGTAAATTTTACAAACGGTTTGATAAAAGTTTTAAAAGAAGACCTAATTCAATGCAAGTTTTCGATGAAATGTTTATGAGAATTTAAATGGAATTTTACAGTGCTGAGCTACAAGACTATTCACAACACTAAATGCAACTAAGACCCAAATTCAAAACCACTGAAACATATATACATCACTGAATTCGAACTAAAGTGCAGACACAAATATGAAAATGAGCTATGGTATGGCTCGTGCATGAACGGGATGCAATTTCCTATGTATGAATGGTCAAATAGGTGGAATGAATGATGAGGAACACTTTGGTACGAACACAATCACAAATTAGAACTGGAAATATAAGAAAATAACATGTAAATAAAAGATCCCTAATTCCAGAACCCAAATTAATTGAATTAAGTACCAAACTGAAATTTATCAATTCCTAATCTTAACTTGTTCGTATTGAGTTTTAGAAGCATGTGAAACCTTGCAAAGCCTAGGAACAACACAATTTCGCAGATAGAATACATGAAACAACGAAAAACATAAATCATGAATATAACAGTGCACGTTAACTGTAATAACTGTCAAACCAGTTTTCATCTTCAATTTGACTGCGAATTTATTTCTGCTTTTGTTGTTCAAGAGTCTCTTTGTACATCTTGAATGAAGAAATGGCCACTATGTGCTCACCGAATCATAGCATTGACTATGCATGTGCTATAATTCAGCATGTTACAAAAGAAAAGTGTCATTTACTATCAAATTGAAGATTAAATCTGAGTTGTGATGAAGGAATGAATAAGAAACAAGATTAGACATTGGATTGGATGAGATTAATCGGTGTAAAATAAAGGAAACACATCATATATGGATTGCATCACGAAAAATACAGAAACAAACACCGAATTCCCAATCTAATCACTCACTATGTAGGCTTTAGATCATGAATCAGCAAAAAAAGGTTAAAAACAGCAAACCTTAATTGCAATTCCTCCTAGCTAACTGTGTACTCCAGACATTCTTGCAAACTCAGAAAAATGCACTGATGAAGGAAAAAAATGGAATCTGCGAGTTGTGTGCTCTAGTCTTCGTGTTCCAACTCTCTTTGCATATAGCTTTTTGTCCAAGCTTCCCAAAAGCTCCTTACAAAGTACAGAAAAATCCTATATATACCTAGCTACCTCTAAACTGGTTCTATCTATAATTACAAGTAATTAAAACTTCCTATAGCAGGTCAGCTCTAGTGCAATTTCCTCCCTTTAGTTCAACTTATTCTTTCGCTGCAGCAGGTTAGGAGTTCCTAGGTCAGCTATCTACTTTTAGAAATGACCATTAGAGTTCTTGACTTGTTGCAGCAGGTAGCATCTTTCGGTCCAGCCCTTTACAGGGCATATAACAGCAGGTTCAGCAGCTGGTACTTCTTCACGTAGGTGCAGGTTTACGTCCTGGATTCCTATCAGCTTAAGTGCCTTGTTCACTTTCAATTGTAGGTCACTTTTCTAGCTTAAATGCACCTGAAGACTTGGCAAATGTTAGAAGAAATTCTTGTGATAAGGACTAAACATGCTGCTGTAATTATGTAATAATAATATAAAAGGAAGTATTAACTAAGGAAATATGCTACATAATACTAAAAGGATAACAGCATAACCTGTAAAAGAGTAAAAGATACTAAAACTTATTTAACAGCAACTATTACCAAAACTAGAATTCACATTTAACTACGTAAAGCTCGATAAAACCCTAATCTAGAAACAGCAAACGGATTTAACTACTATATATTCAAAACAGCAATTAAAATGAGAAAATAAATCTGCACTAAACCAAACAAACACTGCTTAAACTACTATAGGCTATGCTAGGATTAACTAAAACTAGACTAATAATGCAAATTTAGTAAAACTAATACAAAGACAAGAAAACTTAAGGAAACAACCTATTCTATTAATTAAAGATTTGACTATAACAAATTAAACTAAGAAAGTTAAGGATGATACTACTCTACTCTAGATTACCGCTAAACTAAGCCTAAAAACTACCAATTACGAGAGAATACAAATAAAAGTCTATCTATCTAATCTACACAAAAAAATGTCCTTAAACACTAAGACTCACTATCAAGCCCTTAAAGAACTGATTTTAACTTGGAAAAATCCTAGCACTTGGGAACTCATCAAGGTCCTACTATAATTCTTTACATGTTAAAATTTAAAATGATGAAATATTCTGCAAATATAAATTTGATAGGATATTCTTTATTTTTTTAGCTAAACAAAACAAAAAAATTCTTTGATTTACCTGAGAACAAAACCTTCGTACAATTACTATATGCTTAACTTAACATTTGTTACTGCCTGGGCTTGGGGTTGCATTATTTGGCATTGTGCTAATCTTGTATGCTGTTATTTTATGATTTCATGTATAGAAGGGTGTCACTATTTTGATAGATCAGATTTTTCAGCTCTATTTGAAGAATATATTGATGTTCTTACTTCCTACATGGGGGGATCTGCTTTTGGCTATTGAGAGGGGTTTCATTGAACATACATAAAGGCTGACAAGCTTTGGCTAGCTGGATGCCTTTCTTGATTGTCACTGAAAAAACAAAAAGGCTGACAAGCTTTAGTTTTACTATAACTAGTTAGCTTGATCTCTTCTACTTTTCCTTTTCTTTCTAATTATTGCTTGTTTCTTATTTTATCTATTAAAGTAGTCCCTTAGAGTTATGTCATCATTCTAGAAAGCTCCTTTAAGCTGTCCCCAATGAAAACTATTTTCCTGAATTCTACATTGACACTATTCATTATGTTATTTCTGTGCTTGATATGACTGGAGCCTGGAACTTTGAATCTTGGCTACTTCACCACATGAAACAAGGACTGTAATTGATGGCAAACCAAAACTGAAATTGCAAAAAGGAACATAGAACATATGAAATATGGTAATACTGTATTATTGGATTGGATCAAAAGGCAGAAGGGAAAATGCAGGAAACAAAATTCCTATATGTAGAGCAAAGCTTCTACATATAGGTATTTCTCTCAATCCGTAACCAACTCCAAATAAATGATTGGATTCCTCTCTGTCGTTACACTCCCTTTCCAGCTAATTGGTCCCACATACAATGTGTGCATCACTCTCCCCAGCCAGCTCATCATTACCTCACTCTGTCATTCCTCGTTTCATACATTGTCCAAATAATAGACTTACTAGCAATTTGAGGAAAAGATACCGGTCTTTGGGCCTTAAAGGTTTATTTGGGCTGCTAGAAATTATGAACCATTTGCTTTTTTTGTTTTCTTTTTCACAACAATGACAATAATTACCTGTTTTCCAAAGCAAATATATAATAATTATGTTCGCATTAAGTGCATCCTGCCCAAATTTATTCTATAAGAAACAAATCTAATCATCCCGATGTATTCTCCATAACATTTACATTCCTATTTCATTCAGTTCATGCATTCTTATATACATGCCTACTACGTTAAAGGACATCTTAGTGTGTGTTTTCTATGTTTACTGCACATCTTTCTCTGTGGTGTTGTTGATGACATTTCTGCTACAGTACTCTACTTTCTAGATGCATGATATGTGGTTGTTATGGCACATCTCATGGTTTTTGTGTTTAAATTCTTGAAAAATCTGCAAATGACACTTTTTTTTGTTTCTGGTTATCTTTGGTATTATTCTTCCTTATTTCCTTGTCATGATATTTTATACTTTTGTATGGTTTGGAAATTGTGACTGCCAGCACAATGGAAAAGTTACTAAATCACCTTCTGTCAATAACTTTGTTAAATATCTTCTTTGTTTCTGATTCATTTGATTCTCATTGTCCATATCTTTTGCAGGCAGGAGCTATGTTGGGGGATGCATTTCTTCACCAATTACCACATGCTTTTGGTATAAAACACATCAGAACCTGTCTTCTGTTCAAGTTTTTGTCTTTGTTGATTGGTTTTGTGTTGTACATAGGGGGATCATTAGAATAAAAATATTTTAAAAGTCTCTTAAGTAATTAGGAAAAAAATATCCTTAGAATCTTCACATTCATTTCACCAGATTTTATTTCCTTTTTCAATAGATGTGATTATTACAAATAGAGGAGTTGAGAATGTAATTAGCATAATTGTTATTAATATTATATTTCTTTATGTCTTCTCATTATTCAAGTTGGTACCAAAACTCCTAATCTTGGGGGGTTTGTTTCTGCTGCCTCAGTTGTTGCCATGTCTGCCATTGTCCTTAAAGATGTACTTCATGTACCAAAACTTATGTGTCAAACTATTTTAGAACCTTTTTCTGTTCATCTCACTATGTTTTTCAAGATTTTGCCATGAGTAGGACGACTGAAATTGCGAAGGAACAAGTAGGGTTATATTGCCTTAAGAACTTGGAAACCAAGGACAATATCAGTAGACAAATGACTTCCTCGTATCTCCAATCTTGCACTATTTTTTAGTCCTCTCAAATCTGACTTCTCCTTCGAAGTCTAAGACATCCATCATTTTATATTCTAAAGTCTATTTCTTTATTTCAGAAAGTTTGTTGAGTCATTCAAATGTAATGTATGTCAATTTGCAAAGCATCACTGAGCCTCATATCATCCTAATAATACAAAAAGATCCTTTTGATTTGGTTCATTATGTTGTATGGGGGTTAGCATAAAATTCTATAATATTTAGCATGAAATAGTTTGTCACTTTTATTGATAATATACTTGTGCCACATGGATTTTTCTCACAGAAAAAATTGAAGTTTTTGTTATATTTGTCAACTATTTTTCATGATAAAGTCAATTTGGAAAGTCAATTAAATGTTTATGTTCTAAAAATGGAGGGAATATGTAAGCCATGACATGCCTAAATTCCTTTTGAAAACATTGTTCATGAATTCACATGTGTGTATACATCACAACAAAATGACATTGCTGACTATTTGTTTGTCCCTAAATGACATTGCTGACTGTTAGAAACCTTTTCTTTCAAATGTTTATCCCTAAATCTTATTGGGGTCTGGTTTTTGTCATTATCGTATGAATCCGGTTATCGTCTCATGTTCTAGATGGAGTTAGTCCTATTAAATATATTTCTTCTTTCTTGCGCGCATGTTCCCTTTCTATCTTGGTTGTATAGAAGGGTTGTTGGGTGTGTTACATTTGTCTATGTTTTGTCTTCACGTGTCTCACATGGATGCTTTTGATGCTACTCTTGATAAGGGTAACTTTGTTCCTAAGTGAGGATCAACTCTAGAAATTAGTCGTCCAAAGAATTTCTTCCATATACAATGTTGGATGAGATAGAAACAGCCTAACTTGATCCAAAGACAACTTCAATTGTTTGAGTCAAGGGTAAGCATTCATACTTTTGATGCTTTAGAACCTTCTGAAGATTCCTTAAAATATAATTGTGAAATTGGACAAGATAGAAAGGTAGTAGGATGCATACATATTTCTAATGTAAAGTATACATTTGAAGGCACATTGAATCATTAGAAAAACGATGTTAGTACGAGGAGACATTTGCTCAAACAAAAAAGATAAATACCATTAGGATCATTCTCTTATTGATAGCTTATTTTGGTCGGCAATTGAAATGATTTGATGTGAAAATTGATTTCTTGCATAAACATCTAAAGGAAGAAGTTTACATGGAGATTCCTCTAGTTTTTTGATCTCTTGGAAGGGAATAAAGTGTGCAAGTTAGGGAAAGCTTTGTATGAATTGAAGTAGTTACCTTATGCTTTGTTTGATAGACTTACTCAAGCTATGATCTCCTATGGTTACCGACAAAGTCAAGATAACTGTACCCAATCCATCAAGCATTTCTTAGAAGGAAAACTTACTCTACTCTTGAAAGAAAATTTGTTGCTCAATTTGAGATAACAAATCTAAGAAAATTAAAGTACTTTCTTAGGATAGAAGTTGCCTACTCAAAGAAAGACATCTTTATCTCCCAAAAAAAAGTATGTTATTGATCTTCTCAAAGAAACAAGTAAGATTGATTGCAAGGCCACTAGAAGGTCCCACATAACAAAGTCATAATATGAAAAGTGATGAATAAGGGCCAACCACAAGTAGTGGGGAAACTTAGCCCACACCACACCTAACATATCTTATGCTGAGTGTAGTTTGCCAGTTCATGCATGATCCAAGGGACCAACATTCATAGGCTATGAACATAATCCTTCAATATTTGAAGACAAGTCCAAGAAAGGAATTGTTGTTAAAGAGGAGTGGACAAAGTCAAGATACCGTACCCAATCCATCAAGCATTTCTTAGAAGGAAAACTTACTCTACTCTTGAAAGAAAATTTGTTGCTCAATTTGAGATAATAGATCTAAGAAAATTAAAGTACTTTCTTAGGATAGAAGTTGCCTATTCAAAGAAAGACATCTTTATCTCCCAAAAAAAAGTATGTTATTGATCTTCTCAAAGAAACAAGTAAGATTGATTGCAAGGCCACTAGAAGGTCCCACATAACAAAGTCATAATATGAAAAGTGATGAATAAGGGCCAACCACAAGTAGTGGGGAAACTTAGCCCACACCACACCTAACATATCTTATGCTGAGTGTAGTTTGCCGGTTCATGCATGATCCAAGGGAGCAACTTTCATAGGCTATGAACATAATCCTTCAATATTTGAAGACAAGTCCAAGAAAGGAATTGTTGTTAAAGAGGAGTGGACAATTAAATATGGAGATCTATAATGATGCAAATTATACAATGTCTGTTACATATAGGAGGTCTACCTTAGGATATTGAATGTATTTGGGGGGAAACTTGGTGATTTAGAGAAGCCATGACAACTGGGGGTATGTGAATTGTTGTGGTTGAAAATTATTTGAATGATTTTAAAGTGAAATGTGAAGAACATATGACTCTTTATTGTTACAATTATAAGTTATTTGCATGCTTTCACTCCAATCCAACATGACAGGACTAAGCACATAGAGATATATGGAGACTTCATTAAAGAAAAAAATGAGATATTGGCCTTATTATTACTTCTTAAGTCCTATTTGGGTTTTAGCTAGGAGATATGTTTACAAAGGGTTACCCCGAAAGGGTTTCGTAATCTTAGATGCTAGTTGGGAACTATAGACATTCATTAAACAACTTGAGGATGAGTGTTGAGTTAGAAGAAAATATTTTATTGAATTACAAGGACATTTTAAATTATTAAAAGTGTGGTGTTGTAAGATATTAGAAATCATTGTAATCATTAGTCAATGGGATAGAGTTCTCTCTATATGTCCTCTTTTATTGGTTTATGTTGGAAGTCTCACATCGACTAGAGATAAGGAAATTTCATAGTATATAAGTGGTGTGCAAAACTCACCTTACAAGCCAGTTTTGTGGGATTGAGTTAGGCTTTAAGCCCACTTCTAAGATGGTATCAGAGCCACTGTTTAAAAAGCTTATCCTAGCGAGATTTCTTGGACATTCTGTTCCACCCGCTATCGAACCGCTAACATGCCACCCATTTCTAGACCCACGTACGAGATGTATATACCTCGGCGTTAGGGGGGTTGTTGGAAGTCCCACATCGACTAGAGATAAGAAATTTCATAATATATAAGTGGAGTGAAAACCTCACCTTACAAGCCGGTTTTATGGGGTTGAGTTAGGCTTTAAGTCCACTTCTAAGAGTTTACACGAATCAATTCAATCAAGGTCTCTTTCCCCTCATATAGTTAATCCTTTTCAAGTCATCTAATAGATGATAATACTTCCATCTTTGTTCATTTCTATTGGACGTTCTTGAATTGCCTCTTTCAGTTGCTATTGGGATTGCTTGTTTGAAAATAAATATGCATAGGCCTGTTGGAAAATAAATGTGACTATTTGGGTTGCTTAATAGTTATTGAGCATAAAAGAAGAAAAAAAGTTGTGGGAGCAAGGCAAAAACATAGTAAAGAAAATAAAGATAAAAAGGGAAGACAAACAATAATGGGTGGATGGTGGCAACATGATGATGTGACAGAGGCAATGGTGAAGTTGATCTCCTCAAAGCTAGATTGGTGGCCAAAGGATATACTCAGATATGTGACCTTGATCATGGTGATATGTTTTCTCTTGTAGCCAAATGACTACTATGTGTTTCTTCTTTGTCATGATAGTTATACGTCATTGGCCCCTCTATTAATTAATATAAAAAATATTTTCTTTCATGGTGTTCTAGAAGAGGAGATTTTCATAGAGCAACTTCTTGGTTGTGTTGCTCAGGGATTGTTTAACTTGGTTTGTAAGTTACATTGGTCTTTATGATTTCAAGCAATCTCCTTATGCTTGGTTTGGAAAATTAGTCTCATTGTTCAAACTTTGGAATGTAACATAGTGAGTCAGATCATTCAATTTTTTATTGTCATACCTCTTTTAAAAATGTGTTTGCTTAATTCTCTATGTTGATGACAAAATTATCATAGGAAATGATGCTATTAGAATCTTGCAGCTCAAGGAATGCTTATGTAATCACTTTTAGATTAGATGTCTCAAATAATTTCTAGGCATTGAAGTGGCTCAATCAAAGGAAGGCATTGTAGTTTCTCAAAGGAAAGATGCTTTAGATATCTTGGAAGAAACAAGTATGACTAACTATAGACCAACAGATAACCCTATGGATCCAAATATAAAATAAATAGTAGACCAAGGTGAACCTCTCTCAGCCTCAGAGAGATATAGAATACTAGTTTGGAAACTTATTATCTCACTATTACAAGACCTAATCTATATTTTGCTTTGGGTGTTGTTAGTTAGTTTATGAAAAATCCTTGTATTGATCATTGCAATGCTATGACCCACATCTTTGGATACCTTAGAAAGGCTCTAAGACAAAGTTTGCTTCATGAAGATAAATGGAATACCCAAACTTTTGGCTATTGTGGTGCTGATTAGGAAGGATCTTTTATGGATAGACGCTCCACTACAAGGTATTGTGCTCTCATTGGAGGAACGTTGTTTCATGGAAAAGCAAGAAACAAAATGTGGTTTCCTAATCTAGTGTTGAAGCTGTATATAGGGCAATGGGATCTCTCACTCATGAACTTGTATGGGTGAAACAATTTCTTCAAGAATTAAAATTTTGTGAGATCTAACAAATGAAGCTGCCCTCCACATTGCTTCTAATCTAGTGTTCCATGAGGGAATTAAACACAACTCGATTGCCATTTTTTCTAGAAAAAATTGTACTGAGTGTGTTAGATCCAATGATCAACTTGCAGATGTGTTAACAAAATCCTTAGAGGGACCTCAGATTGAATTTATTTGTTCTAAGCTTGGTACATATAATTTGTATGATCTAGGGAGAGTGTTAGAATTGGTATAAAATATAGGTAGTTAGTAGTTGTATTGGAAAATATGTTGTACTATGAGTTGTTTACTTATTAGCATTAATTACCTAGATATAGCCTTTTTCTTGTACCTATGGGTATTCTTGATGTAATCTTCATCCATAAATAATAAATCTCTTAGGCTCTTTTTATCATATTTAGTCTTTGGTCCTTGTAGGATGTGATGACATTCAAATTCAAAAGTTCTGCACTCTCCTTTGTACTTGTGGATGTGTTTGATACATTAAGGTACAATACAAGGAGAATAGCACAAAACGAATACCAAGTTACAAGACAACTTTTTGTACCTTTCATTATTTGGTGTGTTTACTAATGTAATGTAATTTATTTAATGGGGTGAACGTTAGTTGATAGATATTAGTTGTGCTTGTTCCGTGTACGACAAATTTCTTCATTTTAAAGGTTTTGAATGAACAGATTAAGGATGTAAGATATTTGATGTTGTTTACTTTAGTCCATAATTTATTGTGCACTTGACTTTAGAAGCAAGTTTCTATTTTATGATTTGCATAGAGATGCCTAGGCTTGTTGTGTTGTTGGTTGATTTAATTCCTTTCGGTTATCTTGTTTTTTCTTTTTGTTTTTATAAGGATATCTCATCCTTTACCTAATTCATCTGTCCCTTTCTCTTTGTAATATTTTTTGTGTAAACTATTATTATTCTTTGACAAGATATGATTCTTTTATTGTAGGTGGAGAACACTCCCATTCCCATCACAACCATGAAGATCATGACCATCATGGGAGTTCTGGACATGGTCATTCACATTCTTTGGCCGATCTCTCCATAGGATTATCAATCCTTGGTTAGTAATGATATGCTTGATGTTCTTATCGATAACGTTGATTATTATTCACTTTAAATTATTGGTCTTCTTTTTCTTTGACAAATTAGTTAAGCAATGTAGTCAAAATTGAGATCTTACTTAAGACCGGAAATGGAAGTATGCATTATAAATTGGGTGATCATAACATGGATAGTAAGATCCCAGAAAATTTATAAAATTCATATATACACACACTATATCGTTATATCTCACTTGAAACTCGTATTTGAACATCAATTCAACATGACAAACAAAAAACAATAGAATAAACATATAAAACACTAAGTCAGTATATGTAACTGCCCCATCTTAGTTATGTAAAGAGTGACCCCTTCCTAGTTACAAAAGGTAAATCGATAGCTCCATCCTACTTCCAAAATAGGAATACTATTCTAGTTGCAAAACAATAATCCATCTAAGGCAAATAATCTTGCAAGTTAAAATCATAATCGCAATAGAGACCTTTAACTCATTTCTTTCTAATTCCATCTACTTCACCATTCAACTCAATAATGTCTAAACCATGTTTGTCTATAGGTTCACCCTCCTCAACTTGGTACTTAAGCTCAATTTTCATCCAAATCCATGTTGTCTACTTCCAAACCGAATACAGCCAAGGGATAATGATAAACTCCCCCTGTTATTTCTGGCAGTATTTTCATTGAAGTTTCCTTGTATCCCCATTGACTAAAATACAATGCTTCCCAGCTATATCACTCCTATTTCCTAGATGGGACCATGAGAACAGCAGTTTGAAATGGATTTGAAGTCATTTTAATGACTGGGCAAACTGAAAATCTGACAGGGATAAGTAATTGGTGATGCAGTGCAGATTATTGTGAAGGAAGAGCATCACAGTGAGATGGGAATAAATAAAAGGAGAAAGATGAGAGTGAGTGGAAGTGTTATTAAATAGCCAAATGGAGAGCAAAAGTCTCTTTTCTTTGGGTACAGGGAGAGCGACAAACATGACATTTTTTGGCTAACGGGTGCATGAGGTTATGTGGTGTTTTTAGGCAACTGTGAGCATGGGGTTAAGTATTTGGGTTTTGAAGGAATAAAAGCTCGGGCTTAAGTTTCGAGTTATAAAATTTGGTCATGTGACCCAACCATGCAATAACCTAAAAACAGAGAATGGCTGCAGGAAGCATTACTAGGAGCGCCTCTGTGAGGAATGCCATGAGGACTGCCGCATGAAACACTAGTCCCATGCTTGCAAGGAACATTGGTCCGAAGCCCACTAGGAACATCACTCACACACTCACAAGGAATGCCCCTTCAAAACACGATTTTGACTACCTTGCGATTAAGTGTGTATTTTATCTTGTTCAAATAACTAATAATTTTTGTTTGAGTGAAAGAAAGCTTCTTGTAGCCTTTTAAAATGATGGTTGTGTTAGGAACCAAGAATTGAAAAGGGAAAGAAAGAAAAATTATATTGGATAGGATGAGAGCACTATCTTCTCCAAGGGTTTCTCCTTCACAAAGGATGTTTCCTTTCACAAAAAGCCAATGCTTAATTTATAGTAACAACTCTCCTGCATTTACCATAGCATCCTCCTATTTATGATATGACGGGCCTGACCTTGATATCCCTCTAAATGTTAACTACTATAATTCCCTTTATTCTATATGCTAAAAATACCACTCCCTCATAATCAACCTTGCTCTCAAGGTTGTAACTCGGAATAGTTTCTTCCAATACAGTAGGATTTGAAAATAGTTGTCTTCTCCCAGATCCCACTGTTGGAAGCAAAATTAGCCAGCTCTTTTTTCATGAGCCACCATGCTGGACCACAGGTATTGCAAAAGATTTGCAAGCTTTCCCAAACTTGCTAGAATTCTCATTTTGCTGTGTTTTACAATTGATATTCTCATGTAGTTCATCAAACTTTCCTGTAGCATCTTATCTATCATTCTTGAATCTCTCCATTATATTCTTGAAATCTTTATCTGAAGTTTGCATTCTTGGGTGCACCATCAATCGCATCCCAAATTCGTCGGCTATGATTCAAATGTAAAGAATGAGTTGAATATAAAGGAAAGTATTTAATAAAGAACTAATCTTTATTATTTTACTCAGTTGGGAACAAAATATCCCTACTGCAGTAAAAAGATTGTCGAATGTTTTATAGGAACTTGGGAGCCTAATGTCTCCCTTACAACAAAAGAATACCTCCCTCTCCAAACTTTCATTTCTCCTCCTCCCTATTATTATATACAGTTGGTTTTACTAATTACTGGACTTTGGGCTTTTTGGGCCTGAATGCCTTGCCTTTCTGCCTCTTCTTACTTAAACTCTACAAATGGGAGGTCTGTTGCTAACAGAAACAGTAAAAACAAACAACTTCCATAGCTGTGAGGAAAAGGGTTTGGATGGGGAATTCTAGGTTGAATTTTCTGCTTAAAGCTATGCGTGTAGCTGTGATTGATCACTTTCTTTACGTCTGTTTTCATATTATTCTCTTTTTCTTTCATCTATATATTTCTCTCTAGTAATTTTTAGTGTTAAAAAATTGGGGTTATGTAGATGGGTTCTTTAAGAACCACTGTTTCTTACAATGTTTTATGGTTCTTGCAGCTGGAATTGTACTCTTTCTTCTTGTCGAGAAGGTAGTGAGGTATGTTGAAGAAAACTCGGGAGAAGCTAATTCATGGACACATGGACACCATCACCATAACCACAATAGCAAGAAAAAATTGAAAGACGATAACTTCTCTAATGATGCAAAGGAGGACAGATTGCTAGATGAGAGAAAAGATGATCAAGTGTCATCTGATGTTTTAAAGGGAGATAATCCTTCTCAATCTGAAACCTTGCTCAGAAAGGTAAGATGAGCAATGGAATGTCACTTCAGCACCATTGGTTTGGTTTGAAGCATTTTGATGTCACACACGCTATTACTTTTATTTGGAGACATTGATGTTTTACTCTTCAGATGTTTGACCAGTTGGGCTGGCAATGCAATTTGTAAAGGGAATAAGATAATAAATATGCAAAACCTGAACAGCTGTAATAGTTTGTTTACTCTTGTATAATTCTGTATTACACATTTAGCTTGAACGGGAAAATTTCGTCTAATAGTTGACATACACAAACTTGTATCACAGAGAACTGGAAGCAATGTGACCAAAAGTACTGTTGATAGTTCCTCAGATGATATAAAATCTTCAAATGTTGAGGAACCAGTTAGATTACCAACAAGCCTTGTGTTTGGTTATCTCAATCTTTTCTCAGATGGAGTGGTAAGCTATATAGTGACCTTTTATTGGCTGTAAAATGAAGGAAAGCTTTCAAGTGTATTTATGTAAAATATGTTAATATTGCAGCATAATTTCACAGATGGAATGGCTTTAGGAAGTGCATTCTTGCTTTATGGATCTGTTGGTGGCTGGTCTAGAACTCTGTTTTTGTTGGCACATGAGCTTCCTCAAGAGGTGCAAAATCATCTTTGTTCTGTCACATGTTCAGTATTATGTTATCTGCATAATATTTTCATCTCATTTTTAGCCATAACTTTAAATTGTAATGTGCGGTTTATTGTTTGTTTATGGAATTTATTTTTGTTGATGGAGTTTATTTTTCTTATTGCCTAATATTGGCTAGAGGTGATTAATTCATTTTATTACTCGATTTTAATAAGAAAAATTTAGGATTTACGTGCTAAAACCTGCAAGATTATTGGCTCAAAATAGCCAAAACACATGATTCACATCATCGCACTAAATTAAATTATATATTTTTTTATAATCTTCACTGTTTTGTATTTCTTACAGGCACAAGGTACTATAAATTTTTTTGAAAAATGTTATACATATTTTACCTGGGGATATACATGCACATATATGTGTGCATAAATATACATTGCCGGTTTATATTCAGATTTGAAATATATGTCTAAATTTCTCACCTATAGTCCTTGTCAATATTCATCTGGTTACTTTTATGAAATATATGTGTCATTTGACTTGCTGTGCATTGTTATTCAATACTATTCAGTTCCATGTTATGATTCTGTTTCTTATATGATTCTTTTAAACTAGTGTTTACTTGAATCTTGGACATTTTTAAGCAATGTTGACATTCTAGTTTCTCGGGAGTCTTCAAACTGTTTGAGTCTATGAACAAGTTCAAGAGCTAACTAGGTGCCAGTATAAACTGTGAGAAATACTCATACTAATTGGGAAAAATAATTTGGGGACATCAGATGCATTATTCATTGTTGTTTTGCAATGCTCTTTACGGAGTTCCATATTATTGTCAAATAATGATTACCTTTTCTAGTTTATCTCTTTAAAGCAGTTACAAGTCTTGAAATAGCTCCAATGTTTATTAGCTCTTCATTCTTGATCTTATGTTGACTCGATTTTATTCACTCTGTTCATGTCGGCTTGTTTTGTTTACTTATTTTATCCCTGTGATCCATTTTGTAAAGGGCTAAAGAAGAAGATTCTTTGTATAATTTCAATTTAAATGTGTTTATATTGAGCATTACTTACTGATGCTGTCAGCTTTGAAGAAAATTAAGAGAAAATATGAAGCTGGCTTCTTCATGCCAAGGAGGTGCACTAAATATTGCACATCCTTGCTGGGCACATCAAAGGCATATTTTAATGTTGCTCGTATATGTGTACTGCTTAACTTGTGGCCACGGAGAGAAAAGCATTTCTGATGCATTTTTGTTCTGTGAACTTCGAACTATAGCAATTTTATTCCTCTTGTTTGTGGCACACAATGAACACATAATTTCGGTGAAACCCTTTTTTTAAAGCTTCTAGGGTTCTCTTCAGAAGTTAAAAACTAAAAAGAAGTGTATTTTGTAAAATATATTTTCTTCCAACTTCTGAGTTTTATTAAAGTTGATGAAAAATAGTTGCTTTTTTTCCTGTGAATGGTTGAATATTTTCCTTGCTTTGCTGGCCAACTTCCTTCTCTATAACAGATCCGTTTTTACATAGATTAGCAGGCCTAGTGCTTGCTATTGCTTACTCGGATCATTCTCGCTGCTTAACCATTAGTGATTGTTAAGAATTGGACTTTAAGTCTAACTCAATCCCACAAAACCGGCTTGTAAGGTGTAGATTATACCCACTTATATATTGTGAATTTGCCTTATCTCTAGTTGACGTAGAACTTTCAATGTACCCCCTCACACCGAGGTATATATATTTCGTGTGTGGGACTAGAAATAGGTGGTCTGCTTGTGATCTGATAGCGAGTATAACAGAATGTCCAAGAAATCTCGCTAAGATAAGCTCTAATCAGGTTCTGATACCATGTTAAGGATTGGGCTTCAAGCCTAACTCAACCCTATAAAAACGGCTTGTAAGGTGATTATTGTACCCACTAATATATTGTGAATTGGCTTTATCTCTAGTTGATGTGGAACTTCCAACAGTTACAAATTTACATACTCAGATCTTAAGCATCATCCATCAATGACACATTTAGGGAAATATAAGTTGAGCATTCAGTATAAACATTTCCTAATTGGTGAAACAAAACTGATGCAAATGATCATATTTCTGCAATTTTGAGTTTCATGCTTTGTTATTGTCATTTTATAATGCTTTCAGCTTAGTTTTTCTTTTTCTGTTTTGGTTTTATTTATTGTTCATATCTACATTTCATTGGTATTATTGGTTTGAGATTTTACTTTTGTCACCCAAAAGTTTTATGCTTTTACTTTCTTTCACATACAGATTGGTGATTTTGGCATTCTCATTAGATCTGGTTTCAGCATACCAAAAGCTTTGTTCTTCAACTTTCTGTCAGCACTTGTAGCACTTGCGGGGACTGCATTGGTGAGTGTTGTCTTCATTAATATTTGTCATGAGTGAATTATTTTGTGGATCCTCAGACATCTTTTCCACATAATTAACATTGATTTTTTGTTGTTGTTGTAACTAAGTCTCACTAAAGATTATATAGTCTGTACTGAATTGGCGATTAGAAGAGAGCATAGAAGTAAATAAGCACAGGAGAAACAAAAGGACTGGCTAATTACATATTTCTGAAATAAAAAGTTCTATTTATTTCTCTTACTAAATTAAAATGAGCTAAAATCGAATAGAGAGATTCATTATGCCTTAGATTTCTGTACAGTAACGTTAAAGCTGTCGAACTTTTATGTACTATAATTCTGCTGAATCGTGCTGTTGAGGAATTTGCTGATTGAGTTAGGTCTTGGATAATTGTCAGTATAGTTTCTACCATACATTTCAAATCCCCAGTTCCCTTTATTTTTATCCACAATGAACATAGAATGAAATAGAAAAACTCACTGTTCTTGGTGCAGGCGCTGCTGTGGGGGAAAGATCCTGGACAGTCATCTCTAATTGAGGTAAGGAATGTCTAGTAACGTATTTGCAGGTTGATTTCAAATTTCATTGATTTTAGCAATAACTTGTCTCTCTTTTGACAGGGATTTACAGCAGGTGGATTTATATACATCGCAATTGCTGGAGTACTTGCAGAAATGAATAGCAATGGGAATACAAAATTTTCAAGTACAGTTGTCCAAATAATCTCGCTGGCAATGGGCATGGCTGTTGCCCTAGGTATTTCTCTTATAGAATGAACGAAATGTTGTCACTTTAGGACTTTCACCTCTTCATTCCTGATGTGCCAATTATTTTTAAAAAAATGTGACCGAGCTACAAATGTTTTCTTTATATTTTGCTTTATGCTAAACGGTGAAGCAAGAAAGAAAAGGCTTTGTAAGGAAGGCGAATTGAGAAAATGATGCATCAATCAGATGGTCAGGCTTTAACACCAAATGATTCCTTACTCCCTAACATAGTGTAAACTTTGTACAGTAGATGTAATTTTCTATCGTCATTAATACTAACCTATCACAAGCCGATTGTCTTTGTCAAACTGTATTTTGTGACATTTTTCTCTCTTTTGAGCTGTATAGCAGTCAAAATGCTTTACTCTTTCCGATGCACATAAGATGAAGACACTAATTGTGTCTGATTGATATTGTACCATTTTCCATCCTTGTCTTTATATTTTTGGTTTATGTTGTCTTTTGACTTTATTCTCATTCAACGGAAATAGAGCCTGCACGCCTTCATTTGGACAAGGGTGGTTGATCTTTATAAAGTTCACTGCACATGTTATGATGGGTAGTAAGTATGTAGGTATTTTGAATTCTTAAGCTGAAGACTTTTGATTTGCAGTTATTGACGTGCCTAGTTATGGACAATTTTCTTTACAAATATCAGTAGTATAACACACTTTCAACAGATCTGTTAGAAATCACAGAATAGTGTATGTTTTATTCATGATTTAGAATTTCATTTTCGATTTCGTAGTCTTCCATAAATTTTAACTGGTATGAAGATTAGGAAGAACTTATCCAACATGCCACTGGACGAGGAATTGTATGATATGCACATTTGCAAACACTGAAGTATAAAAATATCTGGATATAGTAGAAAACGAGGTACATTTTTTTTCACGACCCACACAAGATGAATACTTGGGATCTTGCTTCAACGTTTTTCCTCTTGCTCTATTGAATCTTACTCAGCTTATAACCAAAATGCATCCTTAGTTTCACGGATTGTTGTGATAGAATTTATTTCTCTGTTAAGACTCAAACTTGTCCACCTGTTGCAGCACCTGAAAGATGGTGATATTCTGGGATGGTAGGGGAGGGAGAGGTGGCATTCTCATCAATGGAGTCATCACAAGATCTCCGCCTCCGTTTGTGAGGTTATGATGCCTCTTTCGTACCCCTCGAGCTGGAGGTTCTGCTTCCATGGAAGTTGTTCTTTCCCCATCTCCGACGACCCTTGTTGTTTCTGTTCTCTTCTTTAAGCTTTCTGCAAACCTCTTTTCATGCATCCTTTCATCCTACAAAAATCACATTTATGTCAGTTTCTTCCCTCAACTTCCCATTCAACTTCAAATATGGAAGTACTCCTCATGCTCCGCGTTTCCTGAGGGCCTTTGGAACAATCAGTGAAACCAAACATAAAAATTAAAACATTCTGGTTCTTAACTTCCTTTTTTAACCTTTTCTACAGAAACCAATAATTAGATTCATCAGGATATATCTAGTTTTCATTAACTTCAATTATTTATCGTTTGCAGAATAATTCTGGATGTGTTTTAATAAATGAATAACTAAATGTGTTTTATTTATTTATTTAATACTCGAAAATATACAGCCCTTCTCTAACTAAAATAAACCTCTAAATCTTTTCCACTTGACATGGATATTTAGAAAATAAAATTGAGAAATGTTGTATAATACTTTCTTACTAATTTTTTAAAAATGTTATAACTATCTTGAGAGAATCAATATTAAAAATGTTTTAGGACAACTGAAATTTATTTGATAAAGGTCAAATATACCTTTGACGAACATCTTGCTAGATGAGAAATACATTATCTCCGTATACAAGATTTTTCTCCTTCTTTTCCTTTATTTTTCTTTTATGTTTCAAAGCAAACACCTGTGATACATTATGAGAAATATCTGCACGTACTAAGGGTCAATTAAGATACAAGTTCTTTTCTTTCAAAAGCTTCTAGCTTCCTGTTTTTGTCTTCGCCGTACTAAACCCTTAAAAGACATTCTCCACATCTGTATTCAGAGCTAGAAAGAGAAGCTCAGAAGGGTGTACCCCTACTCTAGTATATACGTCTTCCAAATATTTCAGGCCAAAAAATTTTATGTTTAGTATACCAAATTCTTGCGATATATAAAGTACATCTCCAGAAACTTTACATGTCGGTCCCTTAGCAAGCAAGAGACTATTACGAGCACAAAACTATAAGACAAATGCAGAAACAAGGAATCAACATGGGCACAAAACAAACATTAAAGCGAAGCTGCATTGTTTTTCCTTACCATGCAAAATCCCTGTTTGTCATGCCATCATATGATAAAATACTAAAGAACCAAAAAACATGTATGCTTACATTAATAACGGAAGACTCCGGCATTGGGCATTTTACCGGACGATCTTCATCTGGTGGCTCCATAGGGTGTTCAACTGGGAAAAAATCAGTGCTTTTTTCAACCCCTTGAAGATGATGAACTTCCATGATGATACTATTTTGTTGTTGTGTTGCACTGGCTTCATCTATCAAGCGAAACTCGCTCTCCTTTTGGTCCTAATATTTAAAAAGTTGTTTTGCGTAAGCACCACATGCTGAGTGTCACAAGAATATGGAAGAAGAAAGGAAGAAAAAAAAAAGAGCAAAGATTCTTCACCATTAACACATTCTCCAAATACCATTTTATGAGGGAATAGGTTGGAGAGAGAGAAGGTTTAAGAGCACTTACAAAATGATCCCCAAATGAAAATCCCATCAACATATGAGCTCATGCCAGAAGCTGAGAAAATGTTGGTTTGTCTGTCTGTTGTGTGTGTTTGTGTCTGTGAGAGCGAGAGAAAGAGAAAAAGATAGGAAAAGAGAAAGACAGCATAAAAAGGTGTAATAGAGCAGAATGAAAGAGAGAGAGAGGTGGCAATGTGGGATCACCTTGTACAGTTGAAGGGGAAGAAAGATTCCCATTGGGATTTTGCTACTGCTTTTAAAATTTTAACCTTTCGCTTTCTTTTATTTTTATTTCATTTTTTTAATTTTCATATGGGTCCTTGTCTCTTGGCGAATCAGAGGCATGGCTTTTCTTTTCTGCTTTGCTGCTTTTTAAGAAGGGTAGCAGTGTAGTTGGGTTGAAAATGTTGGTGTCTCTCTCTCAGTTTCTCTCTCTATCCCACACACACTTTCTGCTTTACTTGGATATTGCAAGAAGCAAATAACCTACAGATTTTGTGCTTGCTGCTAAGTTACATTACACCCATCGTAAAGAGCAAAATCAAAGCTTAGAAAATGAGATGTGGAGAAAGAGAAAGCGAGAGCCGAAAGCAAAAATATCGCGTCATTGCCATGACTTTAGTCTTCACACTTTTGAAGTAGCCGTTCGTTTATTTCGATGCATGTAACATTCATAAAGTAGTACGTATCATGTAACAGTTTCAATGTCAAGCTACAGCTTATTATGTACTATTCTTTTGAACATGTATAGTATTAACTCAGGAATACTTTGAACATCTTCAAGCTTCAACCATGAAAGAGAAGCTCTCATTAAACATAAAAGAATATACATTAAGGTTAAGTTGAAAAACAAAAATGAATTCAGGAAGCAATGAGAGCATACACCTCCTTAACCTTAAGATAAGAATAAAATGTAATTTCATGTAGATGTTGTATGAGATACTCTACTTTTAGGACGTCTTTCCTAATGTATTCGTTTCAAAAGTCGCATATCGTTAAAAAGATATATTGGGGTGTCATAATTTTTTTTATAAGTATATATAAGTTTGGAAGGATCAAATATATTGAAATTTAGTAAAATTAAAAAAATACTTTTATTTATATACTATTTTTTGTTTATGAAAAAAAGTTTGCGAGGGAAAGACCTTGTAATTAACAATGAAGTTTCTTCAATGTGTTTCAATATATGATCTATTATCAAACCATCATCACATAGATATACTAGTGAAAATCACTTTTTATAGCGAGTTTTTATACCAGGTCAACTTTTGATTCCTTTGCAGGACTTAGTAACAACAAGAGTGAGTGTTAAAGCTTGGTTGAAGAAGCTATTGAGGTTAAACACAAATTTGACCATATTCAGTAGCAAGAGATATTCAAGCTTTGTATAGAGTCTTTCCTAAGCCAATACTTTGATTTGTGAGTTCATTACTCATTACCCATTGTATTGGAATTTTGAATTTTGCATTGTAGAACTAAAGAAAAGGGTAACATAATGTAGGCTTGGGTTGCAACATTCTTGAGCCTTCTCTTGTGTTTTCCTTCTATTAGAATAGTTAATAGAGAGAAAAATACTAAGAGGCAAGAAAAAAGTATTGTTTATTTCTATTTTCAATTTTTTTAATTGGTTTATTTTTAGTTCTCACAAACAAACTTAGTTAGAATAATCATAACTTTAGATCTTTTATGAGACGAGATTCTTCCGTATATAATGATGATTTAAATATGTACTTGACTTACTTATTCATAGATGTCTTATATGTATTTCAATCCTACTTGAATGAGAATCTACTATATTTTAGTTCTTGAATGAATGCAACTTATCTTTGTTGAGAAGTTGTATATATTGTGAAGCCTCTTTAGAAGACATCTTCTAACTCTTGCAAGAGTGATCTCATTCTCAGAAGATTAGGTTGCAGTTGCATTTCATTGTCTTCTTCATTCCATTTTCACATACTCCAACACTTATTGAACAAATGTGCCACAGTGTATGTCATATAGGGTGAGGGAATTTAAAGTCTAGGAAGATATTCATCTTCCTAAAGAATATATAACATATTAGATTCTCATCCATTGTGAAGTACCCAATGAGATATTCATCTTTTCAAGTCTTATGACTTTTAACTTGTTAGCAACATAGAATATAATGACAATGAACTTCGGAGAACTTGTTGGCCTCAAAAGGTTGTATGTGAAGTTGCCACCATTGTTGCCCTCGCATGAGTCAAATAATGGAGTGTAAATAAAACGCAACACTTAGCCTCACCTCGCTCACTTCTATTTCTTTCAAACTTCACCTCTCCCCATCCCTGCATAAAATTGAAATCTGGGATTCCATTTAAATATTTTGAATTGAGGTGTAAACACCTCAATACATGGATTAATTGTTTGGGTTGTCGTGTGGTGGTAATGTTGAGTTCATAATTGAAGGATTGTGTGTTTGGCTATTTCTTAACACTAACTAAAAGCAGAGGTGTTGGTTTATGCACGCATCAATGGATTGGAGTTGGATAAATTTTATACACACAACAAATGAATATCAAGAGTGGAGTAGAACAATTTCTTGAATTTGCAAAGATGAATGTTTCGAACAATAATGGAAGATTCTATTTCTCATGTGTTAATTGTTTGAATGAGCGAAAACTACCAACTGAAGTTATTCGGAAGCATGTTCTTTGTGATGGTTTCCTAAAGAGCTACACAAAATGGACATGGTATTGTGAATTAATAAACATGCCGAGTGTACATGTGTTTAAAGCATAACTATAAAAAGTTGATTTGGAGATCGATGTCGGCTAGAGGAAATGACTCGTGATGTTGGCGATCATTCCTTAACGTGCTCATGTGTATGCCAATTTGTGTAGTGACACGGAAAAACCTCTGAATGCACTCAATATATTCGATTGTTAGTGATATTAAAATTGTTCAATGTGAAAGCATGAAATGGGTGGACTAATAAAAGCTTCACATAATTACTTGAGTTGTTGAGAGATATGATTCCTGAAGGTAACACATTGTAAACACACAATTATGATGCAAATAAGATATTGTGTTTGATGGGTATGTAGTAAAAAAAAATGCATGCATGCTTAATCATTTGCGTCTTGTACAAGAAGGAATATGCTAAGTTAGATCAATGTCCACAATGTGGGGTATCAAGATACAAAGAGAAAGATGAAAATTTTGAATATAATAATAAGGGTCCTTTTGCGAAAATCTAGTGGTATCTTCTTGTAGTTCCATAGTTGAAATGATTATTTTGTAATGCATATGGATGTACCATCAAATGGTTTTGCAATGGAAAAAAAAGTGATTTCATGTTCCCGATTTTCTCTGATGATTCAAGGAACATTAACTTTTGACTTGCTATATATGGAATGAATCCATATGGTAACTTAAGCAGTAAACATAATTCATGGCCTGTCTTGTTAGTGATTTACAATTTACCTACGTGATTGTGCATGAAACGCAAATATGTGATGTTATCCTTGATGATCTCAAGTCCAAGACAACAAGAAAATGACATTAATGTTTATTTAACCCCATTAGTTGAAGATTTAAAGATATTATGAGAGGAAGTTGTTGATATGTTTGATTTGGTGGTATGGTTCTTACGTAAGTGCATGGCATTGTTTCTTTAGTCGTGGGTCCCACTCTTTATTAGAGAATCTTTATCCATGGGTCCCACTCCTTATAGAGGTAGTCTTCATTCCTTTGGACAAATTACATCACGTGATTTTTGGGGTGTAGCCATTCCTTTCTTTAGTTTTTTTATGGGGTGATTTCAAGAATTGGTTTGTTGATTTTATAATTATAGTTGAGTTATCTTTGGGTTATTAAGTGATAAAAAAAATAAAGGTGGTGATATTATATAAAAGGTTAAACTTAAATATTCAAAATTTATTTTAGAGGGGTATAAATTATATTAAAATATTATATATATATATATATATATATATATATATATATATTTAACGTTATATTTTTGTCTCATAAATATACAATTTAGGTGACTAATATGAAAGTGTGGTTTTGATATTTAGGATTAGTGTTTTAGTTAATTTATTATGTGGTGGCATAAAAAAAGTTACAGGGGCATGTTTTATTATGTATTGGCTGCATGTAGTTGACTACTTAGGTTGCTATTTTTCTTGTGTTGTTTTAACAATGGAACAATTAATATATTTCATATATGTATATATAAGAAAAGTAAAATAATATAATTGGTAACTAGGAGTGTTACCTTTTGATATGAAGTGAGATTCATGTAATTGGATAATTGAATATACTTGAAATTAAAATAAGATGCAGGCGATAAGCCACAAATAACAGGGTCACTAGGTGCATAGCACCTGGCGGTAGAAGAACACCATCAGGCGATCTGGAGTACGATTTTGCCTGGCGGCGCTTAGGCAGCGCCAAGCGACAATGTAGGGGTAGGGGTCCATTGTAGATGAATTTGCATGGATGGTCTTGATAGTTGGTCAAGGATATGCTGGATTAGTTACGAGTAGGAAGGTTCATAACAGAGATTGGAAATGCATGTTTTATGCGGGCGGGGAGGTCCATATCTTTTGTACTCTTGTGTGGGGATACGAGCGGGGAGGTTTGTATGTTCCGTGCTCACACCTGAGGCTACTATGAGCGGGGAGGTTTATAGCAGGTGTTCACGCATGTTGGACTACGAGCGGGCAGGTTCGTAGAGTTGGACTACGGGTGGGGAGATTCGTAGAGTTAGACCACGAGCTGGTAGGTTCGTGGAAGCATGATAATCCCTAAGGACCAAGGTTGTGAATGGATCTTTGATCGAGATCGTACTCGACCAAATTAAACATGTAAATGTAATACTTAGTAGTTGAACCAATGTTGTCTCTTAGTGATCAACCTCTCATTCAAAGCCTTTCAGAATTACAATTCAACATGCGGTGGGGGGTTTGGCTGTTTTACAACTTCAACACACGATTAAAACGTAATTGCAAATTTGATTAAACAGTAGCAAAAACGACATTTATTCCTTGCACTAAATAGAACTTCACCCATCCCAGATTATAAACTAAATTGGTTTTGTTATCCCTCATGAAACTCGTCATTAACTAGCTAAGCAAACGTTAACCACGACTTCAACATGCAATTAAGCAGTGGATACATTCATGAATATGTCACAATTAAGCATGAACACAATCAACAAATTTCTCACTCTGAAAATTAAGCAAAAACAAATTGGATTCTTTAAACGCAAACGCAAATCCAAAACGAAGAAATAACAAAACCCAACCGAACAAAACATTAATCTCAAGGTTTCATTTCATTCAATGCAAGGAATCAATGCATACTAAAATTAGTTGCCCATGAAGGGGAAGAGAAGAAGACAAAAAACACAAATTTAAAGAGAGAATGTGCAGAAAATGTTACTATTTGCTCCAATGTGTGGAAGATTCAACAAAATGCATAAACCCTAACAATGGTGCTCTGCCAAAACGCAAAATCAGATTGTGGGAGAAGAGAGAGTTGCTACTACTCTAAGAAAACCTAAAAACACGTGGTCACATCACCACAATTGCTCATAATTACAAAACGGCCATTATACCACTCAGAATTACAAAAATGTCACTATGGGCTGAAAAATGGTGGCCTAGTGATGTGGACAAGCTAAATGACAAGGCATAGACGTGGCAATGATGTGAAAACTCTATCTTCATCTTAAGATTAATGTTCAAGCTACAAAATTTGCTCCACAAAATACCTAAAAACAATTAGAAACAAAAATTAGACCAATTAATGTCAAATTACTCAAAATTCATAATAATGAACCAATGAAGCTCAATTGTGAAAAATGCACTAACAAAAGATAATTAAGCATTAAACAACCCTCAAGATGGGCACAAAAAGGCAATGAAATAAGGAAAAATAATGAATCATCAATCTTTCTCATATAAGTTATGAGATTGGGGTGAAACTTCATAAAGGAGTTGATGAACTAAAATTGGTTAACATAACTGGGTGAGGGTTAAATTCTTATTATTTATTTATTGTGTTATTTTTCTTTCTCGACTCACCCTTCTTGTTTGTGTTTGGCGATGATCGTGTGACTTGTCACACGGGAGCAGATGAGAATCCAGGTGAGAACGTTGACGCTTAGAGATGGAGCAAGGAAAACCATGGGGGTTTCCTTTATGTTTGAATTATAGACATTTTGTAATGGGTCTTATTTATGTTTTATTTTCTATTAAGGATTCGTAGCGAGGATGAATTGCACGTGTTTGAACTTTTGCGCTATAAGTTTTAAATTTTCCCGCATTTTGGAACTTTATATATTATTTCAATTCCAAAGCAATTATATGATAATTGCTTTATCTAGTAATATCCACCTAGGGTGTTACAGGTACATTGTTGATTCCTTCAAGTTGCATGCCATGTTATTTTGTAAATCAATGACTTTCCAGCATATGACAATTGAAGTGGCTACAATACTAAGGGTTACAAAACATGCCCTATATATGAAGAAGGCATATGTCACCATCAATTACAACCTAGAAGGAAAACAATATTCTTTGGACATCAGAGATTTCTTAGTACAAACTATGCATACTATAAATTAAAGAAAGCATTTAATGGGTGTTAAGAAAATGAATTAGCTCTAATGGCTTTAAGTGGATTACAAGTATATGATCGTGTGAATGACATTGGGTTCCAACATGTTCTAAGGCATTGCCTTCATGTACCTTTATAAAATCTTCAAGCACCAAATCATCCAGACTATTTGTGCCAACAAGACCATCAAGAGATTACACATTTGAGGAAGCGTAGAGCGTAGATAGACACATGGTAAGGAACTCGAACTAATCTACTTTTTGAATGTTTATCAACATATTTTTCTAATCTTAACTTTAAATGTTTGGGTTGTAGGATTAGTTGGTGGAGCAAAGCACATAGGGATCTTTCACTCCCCAAGGGTGTGAGGACATATTGGTGGTTACCATTGGTTGTCCAGATTTGAGCCTCGTGCCAGATCTAGAATCTTCCTTGGTTTTTCGCCTCATACAAAAGGTTATATTGTTTTTTATCTGAAAAGTCATGCTATTAAAGTTTCCCGTAATGTTTTATTCTACGAGGATGTCTTTCCTAGTTGTTACAACATTAATGATACCATCAATGATGCTAATATTTGTCTCCATGTTAATGAGCCATGTAATTCTATTTTTGATTGTGATGACCATATTAAAAACTATGACAATTGTGAACAATCTGATAACAATATTTCTACTGAACAAACCACCTGTCCTGAAATACCTCAAAGGAAGTCTACTAGAACTAAGAGCATACCTTCATATCTTAAGGATTATCACATTGATTTGGCTTGCATAAAGATAACTAAATACCCTACTCAATCATATATATCTTTGTCTAGACTATCAACTCGTTTTCAGCAAGTCACTATTAGCATTGACAGTAATCATGAAACTAAAACATACAAAGAAGCTGTTCTCAACTGGAAGACTGCCATGGGTGAGGAACTAGCAGCTCTTGACCATAACAAGACATGGACCATTGTTGGTCTTCCAACCAACAACAATACTGTGGTATGTAAATGGTTCTACAAATTAAAGCACAAAGCTGACAAATCCATAGAAAGATATAAAGCGCGATTGGTAGCATAGGGATTCACACAACTTGAAGGTTTAGATTTCCATGACACTTTTGCACTAGTTGCGAAGATTGCCACGATACGTTTTATTCTTGTCATTGCTGCTATTATAATTTGGAAGTTGACTCAATTGAATGTCCACAACGCTTTTCTACATGGAGAGCTGGATGAAACCATTTATATGGATATTCCTCTTGGATTGCTCAATACAAAGCCTGGACAGGTTTGTCTTTTGCATAAATTTCTTTATGGTTTGTGCCAAGCTAGCCGACAATTGTATGCTCAACTTGCCTCGTTCCTTCTTAAAAATAATTTCAAATCATCTTTTGCTGACCATTCATTGTTTATACACAATATGGAAGGCAGGTTGCATAGACACCCGCAGGTCTGTCACAAGGTATTTGATTTACTTTGGAAACACTCTTATCAATTGGAAATTAAAGAATCAGAATACCATATCAAGAAGTTCTTCTAAAGCTGAGTATCTGGCCTTATCCCAAACTGTTTGTGAGGTCTAGTGGTTTGCCTACCTTATGCATGATCTCAACATACCCATGCTCCAACCTGCTGTGATTTTCTGTGACAATGCCTTAGCAATAAAAGTAGCCAACAATCCAGTTTTCCATAAGCATACAAGCACATAGAGATAGATTGTCACACCATCAGAGAGAAGATCCAACAAGGATTAGTGAAGCTCCTCTCTATCAAGACCAATCACCAACTTGTTGACATCCTTACAAAGGCTCTCCCTCTTGGTTTATTCACAAAACTCAACTCCAAGCTTGGCATATACAACTTGTTCTGCCAGCTTGCGGGGGGTCTTAGAGTTTAGTTTAGAAGTTCTTTGTTTGCTTCTTGCTTTACATGTGTCCGCTTTTCCTTGTGCCTAATGCTGAGTTAGCTTTTTTTGTATTGCTCTTATATAAAGGAGTTTTATTTCCCCTTTGTAACATTCAACTTTAATCAATACAATACCTTTTCACCTTCACAAATTCTCTGTTGCTTTCATCTATTATCATCTTCTTTTTCCCTGGTGCGAATATCATCACGGAGGATCATGATCCCTAACAAAAGGTTTCTTTTTTCATTAATAGAAAGGGTGCTATGAACATAACTATGATATGAAAGGAAAAATTCTGGTTTTGGTAGGATAAATTTGGAGTAAATGATTTAATTTGGTGATTGGCGATTTTATCACTCAAATGGGTTTTTTTTAAGGAAATTGAGATTTTAGAGTTTAATTTGACAACTTATAGTATTTTAATGATTGGAATCATGAATGGATACTTTTCAGTGCAAGAACCTTGAGAAAACCAAGTCGATAGGCCAAATTTTGTAGAGTTTACGTTTTGGACTGTATTTGGATTACATGGGGCGAGTTTATTTGTCATTGACCGACTAGAATAAAGTGAGTTCCTAGGTATATATTCGTTGGACAAGAAGAAAATAGTATTTTTCGAATCTGGTTCTTGTTGGGCAAAAAAAAATCTAGTCACTGGGAAACTACGTATGTTTTCTAGTTTGCGCAGTTGCGGTAGAATTGAGTTCCTTGCTTTGTTAGTCATTGTATGGAGCTGAAATTTTGAAAGCATATCTATAACATGTAGATCTTCAGTTTGACCATTTTGATCGTAGATTGGAGATATGAAGTTAAAGATAAATGCCACGCACGATTGTTGTTTTATTGAGTTATAATGATACTTTTTCTTTGAAATTTTGGTGCGATTATGTGCTAAGTTAGAGACGTTAGGCGTCGTCTAAATGGTATATTCAATGCAATATTTTAATGACGTGATTGTGATTTATGTGGAAGGTTGATAGTAAATATTATGAAATTGAATGTGTGTTATGGTGTACATAATGTATGCATGTTGAGATGATGATTGTGAAGTTTGGGAGTTACCACGAGTTTGACTTGGATTGGGTTGGAAAAAAGTAGTTTTTTTTTTTCAAAATGTAGATTAAATTGAACACAACTTACTTAATTCATGCTTAAACGAATTTGAGTTGGGTTGAAAATGGGTTGACTACCCATTAATAACAATCCTTTATTATTTTTTTACTATTTTTTAGTAATTTTTTTTATTATAACTATTTACTACTTCTAGTTATATAGATTGATAGTTTGATAATTTTAAATATAAAAATGTTGTTAACAAATATTTGAATAGTTTTGATGTTTAATTCATTTGTTTGTAAAATTATGTAGGTTGACATTTTAATATCCACCTACTATCTTTATAATAATGTTTGGTGAAATAAGTGCACATTTTATTGTACTACTATTAAAAAGTAAACTTAGTTGAGTAAAGCCTCTTTGATTATATTGTAATAAATATTTTTATAATAATGTTTGATGAGATAAGTGATAATTTTTATTTTATTGCGTTGAAAGAGTGATTTGAGTCAATTCAACTTAATTATGTTGTAATAAATATATAAAATAAATTTGAAGAATAAAATATTTTAAAATGTGTTAATCCACTAACCCATAACAGAGTGAACCATTATAAAATTTTTAATCTAATGAAGAGTTTATCTAGTTCAAAGTTTTAATCTACTAAAGAGTTTATCTGGTGAAACTGACTTGTTTTTAACTCAATTTGGAATGAGACAACCTATATGTAAATTAAGTCGACTCACTTTGACATTTTTTTTTAAGTTTTATCAATTTTGCATTTAATTCTATATTTTTTTCTAAAGTTTTAATCCTTAAAATATTTACATATTGTATATTTAGGTTTTTTAAAAGAATATTATTTATATTTTTCTCTTATTACTATATTAACTCTGAATTTTTTCCTAACATTAAATATATTTTCATTAGATAGTAGTAATATAACCAGAGAGACCAAGGGTGATGGCTATTTCTACTATTTTTTAATTTTTATTGTATTATGTATAGAATATAATAGGACTCATTTAATATTTCAAAAAAAAAAGTTTTATTTAATATTTTATTTTAAAGATAATACTTTATCTTTTCTTTCATAAAAATATTAAGTTTCTTACAAATAGAATCCATATAATTTTTTTTTTCTCATAATCATCATTTTTTTTTAAATTGGTCCCGTAAAACTTTTGGCTCCGCCCTGTGTCTTAGTTCTCAACTAATTTTAATATCAATTAAAAAGTAGATAAATCACATGATCTTTTTGTATTTTAAATAAATTTTAATTAAGATAAATAACTTTTTCAATGTAGGATCTGATTGCATTTTTTTTACCTAACACTACTAAAAAAATTATATTTCCTGTTAATTTTGTTTTGAATTTTTTATTTTTGTAAGAAATAATTATAAATTTTATTATGAAAAAAATTTGCAAAAAATTAATGTCAATTTATTTTTTCAAAATATTTCGTATAAAATATTTTTCATAACAAATTTAGTAGAAAATACTTACTAATCTTATAATTTTGTAAAAAATAATTACTTACGAAAGAATTATTTGTCAATTAAGATTTTTAGAAGAAATAATAAGAAAAAGTTTTCTTTTTAACAAATTTGTGAAAAAGATCTCATATAATATAGTATTTTTAATAGTGTAATATTTAAAATTGGATAACTTCGTATTTTTCTTTAATCTTACTAAGATCCAGAGAAATTTGGGCGCCTAAACTATTTGTGATGTCTTATAATTTCGATGATTAAGGGTGTGTTGTTGTTGATTTAGATTCTTGCTAATGACGTTTTCTAATGAAGGCGATGTTAAGTTTTGGATTGACGTTAAATGAATGAGAAACATACATCAAACCCGATAAAAGTTGCCTGTCGTAGCTTTGTTACGCCGCAGGTTGAGGCTTTTTGCGCAAAAGAAAGATGATAGCATCATCTCACCCAGCAAAAATCATGTCAATTTTCTTTTAACATCTCGCCAAATCATATGCAGCTAGGGATGGCAACAGGGCGGGGTGGAGCGGGACAGAACGGGAACGAGTTTCAATATTCCATATTTATTTCCGTAAAAAAAAATCATCCTCATCCTCATACCCAAATTTACTGGATATCAAAGTTTTATCTCATCCCCATCCCCACCGGGTAACGGGTATAATCTTGTACCCATACTCGTACCCGTTTCCTTACTAACTTCAATATAAATTTTAATTAATTTTTATAAAATAATAAAAAAATACGGTAAAGGAAACATAATATTATCAAATATTCAATATTAGGAGGATGATTGTTTCTTTGATATCAAATACTTTGAAATAAATTATAATTGTTTACATTTTAGATTGGAATACCAAATAAAATTTCATGAGAACTAAAACATTTATTAAATTTGCAAACTGCAAAAATTAATGAAACCTAGTTGATAAAATTTAAAAATATTTTTAAAAAATTTAAAGGAAAACAAATATTCAAATTAAAATATATTTTAAATGTTTGTTTACTTTAATTTTTTAAATTCTAATTAATCTATTTTTTTATACACTAATAAAAATGATAATACATCACTTAATCAAAATGACATAAATAACAAATAATAAACATAATAAAACAAATTTAACATGATTATTGTATCTTTTGAACTCCAATATATGTTGGATGGTGATAAAAAAATATTCATGGCAATTACATTAAACTTTGATATTGTAGTAAATAAAAATTATTTATACAATTATAGTAAAAAATTACAGTATGATTGATATAATGAGTTAGAAAATAAAAATAATTAGATAAAATATACTGAAATAGTATTTTACATGATGAAAATAAACAACAAATAAAAATATTAAAAAATTAACGAATGTATGTCTTAGAAACAATTTGAGAAACTATTGAAAGAAATCACACAAAGGAGAACGAATGTATAATTAAGGGTATGATAAGATGAAAAATACCTTAGACATCTAAGAACACTTTTCAAATATCAACATATATACTCAATGGTTGAAAAATAATTGTTTTAGCGAAAAAAAAAAGTTTTTCAAATGAAACAAAAATTAATAAAAATAAGTAAAGAATTTTTTTTATATTACCTAGTAAATGAAAGATTTAGGCTATTAAACACTTAAATTGAGAGTATTGAACATACTCATGTGAAAGGA
>Ga0214544_1002400_pt1 | contig 39366 bp, 13 predicted proteins | sample CNSS3metaG_FD_160074 | JGI IMG/M metagenome (GOLD analysis project Ga0214544, IMG submission 160074) | Root nodule microbial communities from cowpea collected in UCLA plant growth center, Los Angeles, California, USA - CNSS3 | ecosystem: Host-associated > Plants > Roots > Nodule | place: USA...
GTACCTATAAATAGGACTCGTCCTATCAGTAATGAGACACACATAAAAACAGAAGTTGCTCCCTACTCTCTCATTCTCTATTCTTCCTCTCCTTTGTCTCTCTTATTACCTTTATTTTATAACAGAATAAGGACAAATTCTAATTTTGCGTTAAAATACATTACTAGAAACCTTATTATTTAATGCATGTGTGATTTACACTAACGGAAGATTCGTTTTGTAAATTTAATATAAAATTATGCTTTTAAATGAATGAATTAGGAAATATTTTTTATTGTTCTTAGTTTTTCTAACTTTATTCCATACATTAATGGACAATTTTGGTGAAAATCAAATAAGATATAAAAAATAATAATGTCAATTTCAGCACATTCTCAAGCAATTCATTTTGTGAAAGGTATTTGCATAAAAGGATGTGCAAGAAATTAAGGTAGCATCTTTTACTTACTCTTTTATTACCAAAAATTATGTTTTCTTTTTCCCTTCCAAAATAGTCTTGCTTGCGTGTGTTCTAAAAACATGAATGGTATGGTGAATAGGATGTTATATTTTTTATTGAAAACTGAAGACAAGATAAGAAAGTAAGTTCCAAACGAGACAGAAACATTAATTAGTTTGCCGTGTCGGGCCATTGAGACTAAAGACATTTCGTAACTCAAAGATTCAACTCAAAGGATATGATAATGATTGTGATATTAGATGTTGTTTAAGTGCTTGTTTGAATTTGGCATTAGGTATTCAAAATAAATTCATTAACATTTTTTTTACTATACAAGTTTAACTTGAACGTATTGAAGGCTGAATTGGCATAAATATAATACTTAAAATAGGAACAGTTGAAATTTGGAGCAAAATTGTATCAATTGCAACTTAAAAAACTAAAATCATAAAATTTAAGTAATATGAAATGGAAAAACTCTTCTCATACCTCAAATTCATTAAACAATTTAACAAATATAATTTATTATTACCTGACTTAGAAGTACGCAATAATCAATCTTTTTTCAAGACTTTGATAATAAAATATTTAGTAACTATGATCGAAAAGCTCCATCTTCAAGATTGATATTCATTTCTCATTAAACATAAAATCCAACTTCTAAATAAATGATAATTTGTATAATTCAAAACAATCATCTTTGTATTTATCTTGATCCTTCAAAAAAGTAAATATAGTTTAAAAAGTAAATATAGTTCCAAAATAAGAAGTCGTGAATCGTAATATCAAAGAAACAATAACACAAAAACTAAAAGTATGAAAGTATATAATTGAAATAATTCTCCTAATTAACTAAATAATTTATAAAATATTATATATATTAGGCATCTTTGCATTTAATGGCATATGATAGTTAAACCTTAGAGGTGCAAGACTAGGTAGAATATCAAGGTTTATAGTAGTAATACATAACATGTAATTTTTATTAAAAGAAATCCTATTTTAATTTAGTTGAGACATTTATTTAAAAAGAAAATAATCGCTTTCAGTTTTATAACTTCAAAAATATTTTTCTTTAAATTTGTTGTGACTTTGTTCTAATTTTTTTTTTCGAGATAATTCTCATTGTTTTCTCAATCAGTTAGTATTAATGAGATGAGACGTTAATATATAAAGTGAACAAATTTAACATATTAAAATTTCAACAATAGTATATTGGGAGAAGAGTAGGGCTTCTATAGGTTTTTCTAATATTATGGAGCAATTCCTTTAAGAGAAACAAAAGTGAATTTTGGAATATTACTGTACTCTGGATTTGTTTAATATATAACGTGAATGACTAGAGGAATAATATATTGTTAAAAATTAATTAAATTTAAGAATTTCATTAATGGATAAATTAAAATTTAAATGTTAAGTTTGAAAGGAGGACTTTGAACTTTTTATAATTATATCGACCTTGAAATGATATAATTGTAATAAGAGTAAGAAAATTTTATATATAGGTGTATTTTTACAAGAGAATTATAAATTAGGATTAAAGATAATAAGTTACTCTTGAAAGTTCATTACAAAACATAAGGTATTATTAATAGACGTATCATGTCGAAAATGTTAGAAATATGTTAATAAAAAATTTAAAATCCATCAGTAATTATCGAGTAATTATCAAATGATAGATTCGTCAGTAATTATTGAAGAATAGATTCATCAATAATTACGAAAAGATATATCAGTTAGTAATTATAGAAGGATATAGTCATTAGTAAATGATATAACATTATTAACAAATTATTCCTTCAATAAATGTAATACATGTTTCCAATGCACTGGGTTATGTTCTCTGCACTTGCCAATATTTCAATACTATATATCCCAAATAAACAAGCAATAAAATGACAATTATATATGCACAACACCCAGACAAATTTGTTGATATTTGCGTATCACAATACCAGTCAAGACAAACATCAATTACAATACCAATGATAACACAATACCAAATACAATAGGATGTCAACATTAAAAGTAATAATATGTAGATAAGTAATAACTAGTGTATTCATATAGAATAAAAAACATGTAACAACGTAAAAAGAAATCCTAATAATCTATATAGTTATTAGAAGTATTATCTTATTGCTGAGGGTTTTCTTGATGGCCTTGTTGTTGCTAGGATTGTGACTAGGGTGGACAATGGGGCGGAGCGGGCACGGGTTTCGTTATCCCATGTTCATCCTCGTAAAAGAAATTCATCACTATTCCCATACCTAAATCTAACGGGTATTAAACTTTTGTCTCATCTCATCCCCACGGGTAACGGGTATAATCTCGTACCCATACCCATTTTCTTACTACTTCAATATTAATTTTAATTATTTTTTATAAAATAAAAAAAATTATGATAAAGGAAACATAATATTATCAAATATTCAATATTAGAAGAATGATTGTTTCTTCGATATCAAATACTTTAAAATAAATTATAATTGTTTATATTTTAGATTATAATACCAAATAAAATTTCATGAGAACCAAAACAATTATTAAATTTGCAAATATTAATGAAACATAGTTCATAAAATTTAAAAATATTTTTTAAAACATATAAAAGAAAAAAAAATATACAAATTAAAATATATTTTAAATGTTTGTTTACTTCAATATTTTTAATTCTAATAAATCTCTTTTTTATACACTAATAAAAGTTATAATACATTATTTGATCAAAATGATACAAAGAACAAATAATAATCATAATAAAAGTTTAAAATAAATTATAATTGTTTACATTTTAGATTATAATACCAAATAAAATTTCATGAGAACCAACACATTTATTAAATTTACAAACATTAATGAAACCTAGCTGATAAGATTTAAAAATATATTTTTTAAAATATAAAAGGAAAACAAATATTCAAATTAAAATATATTTTAAATGTTTGTTTCCTTCAATTTTTTAAATTCTAATGAATCTCTTTTTTATACACTAATACAAGTTATAATACATCATTTGATCAAAATGATACAAAGAACAAATAATAATCATAATAAACTTTTGAAATAAATTATAATTGTTTATATTTTAGATTATAATACCAAATAAAATTTCATGAGAACCAACACATTTATTAAATTTGTATACATTAATGAAACCTAGTTGATAAAATTTAAAAGTATTTTTTAAAAAATATAAAAGCAAAACAAATATTCAAATTAAAATATATTTTAAATGTTTGTTTACTTCAATCTTTTAAATTCTAATGAATCTCTTTTCTATACACTAATAAAAGTTATAATGTATTACTTGATCAAAATGATACAAAAAACAAATAATAATCATAATAATAAAATTTTAACATAGATCTTGTATCTTTTGAACTTCAATTATGTTGGATGGTGATAAAAAAATATTCATGACAATTACATTAAATTTTTATATTGTAGTAAATAAAATTTATTTATACAATTATAGTGAAAAAAATTATAGTATGATTGATAATAAGTTAGAAAATAAAAAATAATTAGATAAAATATATCGAAATAGTATTGTACATAATGAAAATAGACAAGAAATAAAAATATTAAAAAATTAACAAATGTTTACAAACAATTTGAGAGACTATTGAAAGAAATCGCACAAAGAAAAATAAATATATAATTAAGGGTATGATAAGTTGAAAAATATCTTAGAGATCTAAAAAACCTTTTCAAATATCAACATATATACTCAGTGGTTGAGAAAAAATAAAAATTATTTTAGTGAAATAAAAGAGTTCTTCAAATGAAACAAAAACTAATAATAAGAATAATAAGTAAATGATTTTTTTTTATATTACCTAGTAAATGAAAGATTTGTGTGCTATTAAATACTTAAATTGAGAGTATTAAACATTCTTATGTGAAAGAAAAATATACAATAAATACAAATATTAAAAAATAATAGAAATATTCAAATGTGAGACATAAATTTTTTTAATTGACATACATCTTTTTAACATAATTGTGATAAGATGAAAAATATAATTGAAATGCAAATGAGTTTCATGACAAACCAAATAATTAGAAGAAATAAAAAATTATATATATATATATATGGTTATTTAATTAATTGAGAATATTTTAATAATTTAAACGGGACGGGTATTATGGCGGGGATATGTACATCCCCATACCCATCCTCATACTCAATTGAAAAAGTTGGGGATTCTCCATACCCATACCCATACCCAGTCAATGCGGAGATTTCTCGTCAAAACGGGAACGGGTTCGGTTAATACCCACGGAGACGGATTTATTTGCCATATCTAATTGTGACTAGACTGGGTTGAGTTGCTACCGGGATGATGTTGGACTCGACTAAGTCTTTTCAAGACTAGTCTAAGCTTCCGAAGACAAGAATTTCACGACCAAATTTTGCAAGGTTTGAAACGGGTGGCTCAAATTTTTATAAGTCTTATCACATGCTTCTAGGTGTTGCGTGGTAGAAGAAGATGGAATAATATCTTGTTAAGAATTTATTAAATTGAAAATTTTTATTAATGAGTAAATTGGAATTTAGGTGTTAAGTTTGAAGGATTGTGATTTTTATAATTATACGTGTTTTTTACCGTTATATCGATTTTGAAATGTTATAATTGTATATAATAAGGTAAAATTTTATATTTAATTCTCATTTTTATAAGAGAATTAAAATAAGCATTTTAGCTCAAGGTAAATTTGGATAGAAGATAATAAGTTACTTTTCAAAAGTTATTCTTGAAACTTGAAATTAGTGAAAACGGTTGAATTGATTTACATTAGTTATTGTGTAATATAGGTATGTAATGTGTAAAGTGGTTATTTTCATTTTTGGATCTAGTTTGAAAACTATGCAAAAAAGGTTAGTTTTGTATAATTCTTTTAATGTATTTCATCCATAGAGCTAACATTACTCTCAAACACAAATTGTTCAACGAAACTCTCAAAATCTATTCAAGATATTTAAATATGCCTATCCGGGACTAATTAGATGAATACTGTATTTATATATTTGAATGCAATACTTTACATTAGCAATAACAAATTTATATATAGAATAAAAAAATATAAAATAACGTGTTGATATAATATAACATAATATAGTAAAAAATCAAGATATAAATACATTAATTAATATAAATGGTCATATATAATTATAAAACCAATTCTAAATTAAACAAATCAAATATACTAACTTGGTCTGATTTTCAAAACTATGATTAGTCATATATGTTTTTTTATTCTTCTTTTTAACTACGATTATATGTGATTTGAAGATGAGGTCACAAATAAAATGTAAATCTGGAAACGTTTCTCATTGCTACTCCTTATTTTTGTTAATTCAACTATTATCATCGTTATGGATGCTGAAAAAAAAATGGATAAAATATTTTAATTAAATAATTATGTTTCTAAAATTTTCTTAAAAGATTTATAAAAATATTTTAATTCTATATTATGTTTTGGTAAACTCACTTTTTATTATGATTAAATTTATTTCTTCCTGTTAAATGTCAAATATTTAAATAAGTTGAAGTGTATATTAAAAAATTCATAAATCTATCATTTTAAAATATTGAATTTTCGTTATGAAATTTTATAAAAAGGGTCAAAGTTTTCCATCTCTCATTGAAGAAGACAGAAAAAAAAAATGAATCGTAAAAAGACACCATATCAAGCATATTCCACCGTCCCATCCTTTTATTCCTTTGTAGCTTAATTTCGAATGAGTATTGCGACATATACATCACACACCAGTGCAAACAATATTGGTTGGAGAAATTGAAATTCTCTACTATTACGATAAAATATCATAAATTTATTAATTTTTATAATAATCATTTTAAAATTTGTATCATAAGTTGACCCTGTAAATTTTATGGAAAATGGTGTTCATTCACACCTTGTCCAAATGTTATAGTTACTAAATTCATTTTATTGCTAAACGTTGGTATTTTGACATTAGAATTGTTTTTTATATCTATTTGACGTTATTTTCACTACCTTCATTTATTTTTTAGATAATACCATTTTAATTTTATAAAATTGTCCAAATGGTAATTAAATAATGTTAAATAACTTTTTTTTAATGAGCGCTTTGTTTTTGTGATTTTTGAAGAGAGTTTGTAAACAAGAAAAGTATTGTGTTAAGAAGAATCAAAATGTAGACGCAAATGTACAAAGTAGAGGTGTTGATTGTGAAATGCATGATGATTGAGTTCCATGAGAAGGACCTAAATGGACCCTCTTACGATGATGATGATGAAGTTCCCCTAAGAAACTTTGCATCTCTAGCTAGAATTTGACAACCCCAAAAGCCAGAGCAATCCTTATTACCAAAAAACAGAGGTAAACACTGAGAAGCCCTACCCCTAAGGATTTATCCAATTTCATACTCTTCTTTGGCAAGATCACAAGTGCCCAAAGAAGCCCTCCCATCAAGAACAAAAGGGTCGCATAGAGTGAAGGATCCTTGGGAATCACATAAGGGTCTGGGTTATCAGACAAAGCTGAGAGCACAAGGGGTAACCCCAAACCCATCAAGGTATTGAACATAGGACCAGCATAGCAACCAGATATGGCCATTTGAACACCATCTGCCCCACCATTTAAGGCCATGGCACCATTGGCTATGAAGTCCCCAAGTGAGTTCCCCCAAGCTAGGACTGTTAGTCCTAGCACCGAAGGGCTAACCCCAACTATGCTCCCAATTGAAACCAACACAGAAACTAGCTCAGCAGCAATTATGTAAGTCCATGTTACACTCATGGCAAAGCCACCAGCAAGCCAAGGAAACAAGGACTTGGTTGGTGGGCTACACCTATCAGTTGTCACGCATGCCATGTTGCCCAAAACTATCCCAATCAAAGCAGCTACTATGTATGTGACTATGCTACTCCTTGAAGCCACGTTTTCACTCTGAGTGTTGAAAAGAACTGCAAGTAAAACTGGTGCCAATGTCACAGATATTACTGCAAATGGCTTTGACCACTTCTCCTTACTCACCACAGGAATTGTAAGCCTTCTTGGTAAGCAAAGAGGTAGTTCCAGCAGTTGTAGCAACTTTCCAAAGTAAAGCCAATCAAAGAATGAGTTATTATCATCACCAAAAGTACTACTAGCTGGCTTATGCTTTTGGTTTTGGTCCTTATCTTCAACCACCACTATCTCTGCCAAACTTTGTTTCTCTTCATCAACATACCCCAACAAAGGTATGCTAGGCGCTAGTGACTCCTCACAAGACATTGAATATTGCCTTGCATTTGTTGTGTCCTTTCCATATATGAGATGTGTGGCTGAGACAGCACACACGTAGAGGAAGTAGATTGAAACATAGCAGATTGATGCAAACAAAGTGATTTTACCGATGTAAATGATGATGAGGAGGATGAAAAGAGAGAGAAGGAAGAAAAGGACATCTCTGATGAAACTGGCCTTTTCAACCTCAACCTGATTTGGGCTAACCAGAATGCTTATGACCCCCAAGACAACACACGACACAAAGAAAGACCCTCCTAGGATGCTGTTGAGTCCAACCGCACCGTTGCTGGATGATCCTGAGAAAGACACAACGCTGGCAAAGAAATCAGGAGCACCATTTCCCAGAGAAAGAAGGGTCACTCCCGCAATGGTGGGGGAGAGTCTCAGGATGTTGGACAAACCCTCCAAGGAACTGCAGAAGTAGTTGGAAGCAGTGTCACCCAACAGATAAAACAACACTATAAGCCACAAGGCAAGGAGGGTTTGTCCCAAAATTGGGAATTTTCCCGAGTTGCAATAGAAGATTTGAAGATAGTTGATGTATCCCTTTGACCTGCACTCAAGGTTACTTTTGACATACAAACACTTGGAGTCAAAATCTGAGTACTTGTGTATATCAGTGCAGCCTTCAACACTGACATCTCTGAAGAGCCTTGCATGGTTGAAGATTGTGAGGAGAGAGGCATTGGAGTGGCCCTGAGAATCTGAGTTAGGAGGGTGGAGATAAAGGTTGAGAAGGAGACAGAAGAGGAAGATGAAAGCCAAGTTGAGGACAAGAACAAGTACTCTGGATTGAAGCTTGGAGTTGAAGATGATGAAGGGTGCCATGGTTGAAGAAGGTGTGAAAGTGTGAAGCAAGAATCTAGAATTGGTGTCCATATGGTATATGATGGAGTGGTTGAAAGGACATGGAGGAAGAAGACATGGAGAGGAAATTTACCTCTGAAGAAATGTTGCAGTACTGGGTTTGGAGAACGTGGAAGAGAGAAGAAACAAGTTCAGAGATACTCCATGACAAACCAAACAAAATACATAGTGTGCGTGATGGCGTTGGTTTTGCTATGTCCCATGTGAGGGATTGAGTTAGGTATAGTCATTTGTGTTTGTGTGGATGGTATGGGAACGTACACGAATGAAGCCAAATTTCACTTACCAAAGGTATTTTCTTTTAACCCATTAAAACTTCTTTCAAAAAATAAATTGTGACAATGAGAAGACTTGTTAACATTTCATTTCCTTAACCTATTAGAGCATGTTTCAAGGTAAATGTCATGAAATTAGACTTGAGATTGAAACCAGAGTAATTTAATTTCACTCAAATCGATTATATGTTGATCCATGTTTTAGATATGTTATTTACGAATAAAGTAATTACCAAGTAAATAATTGTTTTTTATTAATTAATTAATTTTATATATATATATATATATATATACATATATTCTTTTTATCTATTATAAATTTGGTAGGTCCAAAACGGTTCAATAAACATAAAATCCGAACAAGAGATTCATATAATATATTAACTTCCTAAAATAAGAGAAAACAATATGCATGAGGTATATGGTATTATTCTTGATATAAACAGAACACATTTACAATGACAGAATCCATTAATTATATGTATTTATAATTCATATGCCTAAAAGGACTATAAATATATGTGAGCAGAAAAAGAATCTCATCTCTAAATTAATTTTATTTATATATACTCATTCGAAAATCTCTCAGTGACTTAAATGTTGAGAAAATTCTGCAGCTGAACTTTCCTTTCGTGGTAATTCGAAGTTTGGTCACATGTCAAGTTCATCTCAGTCGATTTAGCCAAATTCGATAAGAAAATAAATCTTATTATGTGTATGCATATGCTTAGTTAGTAAGGAAATAAATCTTATTAAAAAAATATTGTGTGTGCTCAAAGAGATAAGGAGTAATATGTATTAATCATATCGTTAAAAAGTATTATATATATTTTTTCTCTTTTCTGTAAATACACACTGAATTAGTGTGTTATGTAGCTCACTATGATTGATTTACACGACCATGGAGATATACTAGTGTATGGTTGTGGGACCAAAAATTGGTGAAATCATACCCGAGACAAAATGCTATATTTCTCTCTTTATTATCGAAGATTATCCGTTTATATATATAATTACGTTAAAAATTTATCACAAAATAGATGTATATCTAATTTGTCAAAATTATTTCTCAAAAATATATGTAGTCTCAAAATTATTTAATAAGTAAAATCTATATTTATACTTTTAATAATCAAATTATTAGAAAACACTGAAAATAAATAATATTGTTATACAAGAGCTTATAACAAATATATATAAAGTAAGAAAATAACTTTTTTTTACTTCATTAGTCATATTATTAAAAAAGTATATCTCATAATACAAAGTTTAACTATTTAAAAACATAAAAAAATTGAAAATATCAATTAATCAAAGAAAAAAACAATTTAAAATAAAAGTGCATTTATATACAAATTAAGAAAAACAACAAATTTTAAAATATTAAAATAGTAAGGAAGTAATAGAATAGAATGAAACAGTTGAAAGTTTTAATAAAAGAGAAGTCATGCTCTTAAAAATAAGATGCCGTAAAATTTGAGAAAAAAGAGAGTAAAAGATGCATTAAAATTGAAAAAGGAAAAATCGTATGCACGACTTCCATAGAAATAGAAAAACGTTAAAAGAATTTAAAGACATGATTTTCGCATAAATAAGTTATATAAAAGTCGTTATTCAGTTTCACGATTTAAGTGCATATATCTTTTAAAAAAATTAAACCAAAATTGTGATAGGGACAACTAATCCCTGCACGTAATTTAAAAAAAAAAAAAAAAACATATCAATAATTTTGAAAGTTCATTGACCCATATTGGTAAAAAAGCCTTTCTTTCATGTATAAGGTTGAAACCAACTCCTCTTTTTAAAAGAATATCCGAATCATATCTAATTAAGAATATCAATGATGATACATTTATTGATTGAAAAACACACATATCAATTAAGAATATTACAGTTTTTACTCCCGAGAATCATTATATTAACAAAGAAAATATCTAATGACAATTAGATAATAGTACTATGTAAAAATTTGTACAACATATAAACTACTCTTTCATACCCTCTGATCCCAAGTACATTCACACTCCCCAAAGCAAGAATTTAACTCAAACCTCAGTACACTTTATTACAAGAGTCTGAGAAAAATCAAATACAAGATTAAAGTTTTTTTGACTTGGACTAGAAACCCCGCGAACTTAGAATCCATTATGTAGTCACCAGCACCGACTTCCTAGCTTATCCTAGACGATGTGAGACTTTCTAAACATATTATTTTCATCAGCCCAACAATCTCCATCTTAATTAAAATAAACACATCTTCATTGTCTATACTAGCAATCATACTACACCATAAATAGTATATTCACTTGGAATTAATTCATTCCAAGAATTTTCATGTATCAATGCTAACCAATGTCCATGTATAATCACCACACACCTTGCATCAATATTAGTCAATGTCCATGTATAAACATCATACACCTTGCATCGATGCTAGTCAATGTTCGTGCATAATCCCCAGACACCTTGCATCAATATTAGTCAATGCCTGTGTATAAAATTACCACTGGAATAACTCATCCTTTTCATGTGATAAGTGTTCATTTTACCTATTTGATATATGCATTTTAGCACTTATCTAGTTTGATTTCATTGAATATCTCGAGGATTTTACTCTCTTTTATTTAGAATTGCCTAAAAGCATGTGGAAATAATCATGTGTGGCAGATTAATGTAATTTTGATGAATTTCTATAGTATTTGAAGAAACATAGCACAATGGCTTGAGCTGCAGAATCACGACTTGAACAATGGGCGTTTTCTAGAAGATTCAATTTTTTCCTCCACAGCTCAAGCAAAAGATATGGTGCCTAAGCCACACAAAGAAAACTTCTTTATGAAGCAACCTCAGGCATCAGGTTTTGGACCTCAACAATAAAGGAAACCCACTATTGAAGAAAGCTTTGTGATCAAATGATAGAACCAACATCTAAGCTACAAGCAAACCCTCCATGGAAGGAAACCTCACTAGTTTGAGCACCATGATTGGAGCTTCAACCAACTTCCATTTTTCTAGACATTAAGGGGCAAACCCCCTGTTTTCCATCCAAAAGTGAATCTAGAATTCCATTGTAAATTCAGATTCTCTCTCTTCCATTTCTCTTGTAATATCTTAAGTTAGAGGAGACATGAGGAAGGTGCAACTTCTCCTAGGATCAATTGTTAGAATCATTATGAGTTACTGAACTTCCAAATGTTAGGATCAATTGCCTTAGAATGCTTGATGATAAGTCAATTTTAATATTTAATTGAAACTTATATAAGTTTGTTTGATTAATTTGAGTTCTCTAATTTTAAAACCATTTGAATAATAATTTTTTTGAAAATCAATAAAGAATCCTATTATAAGAAAGTTGGAGAATCAACCTATTTTCAACATATTGTTTTAAGTCATTTTACTTTCGTTTGTATAATTTACTATGTTCTTCAAACAAACAAAAAGACCTTTTTTCTATTGTTATTTTATCTAACACCTTATGCAAACATCATAAAGTTATAAGTAAGTTCTTTCACCAAATTATTCTAACCTAGGTTAGTCTTAACCCTTTCTATATTAACATTTATTTGATAGCTACAACAATAGTTATCAATGGCAAAGTAGTCCATTGCATTTCCTCTTATTTGCATGTCATTTAAGGATTTTATCATTATTCAAATTAACATGCAAACACTAACCCTTAAAATTAATGGAAGAAACCAAATAAGTTTCATTAGGGTTGTCTTTTTTTAGATCCTAATTATGGTCTTAAATAGTTGTCACTACTAAAAAAACATATTTCCTATCAATTTTCTTTTCAAAAAATTTTCTTAGGAAACACTTGCAGATTTTGTTATGAATAATGGTTTGCAAGAATTTATTATCAATTTTTTTGAAAAATATTTGTGCAAAACGTTTTTGGTAGAAAATTTTGTAAGAAATACTTGCGAAATTTATAATTTTATAAGAAATAATTATTCACGAAGGAATTACCTGCCAATAAAAATTTATAGGAAAAATAGCAAAAAAAATCTTTTCTTACAAAATATTATAATGAATTTGCAGGAAAAAAACCCACAAAAGATTAAAAATTCTAGTAGTGTGTTTAGGGATGTCAACGGGGCGGGTAGGGTACGGGTAGTAGCTCTCCCGTACCTTACCCGCTAGATAAATATCTGCCCCGTACCCATACGCATATCCGTCGGATATTCGTTATGCGGGTACCCGTCTATTTTTTTCATACCTACGGATATCCTCGGGTACCCGCAGGTATTTACAAAATTATTTAAAAAATAAATATTTAATCATAAATTCAAATAAAATAAAATAAAATATATCACTGTCATAAATTTTAAATAAATTTCAAACTAACTCAAGTCCATACAAGTCCAAATAATTATAAAAATAAATATAAAATGACGTTCAACACAATGGAAATTCTTTAATTAGTGTTTTGATCAACAAGTCCACTTTCTCCGATTGATTCCTGAAAAATAATCAAATAATAAACATCAACTATCACGTGCCAAGTATTCTTATTTTGATTCCATCATTTGACAACAAGCATACCATAAACGTCACTATCTATATATGGTTTGATGTATATGCCCAATTTCAAAGAAGGAAAAGAGAAAAAATGTCAAGGGATGTACTTGGAAGAAGACAACATACCAATACTTGAAGTTGGAAGAATGAAAACAGAAGACAAGATGTGATAGAAAATGGTATAGAATTATATGTATTTGCATTGATCATGTGGTGTTTAAATACAGAGAAAGTCTGCCAAATCAAGATCCTATAGTATTGCTCATTATGTTGATTGAGACAAATACTTTCCTAACCTGGTGCTTGACAAATGATACGGTAATAATTACTCTGATATTACAATAATAAAGGAAAGTTAATATATGTAGTGAATAGTTAGGATCAAGGACTATAATTCATAGAATATTTGATTTGATTCTGTCTAACTCCCCTTCTCAAACTAGTGGTGACTTGATCATGCCAAGTTTGTCTCTTAACATGTTGAATCTTGTATGACTGAGAGGTTTAGTTAAACAATCTGCAATTTGATCCGCAGTAGGGACGTAGGCCACACTTACTTCATTTTGAAGAACTTGATCACGTATGTAGTGCACATCTATCTCAATGTGTTTAGACCGTGCGTGCATGACTGGATTAGATGCAATTGACTTGGCACTTAGATTATCACACCATAGAATTGGTTTTCTGAGCATTGGTAGTTTTAGTTCTGTCAGTAGGGATCTAATCCAAGCTATTTCTGCTACAAGGTCAGCCAATGCTCTGTATTTTGATTCTGTGCTTGATCGTGACACTACCTTTTGTTTTCTTGAAGACCAAGAAACTAAGGTTTCACCAAGAAACACACATTGTCCTCCCATGGATTTCCTATCATCAGTATTAGTTGCCCAATCTGCATCAGAATACCCCATTATGTCAAGATCATTTGAAGGCTTTATATGCAGACATAGATTCATTGTGCCTTGGAGATATCTTAGTATTCTTTTTATTCCTTGCCAGTGATCCATAGTAGGTGTGCTTATGTATTGATTGAGTTTGTTCACAGCAAACACAATGTCTGGCCTTGTGTTGGTCAAATATTGCAATGCACCTATGGCTTGTCGGTACAAGGAAGGATTGGTCATTGGTTCCCCTTCTGTAGTGAATTGTCTTCCAGTCACCATTGGTGTTGGACAAGTTGAAATTGTCTCCATGTTGAACTTCTTCAATATATCTTTTATGTACTTTGTTTGCCTTAGATACATTCCATTGTTATTTCTATGTACTTCAATGCCAAGGAAGTAGTGTATATTTCCTAAGTCTTTCAATGAGAAAGCCATATTAAGTTGCTTGATGAATGTTTCTAAGAACTAGTGGTTGTTTCTTGTTACAATAATGTCATCGACATAGATGAGAAGAAAAATGATATGATTCGTACCTCTGAGAATGAATAGGGATGAATCACTTTTGGTGTTTTGAAAACCCCATTTTAGCAGAGTGCCTCTTAGACTATCAAACCAAGCCCTTAGTGCCTGTTTCAAACCATATATGGCCTTGGACAACTTGCATATGTAATTAGGTTTGGTTGGATCTATATAGCCTTCAAGTTGATGCATAAAAATTGTTTCCTTAAGCTTTCCATTTAAGAAAGCATTGTTTATGTCAAGTTGCCTAACATCCCAATTGAGATGTACAGCAATGGCTAAAATGATTCTAATTGAGCTGAACTTGACCACGGGGCTGAACGTTTCATCAAAGTTTATACCTGTTGTTTGCTGAAAACCTCTTGCAACAAGTCTTCCTTTTCTTCTTTCAATTGAACCATCTGCCTTGTACTTGGTTTTGAAGATCCATTTTGAGTCTATGATGTTTTTCTTGACCCTTGAAAGGTACTAATGTCCACGTTTGATTAGACATTAGAGCCTTAAACTTTACATCCATGGCTTCTTTCCATTCTGGCTTGATTTGTGCTTCCTTGACGTTCCTTGGTTCTTTGTCACTGTCACAGGCCTCTATCAATCCTATGTATGGCTGCTTAGGCTTGTGAATTCCAGCTTTGCTTAGTCACCATCCAATGAGTGTTAGCTTGATTGCTTGCAGTTTCAGTTTGCCTCCTATTCTCTACTGATTCGGCTGATGTTGAACTATCTTCTTCACTTTCTCTTGTTGTATTATTATCAACAACAAATTCACCAAGATCTCCACCTTCTGTATCTGCAAAAGAATTATTATCAACAACAAATTCACCAAGATCTCCACCTTCTGTATCTGCAACAGATTCACCAAGATCATTGTTGGCAAGGTTGTCACTTGCATTTTCTTCCTGATGACTTGTAGTATTGTTGTCAAGAGTATTGCTTATAATGGTACCTGCAGAGTAACTAGGAAGAAAAACTGATGTAGTTTCAGTCAATTCTTTTAAAGGATTCTTTGTGTTAATGAAATCTTCGTGGAAAGGGAAGTGACTCTCATTGAAGATCACATGTCTTGAGACGAAAATTCTTCCATGAGAATTAATGCATTTGTACCCTTTATGCGAATTACTGTAACCTAGGAACATACACCTAGTTGTATGAAACTGAAGTTTATTTTGGTTGTATGGTTTGAGGCAGGGTAACAAGCACAACCAAATGGTTTTAAATTTTCATAGTCAGGTTCTTTCTTGTAAACTAGTGAGTATGGACTTTTGTTTGGGTTTATTGAGGATGGTAATCTATTGATTAAGTAAACCGCAGTAGAGAAGGCTTCCCACCAGTAGTGTCGAGGCATTTTGGCTTGTGCCAATAGGGTTAGACCAAGCTCAACAATGTGTCTATGTTTTCTCTCAGCCCTGCCATTTTGTTGAGAGGTGTAGGGACAAGACATTCTAAAAATCGTTCCTGATTCTAAGGCCATCCTTTGGACAGGTTTATATTCACCACCTCCGTCACATTGAATGACTTTAATTTTTGTGTTAAACTGATTTTCAACCATAGCTTTGAATTGAGTGAAGGCATGCATAGTTTCAGATTTTTGTTTTAAGGGAAAAATCCATGTGAATCTACTGAAATCATCAATAAAGTGAACATAATATTTTAAACCAGATGGAGACACAATTGGGGCAGGACCCCAAACATCAGTATGAATCAAATCTAAAATTTCCTTAGCATGTGAGGAAGAATTTTTGAAAGGCAACATATGTAATTTTCCAAATTGACAAGCTTCAACGTGAATGAGTCACTAGGTAATGTTTTCACATTGCATTCCTTCAAGACCTTCTCCAGTACTTTATTGTTGGGATGTCCAAGTTTCCTATGCCAACTTTCTTTAAGAGACATGTAGACATAGGAATCTTTATTGTCACATAGTTGATATAAGCCATTTTTAAGTTCCCCTTTTAGAAGTGCCTTCCCTGTCAGCTTGTCCTTCACAAAGCAATAATTTTCATCAAACTCAACAAGTATATTGTTGTCAACAGTCAACTTTGAAATACTCAATAAATTTTTGGTGATTTTTGGAACATCGTGCAGATTTAGATTATTCAATTTGGTTGATCCTGAAGCCATTACTTTCAGTCTTGCACCATTACCAACTAGTAAAGAATTCATACCATTATTTTCACTAAGTTCCTGGATTTTGTCACTTTGGTGAGTCACATGGTTGTTGGCTCCACTGTCAAAATACCATTCATGGTCTTGACCTTCATAAGGTGAAGCTATGAATGCATTGTATGTTCCTTGCTTTTCACTTTCACTAGAGTGAATTTTCCCTGTATATGTCTTATCAAATTGATAATAACATTGTATAGCAGTATGACCACTCCTTCTGCATACCTGGCATATTGGTTTTGACATTCTACCTCTTCCTCTGCCACCTCTCATGCCTCTAAAATTAGAACCTCTCCAATCACCTTGAGATCCAAATTTGGTGCCTCTGGACTCGTTCTTGGCAACAAAGTTTGCAGTAGCATTCAGGTTAAGGCTACTGAAATTATTGAGTTGTTCTAGTCTGCTTTCAAAGGTTAGTAATTGAGTTTGCAACTCAACCCAACTAATGTCAATTTCGTCAGATAGCTTAACAACAACTGAATTGTAATCAGAATCCAAACCATTTAGGATCTGAATCGTCAAATCGGAATTAGATATTGGTGAACCTGCCAATTTTAACTTATCAGCAAGGTTTGTCATCTTACCAAGATATTGCTCCATCTTCATGTCTCCTCTCTGTGTGCTGTGAAATTCTGATTTTAGGTACATAATTTTGGATCTGGTGTGTGCACCAGCAAGGCTTTGAGCTTCATCCCAAAGCTGTTTGGAAGTTTCACAATGCAACAATTGAGTTGCAATGTCTATTGACATAGAATTCATCAACCATCCTAGAATGGCTTGATCACGAGCTTGCCAATCCTCATACGTAGGATTGATTTTATTTGTTGTGCTATCATCCACAATGAATTGCTCTAGACATTTTATTGTCCCTAGCATATATCCATCAAGTTTGCAGCCTTTGATTATTGGTAGAACAAGAGATTTCCATAGTGTGTAGTTGTCTCTGTCCAACTTGACAGAGATTGTAGAGGGGAGGTCATTTTTCTGGTTGGCAGCGGAGGACATGGCTGTTTAGGTTAAGGATCAGAAGCTGTATGCTTGAATGCTCTGATACCAAGATAGAAAATGGTATAGAATTATATGTATTTGCATTGATCATGTGGTGTTTAAATACAGAGAAAGTCTGCCAAATCAAGATCCTATAGTATTGCTCATTATGTCAGTTTATAAAAAATTAGGACAAAATATTTTTTACTAATATATATATATAAGGACATTTTTGTGAATTAAAGTTTAGCGGGTACGGGTATCCACGGGTACGGATACTATGATACCCGTACCTGGCCCGTTAACATGCGGGTATCAAAAATACCCGTACCCACGAGTAGCGGGTATCCATTTTTAATATCCATTTCCTACCCATTGCGGGTTTTATCCGCGGATACCCACGGGTACGGATATTTTTGACATCCCTCAGTGTGTTATATGAAAATCCACATTTGAGATAATTTTTTAACTCTTCAAGCTTTTGTTTTCTTGTATAAAATTTATGCATGTATTTTTTTTTATATATTTAATACCCAGTGGAAAAATGATATTTTTTACCTTATAATTTTGATTGGGTAATGTACTTTTATCTAAAAGAATATCTTTTAACAATGAGACTAATCTTGTAAAGTTTTTATTTGTTCACCCATTAATTATCTTCAAATTCATCAACCTCATTGTTGACAACAAAGTCTCTGCATTATAAGATGTATTTTCATGTACATGTGTTTGAGCAAAAGATTAACTTTAACATCATATATCGTGTTCTCGATTTTGTCATCCATGATCGAGTCAACAAATTCCTTAGTTTGACACATACTTGAAAATTTTAACAATTTATTGTGTCATGTTTACATTGTACAATTTCAAAAAAAAGTCATCTCACAAAATGTGTTCCTTAATTTCACACTTAATTTCACATGTAATCCTCTCTCTGGGAAACAGTTTATACAAGGACACTAAATCCTTACTTCATCATCCTACTATCGGTGTCACATTGCACAAATTGTATAATATTTTCATTCTTCCCACATATTTATCGCTTATACGTATTGAATTAATTCAACAACAATCCAGTTTATATATGTATTTTTTTTTCACCATGCATGTTAAAATCTTTTTTTAATCAAAGGTATGACTCTATCTCACTCAAAAAAAATTACTTATTTATAATTAATTAGTATATGAAAATTAATCCTAATTTCTTATATTTCAAAAAAAAATAGTAACATTTTTGTATTATTTTTAAGTAACATGAAATAAAATAAAATCAATTAAAATAAAATATGTAGAAGATCAAAACAAAAATAAATCAAATAAAATTTTACCTTTTCAAATTATCTAAGAAAGTTATTTAAAATTTATTATAATGATTATTATTATTACCTCTTGTTTGTATAATGATTATTATTACTTAAAATAAACTTTTTCTTAAGTTTAACTTAGTATATAAAAAAATTTAAAATTAACTTTTATATATACATTAATTTAACTTACATAAATGTGGATTCCAATTTTCCTTCTAATTATTCATATGCACAAAAGTCTGCTAAAATATAGTCCTTATCTTATATTAATTATTGTTGTGAGTCTACGACCTATGGTTGGCGACAAGTTTTTGCTGCTTCAATGAAAAGCGTTTATTTAGTGTGAGAAAGAACTTTTTAACGTAAGTGAAAATTGAGGATGAATGAAGCTTCTTCTGGTGTCCGTTATAAAACAGCTTTATTTTGTTCCGTTTTTCGTTGTCTTCATTTGAACCCTTTTAATTATATGATTATATGAAATGAAAACATAAAACTATTTTACAATGTCAAATTGTTTAGTATGGGAAAGCATTTTCAAATTGTTTTATCTAAATTAAGAAAAACATTTATTTTTTTTATTTAGTTTTTTTCTCTCAAACAATTTTTAATGCATTATAAAAGTAGACATAAGTGTATGATTTAAAAAAAAGTTATACTGTCCTAAAGTTTTGAAAATAACATATAAAAATGATCAAATTTTCTTTCAAAAAGAACACAAATAGAAAGAGTAATTGATAAGCATCAATATATTTAAGGGGAAAAAATTAAGAAAAGGAGACATATATGATATTGTTGGATTGAAGTAGTAAAAGTGAGGACAAGAAAAGGAGACAAAAAAAATCACATTATGGATCAATATTGATGCACTCATCTAAAGTTGTTAGTTAAGGAAACTTCCCAAGAACAACAATAATGATACATTTGTAATTTGTTGTTGTTCATTCTCACCTCAAGTTTCCCCATAAAAGTTAAGGAAATTTCCTAAGATGTACAACAATGTTATAATGGATTGTGTTACTTCATCCATCATAGAATTTGATAAGCACTATATGCTCTTGTTTCGAATCATGATTTTGTGTTTTTTTTTACGTAGAATTGTTGTCTTTTACGCAGACCACACAATCGGGCATAGATACTGGAATTGGATGCTATATATTAATATTTTATTTCATGCACTTTTTGTATCTCACAGCCACACACTTTTTATCCTCTAAATTCATTATCATGTGAATAATGCAACACAGGTTGCACGTGGGAGAAGTGGGTTATTCTACATATTTATGCACTTTTTTTTTCGTGAAATAATTATAACTTATACTCGTTTGTGATTATATGAAATGAAGATTTTATTATTAAGAATCTATATTATATATAGTTTATAAATATTAATTCTTTTTAATCTATTAAAACTTTTATAAAGCTCATAGATGTCAAAGTATAAACAATGCATCAAATATAATGTGGCAAACCATGTAAAGGACAGGACTAGAACATTGTCATGTGTTTGGGTTAAAAGGTGAATTTGAAGAGGGAAAATGAGTAAATTTGAAGAAAAATAAAAGTGAAAGTGAAGTGGTTTAGATAAGAAAGGTGAGAAATGAAAAAGTTAATCACAGAAACAATTTGTAAAAATTTATAAGTAATTTATTATATATATATATATATATATATATATATATATATTATAATTATCTATATTATTATTATTTATTAATATCATCATTTTTTTACTATTATTTATATTATTAATATTTATATCATATAATAATTGCAAAATTAATTATTATATTATTTATCTAAAAATCAATTTTATATATATATATATATATATATATATATAATCATGATTATGGGTATGGGTATCTTATTTGATCATAAAAAAATATACTTATCATCACAATTACGAGTATAAAGTAGATAAATGACTCATTTTAAAAGATAATATTGGATAGTTAATTTAGATAGTGCACTTGCAAATATTAATCTATAAAGATCATGATTAAGAAGAGATGGGTTACCAACCTAAGAAAAAAGAAGATAACCATTGTTGTGAGGAATGTCAATGAAACCCTAATTGGGGAGGAAAGAAATTGAGGATAGATTCGTCCCGTCAAGATGTAATTCAACACAAGATTATCTCTAACCATTATGGTGGAAGTGGAAAATTTTACAATAATGAAGACATTGGTCGACCAAGGGATTTATATCAACATATTATATTGGAATATCTTTAAGTGTTTAGAATTGTCAAAAATTACAGTTTATATCAAAATTAGAGTTATCATATATAGATATGGGTAATATCAAAAAATTTTCTTGTCTTCGTCATCATACTCGTCCCATTTTAAATTATTAAAACATCATTAGTTTATAAGTAACTAAAAAACTTATTTTCATTAGTGTCTTTGGCCTTTGTTTCGTTTTAAAGAATTGTTCTTTTGCTACACAATTTTTCATCATATCTATATTTTTTTAGTCATTTGATATTCATCAAGATTATTCAAATTCTTAAGGTACTTTCTTATCATAGTCTCAATTACACATTTTTTGAACGATGCATTGCATATAAAGAAAGTTAAACCTTAATTTTACTAAATTAAATCATTTCTAGGATAGATGTTTGATCATATCCACTCCTTTCTAATATGTTTATTTTGTTTTATTTATCATGTAAGAATGTCTAACTATCAATTTCAAGTACTTAATCATATAAACTTAGTTTGTTAGATAACCTAAAATACTTATTCTATGTTTTCTCATTGGTTTTATTTTCATTTCATTTGAAGAATTTTTCTTTAATTACACAAATTTCTATTCTCTCTCTCAATTGTTCAACTAGTTCAATATATATCAAGTTCACTCAAATTTCCTAACCACTTTCCCTCAACATTTAAAAAATAATAGATGTTGTTGTTGTCTTCAAATTTTAATTTTGTATAATTGTTTGTACTTTTCTAAAATTACTTGAGAATTATGTTTAGTAATTTGTTTCAAGATTCATGCAATCATAATTTCTTCCATGAAATTTGACTTTTGAAGAAAAGAATCCTTAATAATATCATGCTTTCTTTGCTATGATTTTATTTTTTTGTTGAAAATTATTTAATTAATATTTAAGACAATGTGGGAAAGCATACTCAACATCCAACTATGACGAAGATGAAACACAAAGTTCATACCTAATGAGGATGAGGATGATAATGGTATAAATTTGTACACCGAGGAAAAGGACGAGAATGGTAAAAAATGCATTGTCATACCCTATTCTCATCCCTAATTAAACCACCTACCTAGCCCACATTGTTCCAGACAACAAAGGAAATGGTAAATGACACATGCGCACGAACTACACAAACCTAAATAAAGCCTACCCTATAGATGCATATCATTTTCCTAGCATCAACCAACTAGTTTATAGTGTTGTAGAACACAAAAATTTTGAGCTTTTGATACATCTACAAGGAGAAAATTATATCTATCATACAAGGCACCAATGAACATTATGTGGCCATGTCATTTGACCTTCTACCAAAGGTTGATGGATAAGATATTTAAAGACAGTACCTCTTTAAATATGGAGTTATACATAGATGAAATGGTTGTCCAATTGAACTCATGTTAACAACATATTGCCAACATCAAAGAAGTTTCACAACGCTTCAAAAATATAACATGTGGCTAAATCTTGATAAGTGTGTTTTCAGGGTTTAGGGTATATTATATTAGGATTCACCTTAGTACATAGAGGAATAAAAGAAAACCCTAACAAATGTCAAACATTGACCTAGATGCATAGCCCTAAAAACTTAAAATAAGTAGAAAGACTCATTGGATGGCCACATCCTTGTCAAGATTCATATTGAAGCTTGTTGAGAAAAGAAAACCAATTATTAAATTCATGAAAAACGCAACGAGAGTCGACATGTGAAGAAATATTTTCAATCATAAAATTCTTCCTTGCATCTTGATACTCTAAAAGCTCACACAAAACAAATCCCCATTAATATACTTAATAGTTTTAGGCGAGGCCATGAGTGTGTTTCTCATATGAGAAAGAAACAAGGAACAATTACTTGTTTACTTTATCATTTGTACACTATAATAATTTGAGGTGTGCTACCACGTGATTGATGAGATAGAACTAGTCTTTATCATGATCACTTGAAGATTGCAACCGTGCTTCGAAAGACATGAGGTCTTTGTTGGCATAAATTATTAGGTGCACAAAATTGTCAAGAAACCTGATTTGGTAGGACAAATGGTTAGCTCATCAGTTGAACTATCTAAGTATTGCATAAAGTTTGAGACAAAAGGACTCATTAAAGTTCAATGTCAAGCTAACTTCGTTGGTGACTTATAGTTAAGTGAGGAGATTACAAATGCACATTGGTGGGACATATCATGTTGATGGGTCCTCTAATAAAAAAAAGAATGAGGGAAAATATTTTACTTGAAGGACCTGGTAATTTTCTTAGTGAAAAGTCTTTTCGATTTGACTTTAAAACGTCTAACAATCAAACTGAGTATGAATCCCAAGATATGGGAGCATCAAAATCTTGTTGTTCCAACAATTACCAACTCATAGTGGGATATTTGTTTGAAGGATTCCTAGTAAAGGACTCACTGCTATTTAAATGCTAACACTAAGTACAAGAGGTGTTGTTGGATTTCAAAAAAAACAAAAGTGAAGCGCATCTTGTAAGAAGATAAATACAAAGTCAACGTGTTCTCAAAGTTAGCAAGTACAAAAAAGAAAGGTCAACAAAAATTCATGATACAAGAAATAATCATGTCACCCACTATGGATGGAATTGAATGCCTTGTTATGAACCATGAGCGTAGTTGGATGAGGCCACTAACTAATTACTTAGAAAAAAAAAAGGCATGTGCCAATGACTCTAAGGAAATTATATGAACCCTAGAAGGTTGGGAGGATCTTGATCCACTTATGAAGGTGTGAGATGGGCGAAATCCATGAGAAGATAGCGTAACAATAGCAGAAGCAAGAACACGCATGGAATGAGTTATACAAATGGAGCAAGATGAATGGAATAATAAGAACAAATAATGAAATGAAAACCAAAATGGATTAAGATCAGAAAATAAAGAAGAACATGCCACCTTTAATTCTAGAATCAAAGGATAAGCGCATGGAGATTCACCACTTAAGAAAGCTCCTCATGATAAGAACCAAAAGAAGTTAAAAGAACTCTCAAAATCTCTTAATAGATAATTTCATTCAAAACTCAACTTGTGTTTTACAAATGAAGGGGACTTTCATTTATAATGGAGGAGCTCAACCTAGGGTAGAAGAAGGGACAAAAGTTAGGATTTAACTTTTCTAATCAAGAGTTAACTTCACTAAACATGATTAATGCTTTTAATCCCTTGAAATTAGGGAATGCACATGGTTAGTTCCTATAAATTAGGAAAAAGTAATGATTACAAGTGGAAAGTAATGATGACATGGACAAATACATCACATTCACATGTGGTGCCTAAGAGGTCTCAAAGGACACAACAAGGATTTAACTTCAACAAGTTCTTCTTCATCCTTATTTATATCAAGAAAATAATAACCCAACAAGTTAAAAGAAAAATAGATGGAAAAACATCATACACCATTATGGAATACTCCACTAATTGTCACATAATTAGCTCTATGAAACGACCTCAAACAAATGGATCTAAAGAAAAATGGTTGTATGAGTTTTTGAGTCCTTTGGGCCTATAAAATTATGAGAATCCAAGGTAGATTGCTTTAGTTTGAAAGTTCTTTCTTATCAAACTTCAAGCAATAACTTTTGGTTGAATTTCTTGGAAGGAATTCTTTGAAGAAGTCTTGAATAAAATATGATTTTCAACTTTTGCAAAAGCCACGAAAAAGAAAAAAAAATTCAAGAATACACAAAAATCATGATAGTCTTAGGAAACAACACCTTGTACCACTCAAATACTATGAGATAAACAAGGTGATGATTTATCACTTATGACCTAACCCATAAGAATACTAGGAATCTAGAAGAGCCTTGTGCCACTCATACTTGAGATAAGCAAGTATAGAAAATTGTCACTTGTGACCTAGCTCACAACATAAGAAACCCTAAGATAGAAAATGTTCTATTTACCAAACTTTGATGAGCACCTAATGCGCCAAATAAGAAATATGATAAGGAGTGTTACTTACTCTGGATAAATTAAGGAAAAAAGTGGCTCGTCACTTGAGATATGGTACACTCAAGACCAAAACTCTCACGCACGTTTATTCACTCAAAATCATTAAAATAAGTGTAATAATTCTCCTCACATAGAGAGTATGGTGGGAAAGGATTAGCTAAACACTTCCCTTCCCTAGTCTTATGTCCAAACAAACAAAAATATACTAAAACTAGGAATACCTAGTTTATTCTTGCAATACTAAAAAAATAGGGTTAAAAATGTTTTTGTTCCCTCAACTTTCAGTGAAAATTGGAATTAGTCCCTCTTCGAAACTTTGATTCAATTTAGTCCCTCAACTTCAAAATTGTATGGATTTAGTCCTTTTCACCAGATTTTGTTAAGTTTAGTTGACGTTTCAAATACGTTTCATGATAGTTTCTTAGCTAATATTGAAGGAAAAATGTGTCAAACGGTATAAACATCTCAAATGCCATCATGAAATGCGTTTGAAACGTTAAATAAACTCAACAAAATTTGTTTGAAAGGACTAAATTCACGCAGTTCTAAAGTTGGAAGACTAAATTAAGCCAAAATTTCAAAAAGAGACTAATTCCAATTTTTACTAAAAGTTGAAGAATAAAAAACATATTTAACCCAAAAAAAATAATATAGTTCTATTTTTATTTTTCGGATCACATCATATTTTTTTAAAAAGTCCTTCATAAGTACTTTACTATCGCGACTTTTAAAAACAAAAGAAGAAGAAAAAAAATATAGAAGCTCTTCTTGACCTTCTCGTCGTCATGGTTAGATTGTGCTTCTGAAAGAAAACATATAGTATGAAACAAAGAAGAAAAGTGAATTTAGAGAATTCTTTTAAAATTTTGATTTTTTAAAATAATTCTATTTATTGGACTTTTCTTTAATTTTATATGGTTATTATTAGCAATTGATAAATAATTTTTTAAATCATTTATATTTTTAAGAAATGATTTTTTTCATTTTCACAATTAGTTTTTTGTTAAAACAAATGTTTACATTTTTAAATAATATATCTAAAGACAAATTTGATATTATACTTAAAAAACAACTTAATTATCTTCATTAATTCAACCAAATCAATCACATATATTAATAAACAAAGATTCTCCTGAAATTACAACCTTTTCATTAAACCAGACCATTTTTACTTTTCATTCAGTTTTTCTTCAAATCAATCTTACACTTTCTACCCTGTAACCTCATGACTTAGACTAGCAATTTCTGATTGTGAATCATTAACAACAAACAAAAAACAACAAACATTGAACTATTGCCTGAAGAATGGGAACAGATTGGACTCTAACTCACAAAATATATACTTAAATAAGGTGTTTGAAATAGTATAATTCGGAGCCTATTGGAATAAGTCACATCAAAGTGTTCATGTGTTTGAAATAGTATAATTATACTACTTAATACTGAACCAATCCAGTAAAAACCAGCCTCTATAATCAGAGTAAAAAAGTTACATATCTAAGCCAAGAAATCATCACCCTAACTGCACATATCAGAAGGATTCCCCAAGTTCATTCAACCTAGCATTTGTCATCAGTTCTTGTCCTCCAGGAGTATTCTGTGGAGATTTAATAATGTTGCATTTGATTAGGTGCATCACCTGCCAAAACCAAATGTTTCATACAATCAAGAAAATAGACTCTGAGAAAACAGAAGAAGAATATTAGTAAATTATTGTTACCTCTCTTCTCTAACACATCAGTCACTTTATCAAGTGCTTCGGTTATATCACTTTCTTGTTCCTGGGACAAATTATACATTCATATGATACACACTTTGTTAGAATTGTCTAAAGAGTGAAGACATATATATCTAAGGTAACTTGATGCATCTCAATAGAAAGACATTACCCTAAGAGTCCTTCTTGCTATCTCAAGATCAACTGGGTCAGGTTTCTCTTTACTGAAAAGCATCTTCTCAACCTGCCAAAAAGAATGAACATGTTACAGTATATGTTAATTAGTTGCTGAGTGTTCAATGTATTCATTGAGTAAGCATTATTCATAGCATAAAAAAGATCCTACTCAGTAACTCCTTGAACAAGCATCAGTCATAACATAAAAAAGAGACCATGCACGATAAATAATCTATCTAGTTATACAAAGAAATGCTTTTCAAGGTGAACTTTTCAATAATTTATAAATTTTCATTTAAAAAATGAGTCTTTTTAAATGCCTCCACTTTTAAACAACCGAATCAACAAAATAACTCTTCTACCCTACAAAATATTTCACTTTTAAACCCATTCATACTCATCGATCATCTGTAAAATGTTGAATGTGAAAAAATGAGCACCCTTTAAAATGCAACCGAAGAAAAGGAAAATCCTTTGCTCGGCATAAAACCTTCTGATTCTGACTGCATAATACAATAGAGTAATTTTGTTTCTACATATGCAATAGAATGCAGTAATAACACAAAAATAAATGTATAATTCATGTTCAGGATGCTAAAAAGGCTTTACACATTTGATATTCATTCAATATTGCAAAATCAGATTCAACATTCTTAATGATAAGGTTAAATTACGCACAGATATACAGTGGATTCATCACAGACAATTATGATCAACATTTAATCATCGCTTTATGCACTACAAAGTGTATTTTCTAGTTACCTCTTCATATCTACAAGTTCCGTGAATAGCCAGTGAAAATGAAAATAACAAAAAGCCAATCAAAAAGTACATGCAAGTAAGGATTTTGCTTACATCACGGATAACCCTATCTGTTGGACGAAGCTGAATTACATCAGATCTTTTCTTTAACTTGGCAGAGTGAGATCTGTGAAGATCCTTCTGCAATAGATGCTTTCCTTTCAGCACTCTCCCTCCACCAACAGGTGGTAACTGAACACTATAATTGAACATTTCCATAGATTGTTGCACTTTTCCATGGACAAATTCGGCAGTCAATGAATCACCATTAAATTTTGGCTGGCACACAAAATCATAGTTAAATAAGCCTGAGGCTCAGCAGTTTTTTGTGATGTAGTTCTGAATGATCACATATACCAAATGAAGGCATGAAGTGAACTGGGACTCAGGTATGGCAATCAATTGTTGAAATAAGCAATTTAGATTTTAGAGGATTAGTTTTGAGTAAAACAAACTTCAAAACGAATTGCGTTGGAATAGATTTTTACAAAAGAAGGAATTCATTAATGAAGGCCATGAAATATACTTAACAGAAGACCAAACAGAGAACAAATAAAAGAAAGAGGGGAAAATTATGGTGAGATGTGTTGGGAATCCCTCAACATAATTTTACCAGGCAAACCAGTCAAACCACATAAAAAATGGCATTTGCACTTTCACCATCGAATAAAAGCCAAATGTACATAACAGCATGCTTAGGCCAAGTGTTAGACCATAGAAACCTAAAAAAGTACAAGTTGTGCTCAAACCAAATGCACTAAAAATGCAGCATAGAGTGAACATTGCAAAAGTTTTGCCTCTTTACTCCCATCAGAGCCACCGAAGTTAATCATCATTAACTAATTCAAAGACCTGGACATACCTAAGATTCAATTTACAAAACTGCCAAATAAGGAATACTGTAAGGAAACAGAAGCAGAACAGTGTTCAGAACAAGCATAAAACTGATTCCTATCAAGCACCACACATACCACATAAATCAGGGGAACAAGGTGTATGCAGCCTCCAACTACAGTAATGTCATTTAACATTATTAATTCTATAAAGTATTGTACATGCCAAATGAAAGACTTGACCTTAGAGGTAGCTTTAGAGTTCCAAATGGACTTATCAAGAAGAAAAGTAACCCTATTCAAGGAATGTGTCAGGAATTGGAATATTCAGAACAATCAAATGTTTTACTTTTTAGAAGATCAGTGAATAGAATCAAATTTAGTGTACAAGAGTGACCTTAAAAGGGTAAAACATTGGATATTGTTAGAAAATATTATTTTCAGATAAGAATGCTTACATTAAATTGTTGTATATGCATGATAAGGGTATTTATATAAATAGATTATATTAGAAAGTGTGAGAATTGATTTTCAAGGACAAGTAACAGTTTCTCATTTTAACTTTTAGACCCCAACTTCAATTCTCAAACTCCATATTCAATTCTCCTAAGTTCTGCAAAAAACATTTGCATGCTGTTCCTTAATCAGGCCTTGTTTCAAGAGTGTCTAAAATCTACATCAAACAATGAAGCATGAATGCAATACAAATTTAATATTTGTATTAGGCTTGATTGACTCACAGGCTTTGAAGAAGGAGTAGGAATAGAAACAAGACATGTTTGGCTGCGGGACATCTTCTGAGTATAAATCGCAGCAGAGGGTGGAGTTTTCAATTTCATCACTGCATTTCCCATTGAAGCAGAAGCACAATGAGGAGCACTAGCTTTAATATAATCCTTAGCATGAGATGACAATTTCCTCTCCTCCCTGGGAAACAAAATGCCAAAATTGGTAAGGATTCTGGATCATTACAACAATCAAAACAAATGTGCATAAGAGTTTTAGCTCATCTAGAGTGAGCAAATGTGTAACTAAGAAAGTAAAAGTGTGTCTATCTACTTCTATCGAAGTATTGAAGTACCACCGTAATCCTAACCAAGTTTAAATCAATGGTGATATATGTTTGTCCCTTTAGAGAAGTCAAATCCATGTACGAGAAGACAATCACCTTATCTGCTTAATTAGCTCATCGGAATTGATTTTCGCTAGGATTTCTCCATGTTCAAAATCAGTAACATTCAGTTCCTTTCGCAGCTCAGTCATAAGTTCCTCTTTGCCCTACGGCCACAAACAAATTTTCAGCAGCACACTCAAGATGAGCCAAACTTGATCACAGAAAACAGGTTCAGAATAAATATTAAGTTACCCAAGTAAGAAGATCAGACTGAGCAATGAAAGCCTTCAAAACAGAACAATAAGCCTCAGTTTCCAGATAGTGGATTTGATGCTCCAAGTCCATTACATCCCTTATCCCATGAGGTTCTGTAGTTAATGTATGTAAGAGACCAGTCATCAATAAACATTTTACATCAATTTCCAGAGATCTAGTGATATAAATTCACATAATGCACTAAACCTTTACTTGCATTGAAAAAAATTAATGGCATCAGCAGTACTAATCAACATGTAACATGAGCAGCCACAAGCCATACACATCTCATATAATTATAGCATTTAAGATCAATTACAAACACATTTCAAATTAGAGAAAGTGTAAATGCTATTAGAATCTTTAACACAACTATATATACAACACATCTTGCTGTGCTATCAGATGTTGTGGAGTCAAGTGGGACATAATAGAGAAAGTAACAGATAATCCTGCCATAAAATGAGTAATGGGTCCATTCCTCAATAAATAAAACCACCAATAGTCATACATTCTTTAGTAAACTATTTCTCCATAGAAAATTAGAACTGAAAAAGTATATAAAACAAAATTCAAAAGGGTTACCAAAAAGTCAGCTATATGTCACCAAGAATCTTGGCAGCACAAGTACCGTGGACACTCTAAACCTCGTACCACATGATCACCCATTTGAAAAAAACTATTTATTTATTCAATCATAAAATAAACAAATAAGATACAACAAACAATACATATACACAGAACCAAAGCAAAAAACACATAAAGTTCATTCCTTTGCATTTGATTTTTAGGGGTTGAGTGCCCATTTATTTAATTACAAGTTTATTTAGTCTTAGGTGGAAAAAAATAATGAACATGCAAGAGGGAAGATAGAAGGAAGTTGACATTAAAAAAGTGAAAAGCCAGAGAAGAGAAGAAAATAGAAGAGAGGGTTTACCAACAGTGCAGTAGTTGGTGTCGTAAGTGTACTCCATCATCACTTGCTCCCTCATACACTGCTTACCCTTCTTGTCTCTCTTCACTGCTCAGATTCTTCCCTTAAACCATGAGTCTATTCAAGTCCAACACTTCACCTTTATTTTTATTTTTTTTCAGGTTTCTCAATCTTAATTCAATTTTTTGTATTTTTTTTTTTACTTAGTATACAAAACTAATCAAATGATATTATAGTTTGAAAAGGAACTTCACAGTTCTAAATCAAAGAAATATGTTTTTAAACATGCAATAATGTGAGTTGATCAGAAAAATACTGGCTACTGTCATAATTAGTTATAAATTTTTATTGAATATATATTTATTTTATTATAATTTGAAATCATCATTTCTCTGATTAATAAATATCACTGTACTTTATTTAAGCGGATTTTGTCCGCTTTAAAAGGAGTAATATACAGGGAGGACAGAGTGTGATTTTCTGTTTTAAATGTTGTTTACATATATCAGTTATTTATTGAGCAATAAATTTCTTTTGACAATCAGTTAAAATTTGAATTTGTTTTTTCTTTTCAAAGAAATCCTTTTTCTTCCTCTTTTAAAAGTCCAACTGTTTGTTTAAATTGAAATAACCTATTTTATTTTAAAAAGTGTAAATTTAAAAGTATATATACATTTAATAATGATAAACTACTCATATTTTGTAGTTTAATATCAGTGGAAAAATACCAGAGTGTACATTTTTAGTTTATAATATATATATATATATATATATATATATATATAAAATTGAAAATTTAATTACAAACTGAAAAATACAATTTAATTTATATTAAAATTACAATAAATATATACATAAAATAGTTATGTTTCATTATTTTTCTAATATTTATAATTTTTTATTATGAGAATTACTAATTATGGTGAATTGTTTAGTAATTTATGAAATTAATTACGTCTATAACATATAAAATGACATCTTCAAGGAGGGAAAAGTGGTAGTTCTTAATATTTAGATTTGGAGAAAATAAAATTAATAATGGTATTTTCAGTTATTTTTAAACTATATGAACATGTATTATCAGTTTTTATTTTAACATACAATTAACAATAAAATAAAATACAAAATACGTATACAAAATAAAAAATATTATTATAATAAATATAATTAAAAATATAAGGAATATAAAATATATAAATTAAATAAAAAAATTATCTATATATATAATTAACTATTACATATAAGGATAAAAATAATAAAATAATCCATTTTTATTTTTATTTATAGATAAAATTTTATATATATATATATATATATATATATATATATATATATATATATATATATAATTACAATAAGAATACTCCAAAACAATATATCTCTTATACAATTATAAAAATCATTAAAGAATAAAATTGTCCGATAAAAAATATATTATAAATAGTTACAGAAAAAATATATCATCCTAGCAAAGATGTATAATGTATTTTGATTTTAGTCCAGCAAACTTTATTATCTTAAAATTGCTTTAAGAGAAACTAGTATGAGTGTTTAAACAAAGGTGACTCTGATTATAATATTTTATTTAAATGATTAATTTTCACAATGATTTAATATGTCAATTCTTTCGTACACACTTATAGTCACTTATAAGAACTTTTATATCATTTGATAATTTTAATTAAAAAAATTATGTCCAACATAATAATGTACACTAAATATTTTAATTACACAAATCAAAATTAACATCATATGTAGCTTTTAAAATGTATCAAAAATGCAAATATCCAATTGTAACGTCCCATTTAATTTATAAACACAATTAAAGGAAACGTCACACATAAGATAGTAAAATCACGCAGTCCTGGGATTTCCAACATCACCCCTACAAAACCAGGCACACCACGATGCCAACAAAAGCAGGATAACAATTTAACTAAGAGTTTACAATCCAAAGACAACGAATACAGGGGCCATAGCCCTAAAGAAGACATCAAGAAGATAAGTGTAAGATTCAGTCCAGACGGCTAAGCGGTGGAATCGCCATTCCCTTGTTGACCACGAGAACCTCGCCCATCTGCTCCCATCAACCAAGTCGATGATCATCGCAAGAAAAAACAGCCACATACAACACAACCATGCAACGAAACGAGTAAGCTAGAGCCAACAACATATGCATCATACAGTCAAAAGTGTTTTCATCATCTCACATCCAAATAATCAACCACACATGTTATGACTCTCAATCAATACACTACGACTCGACTCGACTCATCCAGATACGTATAACTTGGTCGGATTCAGCGGATGCTTGCACTTGTGGTGGATACCTCTGCTCGACCCTGAGCTGCTCGATCCTGAGCTATGTAATACAAGTGTTACGATGAATCAAATCTCCCTCACCACAAGGTTAGCCCTTAGTGAATTTCAGGCCTCCTGCTACCCTCACCACAAGAGTCAGTCTGCTCTAGGTGAGACTAACTGGCTCCTCAGAGTGTCAGGATGCAACCTTACCTTGAATCCTTACCTAGTTATACAGATAGGGCACCACCATGGACACCCACTAACAGGGGCCTTGGGATTACGTCCCGACCACTGAAGCGCGACCCCAGAGGTCTCACCTAAAGACCCCAAGGAATTTATATGCTGACACGGACCAACATTCATAGCGCAGCAATAAACAAACATGAAATCATATTTACATTTCCATACCAACCCTTGAGATTAATTCCTCATACGCATCATATTTCGAATCCATACCTCTGATCATCACCACCCCGTGAATCTAGGGCCTCATCTCATATTAATCACGTGTTCTTTTAGTCCCAAACCACTCATTCATTTCACATGCCAATATCATACCCAACCCGTTATACGCAATTCATGAATCATGCCAAACATACCTCATGTTCCATTATATACATATCACTCATCATACAATCATACTCAACCAAAACAGATCATTTAGGAACAAACAAACATCCAATCATAGCACTGTCTCGCCCAGCACCTCGCTCAGGCTGAGGGGTCTCGCTCAGGCGAGGCAGTCTCGCTCAGGCGAGTCCCCCCTCCGCTCAGGCGAGGGCTCGAAACAAGGAAACAGGAACCACTGCGAGATCTCGCTTAGGCGAGATCCCTCTCGCCTGGGCGACTTATCGCGAAAAGGGGGTGGGCGAGCCTTCGTCAGACTCGCTTAGGCGAGCCCGACTCGCTTGGGCGAGATTAACAGTTCTCGCTCTGATGTACCTGCAACAGATGCATCATTCCAAACCAACGAATCGTGCCAAGAACTCCACACATCCAAAACAATGATTCATCCATCCAACAACAACCAATCTCAAGAAAACAGTACATAAACAATATAACTCGAACCCTAACTTCCCGTACCTGGAAATAGGTTCGTACAGGACGTTCGACGCGTAACCGAGAAGCACAACAGCTCTAGAACTCACTACGGGGGTGGAGTAAAAACTGATTCGGAGCTAGCTCGAGAGACTTGGGAAGGAACCCTAGCAGAGCTCTAGTGCGGAAGGGGAAGGTGACGGCTGCGGAGTTTCTGCAAGAGTGAGAGTGAGTGTGAAATTAGGGCAGACCTAGGGACTTTATACGTTAGGCCGGCCTTAGACCCACTTACAAGGGCAGTCCACTAATCTTTAGGGCAGAAAAATATAAAGGGGCCTTACACCAATCGTTTATTATAATTACTTTTTAAATAAAAAACGTATCCAGAAAGGTAATGTATAATTATAACGTAATAGTTAAATTGATTAAAATTATTTGATACAATGATAGAGGTTGGTTACCGATCTTTATTTATTTACATAATAGTCAGTTTGAGAGCACCAAGAATGAAATGGCCGTAAATATATTTATGTATAGGTTGGTGTACTTTTGTATAATATATGGCTTCGAAACCAATATTTTTAGCTCTATTAACTCAACAACATTCTTTAGCCAACGAATGTATATATTTTTTTTATCCTAAAATATTTTTCTTTTTTTTAATAAAAAACATATTCCAATTTAATATAATTTATGAATATTAAATAATACTATTAATTTTAAATAAAAAAAACATATTTACAATTTCTTATTCAAACCTTTTATCAAATCAATCATTTCAAAATATTAATTATCTCGATCATCTTAAAAAAAAACTCAACTATTTCGTACACTTTAACATTCTCAACTAACCATAACAACTCATCCAATTCAACTAACTCAAACGTCCAAATTGATATATCAAAACTCAATAGATCTTTTAATTTGGTTTTGATTTTGTACTTAAATAACAAAATATAAAACAAAAATTTATAACATTAAGTGGTCAAATGTCAAAGGCAATTATTTTAGTTTTAGCTGAATTGGTACAATCGTTATTTGTTATGTATTTCGTCTGATTAATGAAAGTGTCTTACTTAGTACTTTTCATCTAATAAGTTTTTATTTGGATAAACAATAAATGTACTTTGTTTGAGAGACAACAACCCTTAAACATTTTAAAATACACATAAAGAAACTTATAAATTTGTATTCTCTTTATGTAAGGAATCATTATCTATTTATTTCTCTAAAGACAATTTCACAATAAAATGTACATTTCAAGATCTCTTGAAAAATATTCTTAAAACAATTCGTCATAATCATTGTTTTCATGTTTGAATGTGGTCAAACAATAATCATAAGAAGATGAAAGACATGTAAACCACACAAAGACTCAAAAAGAATTTACAATGGCTCTTTTCTTCTTAGCTTTATATAGATAAGTCATTTTTGAAGAAGAAAGTTGACTACAACAACATATTGACAATTTTTTTCCGCCTTTTGTGGGAATTCAAAATTCCCTTTATGTAGAGTTAATGGGACTAGTTTTGCTACTAAGTATGCTTGATTTATTGATCATAGGTGAGATTGGTTAGAAAATAATTCTTCTTTACTTTTTAAGGTGGTTTATTCAATACAAATTTTTTTCTTGGTCTCTTTTAGAGGAAGATGGATAAAGTATATGAAATTTTGTTAATATAATGAAATTTAAATGCACTTGTATTTATGGATAGGGTAATCATTGTGCAAATATAGAGCACAAGTAGTATTCTTCTGTGACATCTAGAATTTCTCTTTATTTTTTTTTCACAATATGTATTAACTACCTAAGTTGAGACTTGTTTAATTTTTGTTTAGATGTTTTCTATGTAATTTTTTGAGTTTAGTTTGGTTCCTCTATTTATTTTGTGTTTTTGTTGTCTTCTAATAAATTTATCCATGTGAAAACATCATGCCTAACATGAATTTTATAAATAGTAAAAGAAAGAAAGTCCATTATCAATAACAATTTCACTTTTTTTTACACTGAGAAAGTCCATAGTGATACATTTATTTTGCACACAAGTACTTTTTTTTATCAGCAAAACAAAATTAAATAAATAATACAAAACACCTTGGTGTACTAACTCTTATAAAAAACTTGCAAAAACAAGTGCATATTAGTAAAGTACCCTTAAAACTATTATTATGTCACATTGTCATTTCTTTAATGTTGTTAGCAACAATTAATTTAACTAAATGAATTCACTAATTATAAATTAATATGAGATTAACTTAAACCTTTAAAAATAGTAGATTAAGTTGAAAACAAATGATTAATAGAGAAACCAAAAGGATTATAAAACTCTTTCACCCAAAATTAAATATTAGGAGTATTATAACATAACCAACAAAAAGAACAATTGAAATCCAATCTAAAAATACTTTAAATCAACCAAAACTTTTTTTTTTTTTTTAAATTTTGTTGGCTCTAGTTTCTTTTATTAAATAAATAGATTAGTTTGAAATTGAAAATAAAGAATTCAACCACGTATTATATTTGAATATTAAATTATATATTTTTAATTAATTAATAATTAAAAATTACATTGCTATTTTATAATATAATTAATATATATATATATATATATATATATATATATATTTAAATTTTATAATAATTTGGTATTATAATTTACTCATCAATATGGAAGGAAGTTAAAATTAAACTAAATATAACTACAATCGTATGGAACAATACTCATAATTTATGTTTTATTTCAATTTTTTTGTTATAGAATATTTAACAATTCTTTTTTAGAAAAAAGGTTTTACAATTTTTGTGTAAAAATACTTTATAATATATCTTGTAAAAAAATGTTTAAGAACTACAGAAATCATTATTTTTTATTTAAATTTTATACTAAATTAAAACTTAATTGCATTTAATTTTTATATTTGATTTGAGTGATTGTGAAGAAACATCAACAACTTTTAGATTTAGATTTTTTTTTAGTCAAGAGAGGTGTAGGAACAAATACAAACGGTGCAAGAAGCATGAACCCAAAACCGAATGAGAAAGCCCATAACCTGAGCGCGCCTCTGAACCAAATAGCAGAAGCGGATAACGGCAGAGTTTTCTCCTTCTCTCCCTTTCCTCTCTATCACTCTCTGTCCCGCTCTCACTCTCACCACTCTCTTCGTCTGAGAAGCAAAACCTTCACTCGCTCCACAATCCAAAACCCTAACAGCGGAATAGTAATAATAATAGTAATAACAAGACGATGCTGGCATGTCCTAGTAGTTCCCTCCATGGCCTCGCCACGCTGCAACGCCATTCCCAACCATCTCACTTTCTCCTCTCCAATTCTCTCTTCTTCCCTCCCTCCCCTCGCCTCGCCGCTTCCCGCAAATGCAACTTCCGCTCGCTTCTTTCTGGCAGGAGTAGCCGTCGCTCCGCGGTCAGAGCATCCGCGGACTCGCCGGAGGTGTCGGAGTCCGTCGTCAGCGACAGTGGCGTACTGCAGCCGTATTCCGTGAAGATTCCCGTTGGTGATAGACATGTGAGCTTGGTTGCGTGAATTTGTTTCTGTGTTTGCCTTGTGTGTACGTGTTTGGCTTGTTTTGGCTGGGGGTTGGGTTGTGGACTGGAGGTTTATTAGAAGATACTTTTACTTTTCTTTTGTAAAATTTAAGTTACTTAGTTTGTTAACAGCATTTTAGAAAACGTGTCTGACCAGCTTCTTCTTTCAAGGGGAAGAGAAGTCCAAAACCAGCTGGGCAAACACTGCGTAGAATTATTTATGCTTCCTTCTTCTATCTCTTTGAAAGATTATAAATATATTTCATAGTTGTTTAGGTCTGATTGAAAGTATTAAAAGTCAAAGTTATCAAATCCGTATTTATGCTCTGAATTGTTTAGCTAATTTTTTGAGTCATGAATCATAATATGTATCGAATGTAAGATTTAGAGACAATAAAAAAACTTCAAATATATAATATTGGATCATATATACTGTTCAATTTAAACAGATAACACAACTAAACCATAAGTCTCGTGAAACTATATTATTAGTTGTAGTTGAGTTTGTGAAGCCTTTATTTTGGAAGAGTGGAAAGGAAGCAATGGAACAGCCAAACAGTGAATGCATTGAATGAATAAGTAGCAAATAAAGTAGTGAAATAATCAAATAGGGTAAGTTTAGAAGTTAACCTTCAATTACTTTTTTTTTTTAATGATTTAAGCTTCTATGATTTCAATTTCTTTCAAGAGAATTACTGAAGGAAAAGTAAAAAGAATTAGTGGAATGTTGGGAATGTTTGTTGAATAACATGTGAATCACCCCTAATTTTTAGTTATCAACCAGATGACTGTAGCAATAAGCACACATGGTCTATGGAAGCGACTATGCCTTTTTATGGCTCTCATATTGTTTTCATTTCTTTGCAAGATTTTATGTCCTTGAATGCATAGCTTTTATTTTATTTTGATAAATGACAAATCTTCATAATATTTTTATGTTACATTATGGTTGTATTTGGGGTGTTGTTGTAATATCCTAAAATGATTTAAGCTTATATGATTTCAATTTCTTTCAATAGAATTAGTGAAAGAAAAGCAAAAAGAATTAGTGGAATGTTTGGTATGTTTGTTGAATAACACGTGAATCACCCCTACTTTTTAGTTATCAACCAGGTGACGGTAGCAATAACCACACATGGCCTATGGACGCGACTGTGCCTTTTTGTGGCTCTCATATTGTTTTCATTTCTTTGCAAGATTTTATGTTCTTGAATGCATAGTTTTTTTTT
>Ga0214544_1002401_pt1 | contig 39334 bp, 17 predicted proteins | sample CNSS3metaG_FD_160074 | JGI IMG/M metagenome (GOLD analysis project Ga0214544, IMG submission 160074) | Root nodule microbial communities from cowpea collected in UCLA plant growth center, Los Angeles, California, USA - CNSS3 | ecosystem: Host-associated > Plants > Roots > Nodule | place: USA...
CAACAACCATATATGAAGACAATAGTGTATTGTTCAATTGAAAGGATGATATAGATATCCAAAAATTCGTTCATCTGAAAATATGACAAGTCTATTTGTAAAGTTTTTGCCAAGAAAAACTTTTGAGTAAATGACTCACAAATTCGGACTCACCTTAATGATGTAAGTTTACATGAGGGGGAGAAATAGAATATGTAATGAACAATATTGTATTAAAGAATACAGAATGTTGTACTCTTTTTCCTTCACTAGGTTTTTTATCCCAAAGGGTTTTTTCTAGTAAGGTTTTAACGAGGCACATTCTTTATCAATGGACACTCAAGGGGGAGTGTTATGAATTAATGATTGTAATGAACAATATTGTAAGTTTACATGAGTGTTATGAATTAATGATTGTAATGAACAATATTGTTATGAATATGTAAGTTTACATGAGGGGGAGAAATAGAATATGTAATGAACAATATTGTATTAAAGAATACAGAATGTTGTACTATTTTTCCTTCACTAGGTTTTTTATCCCAAAGGGTTTTTCCTAGTAAGGTTTGAACGAGGCACATTATTTATCAATGGACACTCAAGGGGGAGTGTTATGAATTAATGATTGTACTTTGATATGATTCATTACTCTTTATGGTAAATATTTGTATTAACTAAGTTGATTTGTTTCTCTATTATCTATTATTCTCTCTATTATTCATTTTATTTCATAACAATAAAAATATATGAAGAGAATTTTTTTTTCATATTTAATAATATCAATTCTATCCTTTATAATATAATTATTTATTAAATTTTATAAAATTAACAATTATTTTTATCTATTTTCTATAAAATAATTTATTTATTTTTATCAATAATTAATTTTTCTATTTATTTTATTTTTAATAAATATAAATTATTTTATATATTAATTTTATAACATTACACTATTTTTACATACTAACATATTATAATTCATATTTAAATACGCGCTTTAATGTTAATTTCATATGCGCATAATAATTATTTGTACAGATACTACAATCAACCCAAATATTAAGACACTAAGTTTCTTCGTGTACAACAAAAGATAAAGTAAGTTTTTGATTAGACATTTATATGTAATGGGCTTCAATGATAAATCTCATAAAAATAATGTTTTAAAAATCCTCTTTTTAAATACAACTGCTTCAATATAAAAATTAAAATTGAGTATTTAAAAACCCTCAATATAATGCTATAACATAAAATTTACAAAATATGTCATTAATTAATATATTTATAATATTCTTGGTGAAAATACTTAACATTAAAATTTTCTCATTCTAACATGTATAAACTAATACCAGTAAACTACATAGTTTGTATACCAGATGACTTAATCAAGATCATATTCGTCAACAATAAACCACTCATTTTCCTTCTACCTTGTGCAAAATAAATTGAAAATTTGAACAAAATAATCTAAAAAGATAACCACCATTCCCAAAATGTTGAATCTAAAACACCATCAAATTCTCACTACCAGCTCCAAAACTACCCAAAAAACAAAACCAACTCGAAAACCAAGTTTTCAAATTCTCAGAAACAATATCTTCGCAACAAAATAAAACTATAAGAATCAACTTGCAAACTCATTTAACTCTATCTCACTTACGAGAGTCTAAAGAGCCAGTAATCAAAAAAGCATAAAACAAAAGCAGCAAAAAGTTTATAATCCAATAAATTTACTCAAAATTCTACTGATTAACTTGCAATTAAGAGGAGAATTAGAACAAACTTGATTCCATCATGCTCTACCAAGCAAAGAACAATCAAGTAATAAAACCATTACACAAAACACAAAGTCCATACATTTACAGAACAAAAGCCCACAAGACAAAACCCAACCCAGTAGGCCCAATACCAGAACCCATCAACCTCCGAATCCATAGAGGGTCCTTCCCTGTCTCTTGAGCGCGTAAACAACATCCATGGCCGTCACCGTCTTCCTCCTTGCGTGCTCAGTATACGTCACCGCATCACGAATCACATTCTCCAAGAAAATCTTGAGAACTCCGCGAGTTTCTTCGTAGATCAACCCACTGATTCTCTTCACGCCACCTCTTCTCGCCAACCTGCGAATGGCGGGCTTCGTGATACCCTGGATGTTGTCACGGAGCACCTTGCGATGCCTCTTGGCGCCTCCCTTTCCCAAACCCTTTCCACCCTTTCCACGACCAGACATTGTGTGATTAAGATTTGAATTGGGATTTTGTGAGGAGTTGAGAAATTAGGGATTTCAATTGATGAAATACAGGGGGGAGCGAACGTGGTATTTATTTGGAGCGGGAAGAGTGCGGGTATGAATCTCGAGGTGTTTCTTGCATCGTGGCCTTTCGTGGGTTTTTAATCGACGGCTTGTGTTTGTGATCCGTGGCAAGGTGTATGAGTCTATGTGGAGCGTTGATGGTAATTCTTGGACGGTTGGATTGGCTTTTCGAAAGACGCTGTGGATCGCAAGCTGCTTTACTTTACCATCTTTTAGTAGTGTGGTTAAAAAATATATATATATACATCTAAAATTTAATGATATTATTTTTTTATTAATAAAATATGTTAACTCTTTTTAAACTCTTATAAAATATTTTTCTAACGAAATTTCCACTCACAGTGAAGAATAAAGTTCTAAGAACTTATAAAATCTTCAAATTATTAAAAAATAAGTTTTAAATTATCTTCTATTAAAGAAATTTGACGACCTATATATAGTTACTTACTTAAGATCTTAAATTGAGATCTGACACCAAAGAAAAACCTGAATGCAATGTTGATAAATCTTATTATATCCTACGTGAGACAAAGATATCTACGGAAAAAACTCAAAAATATTTTTTAATTTAGTTTCAAAATTGTTGTTTTTAGTTAATGTTATCATTCCTTATTGCTAACATTTCATCTAGACTAAAACAAACAAAAAAATTAGTATATTTTCTTGATTTAAAAAATAACAAATTTATAAGTATTAGAAGCAAAAATAATAATTGACTAAAAAAATACATATTTACAAATATTTGAAAACTCAAATATTAAGTATTTTTCATTTTTAACTTGTATTTCCTTCTCTGTTTATATTTGTTTCTCTCAAGTTTCATGTATTCTAATTAAGAGAAAGTATAATAGATTTTTTTTTAAACTATACAAGTGAGACTTTTAACCCACTTAACATCATTGTTAGTCTTGTAATAAACGTACCACCAATTAATTAGGAGATGTATGCATTACTAAAATATACGAATGAATTTTATACAAATTTTTAAAAAGGATAAATTTCAATTTTAAAATTTTAAGATTAAAAACATATTTAACCTTAATTTAAATTAATTTAAATTATAATTATTTAAAGAAATCAAATGATTATTATATTAACCGTATTACATCAATTTTATTGAGTATCTACAAGTACACATGGTTGAATCACGCATAATAACTCATTACAATCTAAAATATTAATTAATCTAAATTGGTGAAATTAATTTTCTTTATCAAAATAGTGTTACCCATAACAATTGGACTATCATCTTAAACACCAAGCTTAAGAGTGGTTGTTTATCCAACAAATATGTTTGTACATCTCAAATCACGTTCATTATGTTGGACAAAAATCTTGATATAATTGAATAAGTGTAGTAAGAGATGCAAAGAAAATAAATTAAAACATAAATTATTGAAGACTAATTTGGCAAATGTTGTTATTTTTTTAGTTGTTACATTTATTAGTAATGTTTAATGACAAATTTTTTTTAATCTTTATTATTTTCGTGTAAAAAGCTTTTTTTTCTCATTTATTAGATTTATTTTTCATCTTTTGTAATATGATTTTAGTATAAATGATCATGGATCATTGTATTGTGGATAAATTGTTTGAAAGTCTTCATCTCTAAATGCAATGGACAATGTCCTTCTTCTTGGCGGTGTAGAGACTGCATTAATAATTTGTATTGCTCTAAGATATTTCTTGCAAGCTGACATAGTAATTTCACATCCTAGAAATTCTCCTACAATTGTGTTAATGATAACTCTAAGAGGTGTTTCATGATGCTTTTGGTCTTTGGCTCTCTAAGTAACCCTTCTTCTTAAACTTTCCTTTCTAGTATCTCGGTGCCTAGATGACCGAATGGGTTTGTCATCATCTCGACTTCCTCTGTCATGTTTCCTCGGACAACCTTTCTCTTTGCTCCTTATAAAATAACAAAGGTGATCACCTTGTATTAGTTCTTCAATATTGTCTTTTAGAGCAAAACAATCTTTAGTAGTATGCCCATGATTACGATGACACCTACAATGCTTTGTAGTATCTACATTGTGGGGTGTTGATTATTTTCTTGGAGTTGAGATAAGGTCGGCATTAAAGGCCTCTTCCAAGATTCAAGCCCTGCTAAAATTTAGGAGTGTATAATTATTATAACCTTGGTGTTTCAACTCCTAGAAGCATATGCTCTAATGGTATTACAAAACTTCCTCAACTCCTTCATCTGCATGAACTTAACAACTCTTGTTCTTAATTCATCCATATTCGCCACAGGCTTTTTATACAGGTTGTCCACAATAAGGTTTTGGTTTCAAAGCAATGACGAGATTATGTAATGCCACATATGGGTAGAGATTTTGTATATTCAACGCAATCTTGCCAAAATGCTCCATAAACACTTGTATCGATTCTCCTTTGTCCTACCAGATATTGACCAATGCTAAAGATGTTAAGTGGTAAGGTCTCTTGGGGGCAAACTAAACGCCAAAACGAGTAACTAGAGTCTCAAAACAATCTATGGAATTTGGTAGATGACGGGTAAACCAACTTAAATATGTCAGGAAAACTCGACAAAAATAGCACCATTTTATATGTATAATACAACTTGCATTACAAAGACATCCAAATGCTCATCTGGATCAATGTTGCCATCATAATTTCAGTAAGATTAAAGGTGGCATGAACTTCATATTCCTCAAACAACTCTAGCTTGTAAGTGTCATTGTTCACTCTCTTAAGCACTTTAAAGGGACCATCTCCTCGGGGACTAACTTTGGACTTCCTTTTCTTAGAAAATATATATTTACTTAGATAAAGCCAAACCAATCCCCTTCTTCAAAATTAACTTCCCTCCCTCCTATATTATTCTACCTTGCATACCTCTCAGTTTGTTGTTATATTTGACTTTTAACCCTCTCGTGCATTTTCTTTATAAAATCAGATTTTGCTACCCCTTCTTTGTGAACAAAGTCAAAAGATGAGGGAAGTGATAACAATACCACTAGAGTGAGAGGATTGAAGCCATAAACAGCCTCAAAAGGAAATAGCTTAGTAGTCCTATGAACTACTCTATTGTAAGCAAACTCAAAATAATTTGTTAATTCGTGTGATGTTCCCATCCCTATAAAAGTTTGAATAGTGACTGTGTTTGTTTGTGTTCCTTCCCCTTTGATAGTGTCCTTTTCACCCATTGTTCTCGACCGACGTGAGATGTCGGTGTTCCGAGTTGTTTTCCTAGTTGCCTTCGCATCCTTTGATTTTCCTCCCTCAAATTGTTTAGTTCCTTTTCGTTTTTTCTCTGCATTTCATCCAAATTGTCTTTGTATATATAACAACAACAAAACATTTGGATTTGCAGTATTAGGCTCTCTTGTCACTAGTAGTCGATCGTGCAAAGTCATGTTCCTCGTTCATACCATATATTCCAAGTACACACGATGGTATGTCCTACATCGAGTCTTGAATGATAGGGGTTGGTGTACCTGCAAATATTTTGACGCTCAAGTAAGTAAAAAGTGATATAAGTACCCGATTGTGTGTATATATATCTGAATATGTCCCTACCTGGTAGTAAGTTATGTATATATACTTTACCGTTTAGGCCCTCACCCGATTGAGCTTATCATCTCTATTTTAGAAATGTGGCCCTACTTTGGGAAAGTTTACAAACTACAATAAATATCATATTGTAACATTGTATTGAGGTGTTATCGTTCTGAACAGACTGAGATGATGTTGACTAATCTGATATGATATCTCCTTGTATATGGTGGTTGTAATAATGAACTAGGATGATCCCAACCCTATAAAGTACAAATCTCATGCAAACTTTTTTTAAAATTGTTCATGTTTCTCGATATATTAAGAGTGAATTAAATTATGAGGTACTTTTTTAATAAGTCGCTATATTTTTTGGATATATTGAAAATAAAATAAAAAAATATTCATTATATATTAGTCTTCTCCGAATATTGAGCTCTTGTTATCACCGCTATTATGATCCAATAACTCGTACTTTTTGCAAGATATAATCATTTCAATATCTGAATTTGTCTAATAGTAATATAACAAGAAGTTTGTTACGTAGAAAAGATCACAATTTCTATAAAAGAACAAAACATACCAAACTTGATTATTTTATAATAAATAAAAACTCAAGAATTTTAATTTTACATAATTATAATTATAGAATGCGTATTTCAAACTATCGATTTGTCATTATTTTATAATGGTCATTCTGCTGGAAAACATTCGACCATATTGTAATTTACATACTCTGAACGTGTTTGATACTATTTTTTTTTTTAGAATGTGTAACTCAAATTTATGCAAATGATGTTTATTTAATATAATTATTAAATTTACATTCAAGAATGTATTTCACCATTGTTTTGGAGCACCAGTAACCCAATTATTTATATTCCGTAAGGCGAAATTTATATAGCATTTCCAAAATATATGGAGAATTACAAAATTATATTTTTCTCTATTACATAGGCTTTTGGAGTGCATAGAGAAATGTATGGGGTGCGGGACAGAAATGTAAATTTGAGTCATTTGTGGAAGAGTTCATATAACCGTAGGTGGGAAATCACATGCTTTTTATTTCTTAAAGGATTGATTTTAGTCTTTTTCATCTTTCTGAAGTAACCGCTAAATATTAAATGTTTTTTTAATAGAAAAAACCTATATTGAATGGAAGTATTAAATGTATCCCATGAAAATGCTTAGTTCAGGAATTAAAGTAGTTTACTACATTAAATATTTAGCAAAAATATTGTTCAATTACTTAAACATAAGAAAACGGGATTTGTAGATACGACTTTTTGTTGTGTAATTTCATTTATTTTATAGATTAAAAGATATTTTAAAGTTATTATTATTATTTTACTAAGTAGTTAAATTTGCAATTTATAAAAAATTGAAACAAATAATGCTGTTAGGGTTTCTTGCCCATTAAGAGACAAAGGGGGATTTTTTTTTTTTGAAGTACTAAGAATTGAAATAGAGAAATAATAGTGTTATAAACTACTAGTGTCTATAAATGTGTATGTGCTATAATTTTGTTTGATTAATTGAAAAATTAGACAAACAAACAGAGGCTTAGGGAGTGCAAAGCACCAAAATGGACTCCATGATGAGCAAAATCAGAAAATAAACCTTATTACTTTGTTTTTTTTCTTCTCTTTTTCTAAATTCATTCTCGGAACACAAACTATACATGAATCATTTTAGACTATGTAAATGGTAAGTATCTATTTTACACCTCACAAGTTTGATAGTCAGCACATATAACCATCTCTGTCATTCTTCGGTTATCTCCTTTGGCGTGACTCCTTTGGCATACAAGAAATTGAACTGTACAAGATACAGTAACTTCCAGCACTCTTAGGCAACTGCTATGAGAGTTTGATATACATCTTATCAGCAATTTACAAATTAACAAGAGTTTTGCATTTACTATAAAAAAACTAGAATTCAAAAAATCATTTTGACACACAAAAGAATACTCTGTAAAATACAACATTCATATGGAATTAAAGAGAGAACATATTCACTGAGGGAGGATTTCTTTATTATAAGTGAGCAGAATAAATCTTTAACCATTTAAGTCATGTAGATGATACAAATTAAATGTAGCGTAAAAGGCCACATTTGTTAGTGGTTTAATCTTGACGATTTATGTTAGATCCAATATTTTTTTTCTCAAACAATAAAATACTATTTACTTTATATCCTCCCTATATTCGATTTAGTTTTCGGGACGGACAAGACTACACAGAGGATGTACCAGTGTCCACAGTCCACAAAAGCAACACTAGTATGGCAGGAAAAAGTTCTAAACATATATGCAAGTTGAAAAGCAAATCTACGTATATTTATACTCACCAGGATCGTCAAAATTTACTCTTTCTCCAGTAGAGAATAGGCAGTAGAAAATAGCAGCAAGAAAATAAAGGACCGATGTAAGCAACAGAAATCCTTGGAAGGAACCGACTAGCTCAACAAAAAACCCAGCTCCAACTGTTCCTATTATAGCAGCAAATGTTCCAGCAGTATTTGATATTCCTACAGCAAGAAACCAAGAGGTCTTCATTATAAGAAATCTAATTGTAAATCACACAGATTTTGCACATAATTCACCCTACTTTCTCCATATATATTAAAAGACCACTTCCTAGCATTAAAATTCCTTTGTTAAAAGTCAAAGTCCAATCTATCCAATACCAGGTCTTGCATCCATCCAAGCAACATGAAACTTTCATGAAGTGCATCTACAGTACAGCTTGGCCAATTATAGTTCAATAGATTAAATAAATAGCACAAGAAAATTTCTTCAGTAAATTCCTTTACTAGTTAAATAATACCTTTTACAATACATCACTTATAAAGATAACCCAATACAGGCTCCAAAAGATTTCAAATGTAATTACCGGTAAAAATGTGCTACTAATTTTATTGAAGTACCAAAACATATATTATACATTTACCACAAGATGAAAGCATACCATGCAAAACACCAGAGTACTGTGGTGCAATCTCCTGACAAAGGAAACAAACATTATATTAGAGAGAGAGGACTTCTAACAAAAAAAAGAAAAAGTTTTTACATGACATAAAATAGAAACCTGAAGGTTCACAAGAAAGCCAGAGTGACTGAAAGATTTCAGGCCAAAAGCTAAAGTAAGCCAAGCAGAACCAACTGAGGGGCTTTTTGCTGTCGCCAAGCCAATGAGGCAGAGTCCAGGACCAACAAAACCAATGGTCTGCAGTGAATGTGCACAAAAAGCATTACCATGTAAACTAGTACATAGTGAGAACAACAAAATTCAAACTAGGATATGATTAGAGAAAATTAAGATAACTACAATAAGAAGACAATCAAAGCTTTTTCCCACTAAATGGGGTCAACTACATTAATCAAATGACACCACTGGGCACCATCCAAAACAAAAAACTTAAAAATTAGATGATCATGAATTTCAAATACATTTGATAGGACCCAGCAATAAGAAAGAATAAAAAACTATGAGATTCAGATGAAAAACTGAAATAACAAAGGATAATTCCCCCTTTCTCTCTCCATTCATCAATCGACACCTGTCCTATATGTTCTGCCTCCAACAGCAAGGACAAAATGGTACTTAACTGCATACTTCTCAATGATCTTACGCTTTAAAAGATCCAAAGACAAAAAAACTAAAAATTGAAAGGTTGAAAAATAAGATATTGGAAGAAATTCAGATAGGGTCAGCCTGGAATGATTTATGCATAATGTCCAAATAATCATTCACTGTGATTATTCTGTTTCAATTCCTAAATGGCCACTTGGGTTGGCCTATCTCAAATTCTCCCGAAAATCCAGGAGCAATTTGTAATGAGTCATGACATTAATACAATAGCGAAATATAGTTTTTAACTAAATTAGAAATAGAAAGTTGTTACCGATAATTCACAATTCATCTGCAATCTACAAGAAGGCATAAATGTAAAGTCTATCCTTGTAGAAATGTAATATGTCCTATGTCTCTTCTCTCTTTATAATGTGCAATGCAACGTACCTGCATAATCTTCCGAGTCAAAGTGACACTCGTACCACTTTGTATCATCATATCCGACCACAAACCAGCTAGGTAATTCATGATAGCCATCACAGCCCATGGAACTGCACTAAACCATGCCGCATGCCTGAGATCCACACGGTATACCTACAATGTAAAACCATTTATACATGAGTGTTTGATTTCTAAATATTTTTACTACTCACGAAACTAAATAAGACAAAACTTACTGAGCTGAAGTATATGGGCATCCAGGAAAGAACAATAAAAAAACCCTGTGAATAGGAAAACGTATCAAAAGGGGAAAAAATAAGAATATGCATGAACAATAACAACAATGTTGCATGATGTGGGCTCCTGAGCGACATGATGTGGCTAGGCTGGGAACAGAAGGTTAGGATTGCCACATGGAAATTGCAACAAGATGTGTGATTCGAATTGCAACATGATAAATGACAATTTGCCATCAAACATGACAATTAGCAATTCCAATTAAGAGCACCAGTAACAACTAAACAAATGCTGGAGTAGGAAACATTACCCAACTGTGCATGGCATTTGCAATGATCAGAGACCATGTTGGCAGCTTTGAAAGCAAGCGCCTGAAAGGAGGGACCACTTTAACTTTTTTAGACTTAGATGTCTCCACTGGAAAAGACGTCTGCCTTCTATTCAATATATACTCCAGCTCATATTTTGATATTTGAGGACTCCGGTCAGGAGTGCTAGACGTTGCTGACAACCACACCAACACCCAAAGAAACCCCGACAGTCCAAAAATTACAAAGGGACCAAATATACCACCTTGCGACATGAGAATGGGAGAAAGTGTGAGCCCTATTGCACATCCAAGCTGAAACCCAGCCATTGAGATTCCGACAGCCCTTGATCGTTCTGTTTGTGGAAACCATCTTAAACAAAGAACCAAAACCAATCATTATAAATATTAAGCCTTTCCCAACAAGCTCATGTTAGACATCAAATATCAAGCCTTTCTCACTCCAGCAACTTCATAGTTCACACAATCACGACAAAGAGACAAGCAAAGCCCCTTTCATGTCATGACAAAAGATAAAAACTCGTAAGTCATAACATAACCATAGTATTAGAACATTATAACTACCACCTCAACGAAAATTGTGCAGCCCAAGGCATAAAACGAGCGCTGTATTTGGTTTCAGTTTCACAGTCCCGTACTCAAACTCATGTTTGGTGCGCTGAATTATGCAATTTACACTAATCTTTACTACAAACATGTCTTTTGAGGAAAAAAAAAACTGTCCAAACATTAATCACTTCACTTCAGACACAACATTGACCAAAATCAAGTTTGTAAAGAGTCACCTTACCGTGCAACCATGTTATTCATGGAAGGAAGAGCGACTCCTTCAGCAGCGCCAAGCATAGCACGAACGACTAGGAGAGCCAAGAGAGATGTCTGAGCAGCCCAAGGCGTAAGAAAAGTAGCAAGTGACCACAACGCCACTCCCCAAGCCATTACCACTTTGCCACCGTAGTTATCCACCAACATCCCTCCAACTATAGGAGAAGCAAGATACCCCCACAGAAAAGACGACTACATCACCACAAACCAACCCCACAATAAAATCAGAATAAAGTGTTACTCTGCAAACAAATCACACAAACTCAAAAAATGTCTATCGATTTTAATAGATTTTAATATAGTGGGTGGAATAATAAACCCCACAAACAACCAACTTCACTAAAATATAATCTAAGACATGACTCCGATATCTATGCCAAGGATTATTTACAGTCAGTTGAGAGTCTAAAGACTTGCATGTCCATAAAATTTATAACATCAAGAACCGAAAATAGAAATACATCAGAGTCAATTCTTCAAACAGTTGGTATGCAGAACCTGGACGATTCCGGCGAAGGCGCGGCTCCACCCGTTGGCAAGGGACAATGGCACGATGGCCACGGACATGACGACGCGATCGGCGTTGCAGAGGGCGAGGGCGAGGGCCAGCATGGACACCACTTTGACTCTCTCTGAAGTGATGAACTCTGCGAAACTCGGCTGTGGCTGTTGGCTCTCCTCGGAGCTCGAGCTGAAGTGAGCGTCGTTGGAGGAAACACGAAGACGGGGAAGGGAACGGAGTGAGTGTGAAACTTCGACGAAGTTGAATTCCGTTTTCTTGAAGTAAGGTTTGGGAAAGTGGACCGCCGCCACTCTAGCTCGGCGCGTTTGGGGCAACGAGAAGGGTTTGGCGGCGGAAGCAATGGCGGAGGACAGCGCAGCCATGGCCGCGGACGGTGGAAGGTTTCAGTGTGTAACAGAACTGAGTTGGTTGGTGCGGTGGTTCACAATTACGCTAATGGCCTTCGTTTGATCATTTTTTTAAGTGTCAGTTTGAAGAATATTGAACTACCACTCACTTCACTTAATAGTAAATAAGTATTGAACTCGTTTACCTTTAAAGGGTACAACCGTCCACGTAATAATCCTTACGCAAAGCATTTATCTATCCTAGTTCTCATAAATAACACTATTTTTTATCTCCATTTAATTAATATGTAAATTTAAGTCTTATTAGTTTCGATCATTTTCAACAGTAATAATTAGAACATGTTCATATATATATATAGAGAGAGAGAGTGAGAGAGAGAATTTAGACAAGAAAAACATAAAAAATATGCAAATATGAAATACAAATTATTAACCCTAATATTTATTTAGGTAATATTTTTAATTCGGAAAAATGGATGAAATAAGAAGGTCAAACAAAATAATAGTAGCTGCAGTAATTTATAAAAAGAATAAGAAAAATTTAACTATTTTTGTTGGATTTCATGATATAAATTTTTAGATTTCGTGTTGAAAATTATGTCAGACCCACATTAAACGTCGTGATAATCTCTCTTACGTAGCACTAGAAAATTTTCAACTTAATGATTAGATTAAATATTAGTGTGTGTTGTGGGTTAACAATTATTTGTATTAAATTTGAGGAGTTTTTTTTTTATGTCTTATTTGATATAGTTAAGTTGTGAATATTTAAGATTAATATATGTAGTATTGAATTTAAAGAACCAAACACAGTATAATCAAATATTATACACAATAAGACTATGTAAAGTTTATATTACATAAAATTATAATGTGTAAAATTAATTTAAATTCCGTTGTAGTGAAGAACACCAATTCCTAATATAATTAGGAACACATTTACCATTTTTAGTAAAAGAATCTATTCAATTGTTGTCTAAATCCAACTCAGTTAATTTTTTTTATTACACCTTAATTCCTTCTCCGACAAATACAAAGGGGAGCTTGCCCGTTATATTTTGTTTGGCACCGAAACAGAAACAAAAACTATGTAAAAGAAAATAGGTTTCTAGTTTTTCTTTTATAAAAGTGATTAATATAAGGGAGAATGAGAGAGTGGAGCATGTTCCTTTCTTTTTTTAAGTTATTTCTTAATCACACTTGAACTATTTTTTTTTTCAATGTATTTTCTGTAAAGTTTTTGTAAGGCCCCCATTTTATTTCTGCCATAAAGTTGGTGGGCTGCCCTTGTAAGTGGGCCTAAGGCTGGCCCAACGTATAGAGTCCTTAGGTCTGCTCTAATTCCACACTCATTTTCACTATTGCAGAAACTCAACAGCCGTCACCTTCTCCTTCCGCACTAGAGCTCTGCTAGGGTTCCTCCCCAAGTCTCTCAAGCTAGCTCTGAATCAGTTTCTACTCCGAATCATCGGAGTTCCCTTTTTGCTTTCCCTTGTATTTTCGTAGTTAGGGTTTGGTACTAATATGCCCTGGTTCCGTGTACCTTCTGTTTTCAGCTCCTTAGTGCGTTCTAGAGCTGCTGTGCTCCTTGGTTACGCGTCGAACGTCCTGTACGAACCCATTTCCAGGTACGGGAAGTTAGGGTTCCAGTTTTTGATGTTGTTTTGGTCGTTCTTGAGTTAGTTATTGCTTTTATGAATGAATGCTTCAATTTGATGTGTGAGGATGCCTTGTATGCTTGGTTGGTTCGAAAAACATGGCTGTTGCAGGTGAAACAGTGGCGAGACCTGTTAATCTCGCCCAAGCGAGCCAGTCTCGCCTAGGCGAGACAATCAGGGATTCGCCTAGGCGAGACAATCAGGGATTCGCCCAAACTCCTTTTACGCGAGAGGTCGCCCAGGCGACCCGCTCAAAATTTTGAGCGAGCATGCCACTCGCCCAGGCGAGAGGGGTCTCGCCCAAGCGAGATCCCGCGTTGCTCATGCCCCTGATCTTGTGCCCTCGCCTAGGCGGAGGGGGAACTCGCCTGAGCGAGACTGTCTCGCCTGAGCGGGGTGCTGGGCGAGACAGTGCTGTGTTTGGATGTCTATTGGTTCCTGAATGATCTGTTTTGGTTGGGTATGATTGTATGATGAGTGATATGTATATAATGGAGCATGAAGTATATTTGGCATGATTCATGAATTGTAGATGATGGGTTGGTATGAGAATTTGCATGTGAATCAAATGAGACGGATAATATTAAAGTGGCATGATAACATGATGAGTTGGATCTTATTTACATGGATAAACTATAAGGTGTTGGAATGAGTGGGGCCTGGATCACGAAAGGCATTGGCTTCAAAGGTTGGTACGAGTGATGTATATCTATGCGTGGTAATTATTATTTTGGTTATGTGAATGAGGTCGATCTGTGTCAGTGCATAATTCCTTGGAGTCTCTAGGTGAGACTTTCAGGGTTGCGCTTCAGTGGTCGGGACGTAATTCCATGGCCCCTGTTAGTGGGTGTCCATGGTGGTGCCCCATCTGTATAACTAGGTAAGGATTCAAGGTAAGGACTGCATCCTGACACTCTAAGGGGCCAGTTAGTCTCACTTAGAGCGGACTGACTCCTGTGGTGAGAGTAGCAGGAGGCCTGAAATTCATTAAGGGCTAACCTTGTGGTGAGGGAGATTTGATTCATCGTAACACTTGTAACACATAGCTCGGAGATGAGCAGCTTAGGGTCGAGCAGAGATATCCACCACAAGTGCAAGCATTCGCTGAATTCAACTAAGTTATACGTATCCGGATGAGTCGAGTCGAGTCGTAGTGTATTGAATGAAGAGTCATGACATGCTTGGTTGCTATATGGATATGGGATGATGATAATGTATTTGACTGTATGATGAATATGTGTTGGCTCTAGCTTACCCGTTTTGTTGCATGGTTGTATTGTATGTGGTTGTTCTTTCTTGCGATGATCATCAATTTGATTGATGGGAGCAGATGGGCGAGGTTCTCATGGTCAATAAGGGAATGGTGATTCTGCTGCTTAGCCATCTGGGCAGGAGTTTTCTTCACGTTTTTCTTTAGGGCTATGGCCCATGTATCTCTTTATGCATTTCTACTCTACACTCTTTGTTAGACCTGTATTCAGCTTTCCTTTGGCATCGTGGTGTGCCCTAGTTTTGTAGGGGTTGTGTTAAGGACCCCAAGACCACGCTGCAGTATTATTATTGTGTGACGTTTTCCTTTAATTTCGCTTAATAATTAAATGGGACGTTACAGTTTTAACTCTGTTTTTAAATTTTCTAACTACTTATTAGCTGGAGAAGTTTTTTTAACGTATATTAATGTCTAATTACATATTAAGTTAGTTGTAACAAAATAATTATATATTCATATTTGAAATGAATAAATGTGTGTGTAATATAGAGGTTAAAATGAGTTAAAATTCATTAGCTAGCTCAACTTACTATGGGTATGGGTTTAAGTGAAGTTGGGTTGGAAAAATTTTAATTTTTTTAAATGTTGATTGAATTGAACTCAATTATTTAACCCGAGTTAAACGAGTTCGATACGCATAGAATTGTCATCAGGAGCGGAACAATGTTAGAACACAGGGGAGCCACAACTCCCCCAACCATTTTTTTCCTTTTTATTTTATTTATTTAAAAAATAATATTTATATATTATTATTTTATTTATATTAATTGATTTTTATTTTATTTTATGTTTTATATATTTTAAATAAATATATTTATACGTTATTACTTTATTTATATATTACTACTTTATTTATATATTATTACCTTATTTATATTAATTTAGTTTGAATTATTTTTCTTAAATTTAAAAATCATGTTTTTTTTCTATTATAACTTTTTATATTTTTTGATTTAGTTTTTCTCTCCTGTGCTTCCATCTTTTTCTCTCATTTTATTTTCATCTCAATTTTCACCACCATTCCTTATTATTTCAAAATCAAATTGCACTACGATAAAATTGAAGAGTTAATAAACATTTTGGACTGAACAATTTCTTCTTTTGAGCAAGTTCCTTTTTTCCCTTCTTTTGTTAAAGCAATTTGTTTTCGTGTATGTGGTTTTTCTATGCTCTAGGCATATCTCTATCTGTTAGAGATTATAAAATCATGCTTTAATTGTTGATCAAACTCTTCTTTGTGTAAATAGAACTATTTTAGGCTTTGAAGTTGTGTAAGGGAAGAACAAGATTAGGAATCTACTCTAAGGTAAATGAAGCTAATCATTTAAAAGTTATTAGTTTTCTTAAAATATTGAGTCTTGCTTTTAAGATTTAATTTGGGGTATTTATAATTTTATTTTTTTGTAAAAGAATTGACAAATTTATATTAGAAAAAATATGATAAAGAGTAAAAGAATTGATTCTTTTTTTAAGAGGAAGACTTGTGATGAAGATGAAAAAAATGCATCTACGTCATCTAAATTTGAGAAACTTCATGATAATCCAAATATTGAAGAAAACGAAAAACAACTCTCTAAGGTTCCTAAAGTTACATATAATGAATTTGAAAATACTTTAGAATGTGATCCGAGGAAGCGTCTTCAAATCTGGCAATACCTACCAAATCAAATTGATGAGGTACGAAGGGCTTATCTAAAATGGGGTCCATATCAAATGCATCTAAAAAATTATCCGTTGTCTTGTAAAAATGATCATCCAAGAAGATTTCAGTACACATGGTTTAACTTATTTTCGCCATTAAAAGATCCTACATATTGCTTACCGTGCTATATTTTTAGTAAAAAACCAAGCGGAGGACTTGATTCAGATGTTTTCATTCTTACATGTAATTGAGTTTATTTTCATTGAATCTAATTTGCAATAAGTTGATTGTCATTAACATGTTTTAACTTTTTGAATGTTTTTTTATAGGTTTTAAAAGTTGGAGGACCATTTTGACTAAAAGTAACTTTTGTTTTTTTTTTATATATTATTATTGATGATAAACTTTATGTTACTCTTTCATATATATTATTGTTATATTGTTTGGATTATATTGTCATGAGTGCTTATTTTGAATAAAAAATGATGTAAGAAATTAATTTTTTTTTAATTAAAAAAAATAATTTATATATAACAAATATAATTTGGTCTCCCTAAATTTTTTGGTCAAATTCCGCCACTGATTGTCATAAATTGAATTGATATATTTTAGTCATCAACAACTTTGTTTCCATGGATCACGTTGCTTTCTTTTCATTAAAATTTGTGATATAAACTTTATATATTATAACTTGATTCTCACAATGTAATGAATATGAAGTATATACTTACTTAATAATGGTAAATCATATAAAACATTAAAAAAATTTCTTCAACAATGATAATATCGGCAACAATAATCTTTATTTCCATAGTAGAGATCATGAAACAACAATTTGTGTAGCATATTTCACTTATTGAAGACATAACTATAAAAATCACAAATAATATAATCACTAAATGACAAACAAGTACTAAATGTATCACACACAATTTTAATTAATTTATATTTTAAAGGAAACATCTCTATATTTCATAATAATACTGTAAGGAATTTACTCAATTCAAAATAAATAATCAACACATTTTATTTTGGTTATTAAAATGTATATTAACCTTTGCAAAATACTCAACACTTCAAAATATTTTAAATGTTTTTTTCTTTTTTTCTAACTCATGAGCAATTTTATTACAATCTTTACAAAAAAATTCTATTTGAGAATGTAACTAGACGAATATAAAGTTTCATTTCACATATTTTTAGATAAGTTAAAACTTGTAGCATAACATCAACCATGTGGAACAAAAACATTTTAATTTTTTTCACTGCACCACTACTAAGGCTTGAATTGAAAACAATTTTTTAATCAGTTGTGAGAGTTGAAATTACTGAAAATCTTATTTAAAATTTAATTTTTTTCCATGAATCCAAAGTTATTTTATTTGTCATATGTCTCTAAAGGGATTTAAAAGAATTTATTTCTTGAAAATCCAGAGACTATAAATAGCAAACTTAAAATTGGGAAATAATGGATGAGTTGGGATTTCTTCTTACACCTCCAAAATTTGTTTTGCACCTTAAGTCCTTTCCAAATTTTAAAAATACCTTTTGACTATTTGATCATTTGACCAAAGCAACAGTGAAATTTTAAAAAAATTAACCTCACCTTTCTCCCTCACTCTCTTCCATAATTAATGTAAATTTTACTAGAAAACTACCATCGGATCTCACATTAAGTTGGAGATTCAAAGCAATCAGATATCGACATCCAAGAAAAAATATATCCAGATGTCGACTTCTGGAGAAGAAAGTTCTGGATCTAGACTTTTGGTGTACAATTTTTTGGGTTGCTTTTGGATGTCGACTTTCGGTGAAGGTTGCTTTTAGATGTCGACATCCTTTGAAGGTTGGGGAACTTTCGGATGTTGACATCCGGTTATATTTGGTTCTATGAATTTTATTTTTGATTTTTGATTTTAAATTTTATTGTTTTTAAGATTTTTGAAATATTTCATTTATATTTTTTAGTTTAGTTGTTGTTTTTTTTGTTAATGTTTTTATGTTGTGTTGTAACTTTTAATTGTAATGTGTTTTTGAATTTGTTTATTATAGATATAACTAGTATAAGAGAAGCATCCACACATCGTGGCGAGAGTTCTACATATGGTGAGACTTCTGAACAACAACAACCTAGACATGGACCTACGACATTTGCGTGTAGAAGGGGTCAGGGTCGTCATGGAACAACAATAACCTCGACTTATGTGTATAGTTTTCCTCACACGTTTCATTTATAAAAGAATAGAAATATGAGATGAAACTAGAATTTACTTGTGATTTCATAAAACTTAAAGGGATGTATTCCATTATACTCTCACCACCTATAACATAACACGATTATATTATGGCGAGTTTTTTTAATAATAAGTGAAAAGAAAATGAAAAAAATTCATACAACAATCAAATAAATTAAAAATAAATAAATAATTAAATGCAAAAGTTTTACTAGATCTCGACATCTGAAAGATAACTACAAAAATTGTATCGAATCTCGACATCCCAAGACTATATCATGTAATATTTTTGTCACCAGATGTCGACATCTAAAAGACACTTATGTATACCGAATCTCAACATAAAAAAATATGAAGATTTCATCTTTCTTTTGGAACTCAACTTCCGAAAAACAACCATAAAAACTTTACCAAATCTCGATATTCGAAAAATACCTATGCATACTAAATCTGGATATTCAGAAGTACGAGGATTTCATGTTTTTTTTTTTCAAAATTTGACGTCTGAAAAACAATTCGAATAACTTTATCGGATATTAACATTCAGAAACTGTGTTATTTGTCATGATTACCGAATGTCAACATCCGAAAAACACGTAAGTACCAAATGTCAACCGAAAGTATGAGGATTTCATGTGCATCCAGAAGCGGGATTATCACAAACCGAAATTATCACAAACCAAAAGTGCCATTTTCTTACCGGATCTCCAAATCCAGTAACATTTGAAACCAAATATCCATCTGTTTAGGTTTTAAGTGCAGTTCAATTTGAATGAGAGACGAGAAATTATTTGGAGGTGCAGATCACTGATATAACCACCGCAATAAATAAGTTTGATCAGCCACCAACATCCATAATTAATTACTGTTTAGCAAATTAAGTTATTAATTTTCATTTATTTATCTGAAGAGCATAATCGGGACAATCGAAAATTTGGAGTGCAGAAAAAATCTTAGAGACACAGGAAGAAATCTTTGGAGAATCACTGCAGCTCGCACACCTCAATCTTGGGCTGAAATAGTGTAGATTCCACCTTGCTTAATAAATAATTAAATTTTAATTTTAAAACCTGTGCAATTTTTTTTAAAGAATTTAAAAACTCCTGGTTTATATATAATTTTTTATCGAGGTTGGATGAGAGAAAAGTTGTAATTATCTCTAAATAACTTTTTATCCTTTCTAATGTTTCTCTCACTTGAATTAACTTAAAAATATTTTTAACACAATCACATTAAATAAGTGGAATTAGTAATTCACTACGCTTTACCCCTTTTTTTTTTTCACTTATACAGATTTTATAATTGTAACCTCATTCATAGAATTATTCCAAATCTGTGAATCTCAAACCCCACGACAAAGTTGAACCAACTAGTTATGATCCAACTTTAGAAATTACGAACACAAACACAATGCAAACTTCAAATAGTTGGTGTGATGCTACTCTCACTTTCTTTTGGGCATTCTCATTTGGCATGATGAAATTGATCTGCAACTTGGAGAGGAAAAATATACTCTTTTCTCCTCAGATTAAAGTTCCTTGAAACTCGAAGTCTCTGTCAACAATACAGTGATATAGGAGAAGTACTGGAAATGGTCACAGAAACTAAATAAACCAAGTTTGATTTTTTTAAATTTCACTTTTCATTGCACGTCTTCATATCATATCATGCTCTCACTCAGAACTTTATTCATATCATATCATGCTCTTACTCAGAACTTTATCCAATTAATAAGTAGTGACTCACCCAAGTCAAGTAAGTTTCCCAAAGACAATCTTCATGTACAGACATTTCATACACATACTGAATTACATTTTGCTGTTATGTCTACCAAACAGTGAATGACGACCTTCGGCTAACAATTCTCCCGTGGCTTTGTTTTTAAGGAGAACAATTGTCCCAGAATAACCTCCTTTCCTTCCTAACAACCTAGAAGTAATTTCTAGTTCATCCTGCAACATAATACCAATATATTTTCAGTAGGTATAAAAAATCTATGCAGAAGTACATTTCATACACTAAATAAACAGCAAGTTCATAACGTAAGAATGCATGTTGATGCAAGCACCAGAAGGAAAATAGGGAGAAAAAGGAGCAGGAAAGTTGGCTGTGGAGCAATGAACCCAATTTATGAAATCTAAACCGGGAGTCTTATAATAAGAAACGGTTGGAATCATGGAATTGATACAAACAATAAACATGTTATCAGACCCGAACTCTGAACCTTCTCAAAAGGACACTTTTTTTTAAACCCTCAGTTTAATCAATGAATCCATTTTAGGAGATAGAGCTCTATCATTTTCTTTTGGTTTATAAAATTCGAATCCAAGTCCTTATTTATGTTGACTCGCCAATTGAACTATAAAAGAACACTTTTAAAGAGAATGACTGTGTTTGGAAAGCTGTTCAACTCAAGTTTAATAAAAATTTTAGGCATTTTGTGGCAGAAACTCAGAGGAAGGGAGGACCAGGATTGGCTTTACTATGAACTGAATGTAAATACAAACACAAACAAAGTGGTTTGGGTTTATTTGGGTAAACTACATCGTAAACAATTTTAAGAAATGTATTTCATATGCTAAAACTAACTTATACATGAATAAACAACTTTAATTTTGAAGAAACTAATATAACCGAGTTCGGCAAATCAGTTTATTTCATTTCTCTTCTCGATTACTTTTCTTTAAAAATTGTTTATGACAAAATTTATCCAAACACGTCCTTAATGTCTAAGAACTGAACAGGTTGAATCTTATGTGTTCAGCTTTTAAACAGGTTTTGAATGGTTGAATGGTAGAATGGTAGAAAGGTTGAGTAGGTGTGCAGTTCATTATGAACTATCATGTCTCTCTACAAAATGGAGGCCATGAGTAATAAGTAATCTGACCAACCTTAATTAAATCCGGGTTTATGAATTCACAAACTTCCCCAATCCCCAATGCAATTCCTACAGTAACTACCTAGTTGGTAGGTTTGATAGAGTGATTATCAATTTGGCACCCTAAACACAAGGACAATAAGTAATTAAGGAAGCGAAAATAGGGTTGTTGGATACACATGAATGATTAATTTCTACATTTTACTTTCATTGAATGTTTCAGTTGTTACAACTTACGCCAACGCGAGCAGTTGAGAGAAAAGAAATGGACATGTCGACGGAAACATTCATGGGGAGACCCCCTTCATGGATGACAGCGCCTCCAACTTCGTCCACCAGATTCGCAATTGCTCCATTCGCCAACTTCCCACCCCTGTCCTGTAACGTAACACATTCAAAATTAACCTCAACAAGTTGAATCAACTCCAATTAAAATGAAATCAAAGCGAAAGAGGATTATTGGTCGATGATAACGATAATAGAAGTTTATGAAATGGAAGTTACGGCGAGGCGAGAAGGGACTATGAAGGAGCACGAGACGCAACCGGGTTCAACTCGGTCAACTCGGATTCCGGCGAGGACGAAGTGTTCGTAGAAGGAGGAGTTATCGCCGGTTCTGAGAGGAGGAAGAAATTGGAGTCTTGACACGGCGTCGTATTGTTCTTGCGTCAGGCTTAGCATCGCTTTTGCTTTCTCCATCCTTTGCGTTGCTCCGCCCGCAAATTTTTTCCTCTGTACCTGTTTTGGTTGCTGTCTGGATCTTCGATTCATGGGCCTATTGGGCTTAAAAGGAAAAAAAAAGAGAAAATTACTGGGTTAAATATTGTTGTACTCTTATACTTGGATCTAAAATTAAAATTAATTCCTATTCTAAATTTTATATATTTTAAATTTAAAAATTAAATTGTATTAGAGTTTAAAGTATGATGAATTTTAATTTCATATTAAGACTAAAATTATATTTAATCAAATTAATTTAATGATAGAACTGCGTATTGAACTATCTTGATTATTCAGATTTAACCCAAAATAATTTATAATAAATCTCATAAAATTAACTTTGAGTAGATGTAAGGTGATGTGTTGATCAAATTAAAGAATTATTTAAGTCTGCATTTTTTTGTTTTTACTATTTTTTTTTAGTTTTGATAATGTTAAAAAGAAAAGGCTGAAAGCGAGAATTTCAAGAAGTGGTGCACGTGTGGTGACCACTTAGGGTTCGCATCCCAATTAAAATCTTAAGCATCGCAGTGCTGCTAACTTTGCGAAAATTTATACTGCTGTAAGATTCCCACGCTTCATGCCATACCAAACAGATCACTGTGCCTGTTTGGTTGGGTTGAGAGGGTTGACTTGTAAATTTGCCCAAAAACCTTAAGGTCAACTCATCATTTTATAACTTATCTAAATCCACGTTAAAATACTAATTTGATACGTGCCTTAAAACTAGTTTATATAATTTAAACTTAATTATATAAATTATATTTTATATTTTAATTATTATTTACACATATAGTTTTATGCTGGTCTCTATCTCTAATTTTAGTTGCAGAAGATACCAGCATTCATTGATATGATGAAGCTTTATGCTTACGATTTCAAACTTCCAACGAACTTACGAAAGGGATTGGACGAGAAAAAGGTCTTTTATTCCATGCATAAAAGTAAGTATAAGTATGTATTTCAAAACCGAGAAAAAATAAATGTTATTTTATTTAAATCACCTAAATCCCCAACAGTTAAAGTGGGACTAATTTTGTAGCATTAAACTTTGCAACGAAGTTATTTCAGAAATTATATGATTGCCACACGCAATGATGTATGAAAATTAAAAATGTTGAATAAATGGCCGAATTTTGAAGATTCGTATTCGAGGAAGGTATTAACGAGAATTGAATGTGTAATTAAGATGTTTTGGTTGTGTAATTAATAAGATTAATTTCTTGACGTGTTAGGTTTTGTAACTTGAATGTGTGGCCTTCATCGACGCTCATAAAGTAACAACAGTAGTTAGTTAACAGCTCAATTGATAGGACTGGGAAATGAATTATGAGAGTAATAATTTTAATTTGTTTAAATCTTCTTTTTTCAATTTCTTATTCTTTTCCTTAAGTTGCATTAAGGGCCCACCTAAGGTCCTATCGAAAGGACTTCCCCTAATTTATATAAAGAGATTTTTGTGATAAATTATGTTGAATAAAAAAAAAAGGAAATAGTTAGAGAGAGAAAAATGGGGGTTAAGGAGGGTTTAGTTGTGTAATTAAGAAAGATGAATGATGAGAAGATTATTATGATGGTTGGTGTTTTGAGCACTTGATTCCGTACTCTTCTGTGCATACTTATGCCGTGTCTCCCACTCTCTTCATTTCTTCACTCATAAACACATCACAAACACAACAATGGCATTGCCACCAACACTCACTCACGCACACCAACGCATGCTGCACTCATGACTCCCAAATCCCATCGCCTCTCCGCCTGCCACCGCCACCCTACCGCCCCCATCACCGGCTTCTGCGCCCTCTGTCTCCGGGAGCGCCTCGCTGGCATCCCCTCCGACCACTCCCCTCCCTCTCCTTCCCTCCGGCGATCCAAATCCTGCTCCCGCCCCACCGCCTCTGACGCCGCCGCTGTCGCCGACCCCCGCCGTCGCTCCTGTGAGGTCCGTCCCCGCAGCTCCCTTTCCGATCTCTTCAACCGCGACGACCTACGAAAATCCCGTTCGCGCAAACACGCCTCCGAGGTCACGGTTTCCAACGACGGCGACGGTGATGCCGACGAGGAAAGCAAGACGGTGAAGGAGTTTATAGATCTCGAGCTGCAGCTCCGCAAGAGGAATGGTGCCAGGGATTCCAGGACCTTCTGGAACGCTGCCGCGGAGAAGTTCAAGAAGTGGAAATGGAAACACAGGGCTAAGAAAAACGCTGACGCGGATAGTAATGTGAAGAGGAATGCAGAGAAGCGAAGAGCGCGGGGATTGAGAGAGACTCAATCGGAGGTTGGAGAATGCAATTTAGGGAGAAGATCCTGCGACGTGGATTCGAGGTTTTCGATTGAAGCGGGAAGAATCTCGTTCGATTGCCCTCGCGCTTCCTGGGATGGGTGTTTGATTGGGAAATCGTGTTCTAGGCTTTCACCGATGCTTTCAGTCGATGAAGATTCCAATTCCATTAACAGCAACAGCAATAGCAACAATAACAGTGTTGGTTTGGGGAGTTCTGGCGACGGTAGAAGGAGTTTTGGTTTTGATAGATCAAGCTCTCGTAGGAGACAGTCAATTGCGGGGCTTGATGAGTTGAAATTGACGTCAAATTCAAATGTGAATGCGAGGGTGTCGCCGAAGGTGTCTCCGGCCACCTTCTATGGTGCCAAGTTGCTGATTACTGAAAAAGAGTTGATGGATAGTTATGTGAGATCTTCAGCTGATGCTGTTGAATCTGGTTGTGTGATGGAATCTGATTCCAAGGATGTTTCTGGTGCGGCCAATGGGCCAAAGGGTGTCAAGAAGTTGCAGAAATGGCGCGATGTGTGGAGCAAGTTGGGTTTAGTACAGAGAACTGAGAGAAGGGATGATAGGAGTGGGGAAGAGGAGTGTGATTCTAGTGTTGTGGTTGATAAGCCACTTGCAGAGTCTTTGCAGAGGCTTAGGAGGGTGGTTAATGTGCAAGCAAGTGAGCCTGTTGGTCAGAAGCTTATGCGAAGCTATAGCGTTAGCTGTAGAAGCCCTTGTAGAACGGATGGTTTCGCCGATGATTCTGAGAGCAAAGGGAGTAATGGCAGACACGAGTTTACGTTTCAGAGGAACCGGAGTGTTAGATATTCGCCAAATAATCCTGACACTGGCTTGCTGAGGTTCTATTTGACTCCGTCGAAGAGCTATAAGAGAAGCAAGGCCGGAAAGAGTAGTGTTAAGGATTTGCATTCAGCAACCAGAAGTGGCTTGTGAAACTGTATTAGCTGTTGAAATTGAAAGTACGCTTGGTTGTAAAATCATATATAATATTAATTTCCAATTTTTCAAATTGTGCTGGTAAGGTAACATTATTATGGTATTATGGATATAATTTGTCTAATTTTACTGGTAGAAAAAATAAAGTATTCTTTCCACAATGCTGTTCAGATGGTAACTTCCTGATTGTGATGGTTCTAGGAGGTTGGGAGCAAACCTTGATCTTGCTAGAATTTACTGCAAGAATGTGTCATACGCTTTTTATTGATTTATATTTTGTTGATGAAATGTGTATGAAGGGGTAATTTGCTGCCTCAAGTGCTGGTGGCTATGGCATTTCATGCAAGATGCAGGTGTTTCTCTCTCTCTAAATGCAGCACGAAAGGTTCACTGAGATTCTCATGCTGCATTTTCATATTACAGAGTAAGTTTCAGCTTCCAAGTTCTAGTTCAGCTATGCGGTTGGTTTGATGTATTGAACCATAAATTTTGAAGTGTAACCTACGTTTCTTAATAATCTACATACTCGATAACCTTTATACTGTTATATCTGCTAAACAATTCTTTTTAGCTTTAAAATGAAAAGTTAAGACTATGACGTAGATGAGAATGCCTGATATATGTAATTGATACAGGAACTATATAGAAGGGCATATTTTAGATTTACGTAATTATAACTCATTCTAAACTCGAAAACGGAGTTTTGAATATCCTTTCTCATACTTTATGACAGACCCAAAACTTTTGGGCTGTCGGGCAAGCGTAGTAAAGATAAGTGGATTATAATTTGTCTTCAGAATTTTCCTACTCAGCTAGATCAGAGGGGAAAAGTTTGAAACATAACGGCGGCAAAAATGATTAGTCTCTACATATAGTAATGGGTTCTTTTATATGGAATGGGGACGGGAACCCCCATTATCAACCACTTGGAATCTAGAATTTGTCCCAGAGAATGAGTTAATTTTCTTTTAGTTTTTTCCTTGTCAAGGACCACACGTTTATATTCCATGGAAGATAATTCTGTCAGTGGAAACATCTACTGCATAATGGAGGATAACTTTCCAAAAGAACACAGCAAAATCCTTCCCCATAATACTTGGTTGTAGAGATTTTACGGCTTGTCTGTAAACAACATATTCTGTATCAGGGTTATAGCCTTTCAAAATAGAGAATCACCAATATCTGGATTCTGGCTGTTACCATTGTAATTTGGCACTTGAATGGGGCTTTGGGGGCAACAATAGGCATTAATAGGCAACTGAAGAACAATTTTAAGTTTAAAGCTCGTCAATAGTCATTACTCATTGATGGTTAATGGCTTGTTTAGCAAGAGCTTGGGAAAAAAAAAATGTTCTCCTTGTTTAATTGTCTGTCTGAGAGAAAAGCGCATTGCTTGTTATTAAAAAACACGGAGAAAATATTATAGTCTAATCTGTTGTCACTGCTTTATTATCCTTTGTATGTGTTGGTTTTTCAAACCTAAAATTTCTCATGGTCCTACTTCTGATGGTACTGATTACTTTTCTTTTCTTTTGCTTTGAGGCACATCCTTGTTTACTCCTCAGATTGGTTTGCAGTTAGGAATATGTGCCTGTGGATTTTGTTTACCTCCGTTGCAAGTTCCTTTTCTGTGTTTGTGCTTTATTTTTTTGGTTAAGCATTCTGTTTCTCATTGAAGCCACATGCTTCTAGGATTTGGAAATATGACCATGGACTCCTTCGAGGCGATTCTTATTTTATGGCTAGCTAGTTCACTGTTCCATTAATATATTGGTTTGACAACTTTCTCTTATAATATTTTTTTAAGTGATTTTTAAATATTGAGAATGAGAAAAAGAAAAAATGAAAAATCACTTAGAAGATAACATCTAAAGTTGTAAGAGAAATTTGTCAAAATTTAATAGTCAAAAAGTCATTTTTTTAATATATTAGCTTGCCACCAAGCACATAATCCTTGTAGTTTTTGTTTAGAGTTATAAAATTTACCCAATATTTTTATAATACTATTTCACATTTTTTTTTCATCTCCTTCATAGTTGTTAAAACAATTGTACAATTATATGAAAAATAATTTGTCTAAAGTAAATTCAAGATATCTGTAATTGACTTTTCTGATTTTGAAATACTTTCTTTCTGACTTTTCTTTTGTATTATCTGCTGATAGTCATAGGTTTTGCTGATGAATGAAATCAATACCGCATCAGATGTTGACCCTACAGAGAAAGGACTTACTATAACTCTTAAGCGTTGGTAAATTGAAACTCTGACTACTTTCCATTAAACACTTTACTTTTCACTGCTCTTTCAATGATGTGGTGTGACCATACCACATCATTGCAAATTAGACAAATATCTGGCTTATTTACGAAGGTGCTTCGGAACAAAAGCACAACTTTGACTTGGAAGCTGTAAATTAGTTAAGTATAATCACGTTTTTGGGACACATTTACGTAATATTATTTTCCTCAATATTGTTAGATTGATAAAGGATGATAAAAGAAGATTTTTCGGGGCACACTTGCTATGTCCTTGTTTAGAAAGGATACTTTTAAATATAATTTTTAAAAACGTTATTAACAAAGACCGTTTCGATTGGTTATACCATCATAAAAATTAATTTTAAATAAAATTAATAATTTAAACATGTAGTTTTATAATCGATTTTAATTTGAAAAAAGAATTTTGAGATAAAATCTTAGGAAATACTAGATTGTCCTAAATCCAAACAGATTGTTAACTTACTCTACTTTTTAACAAACGAATAAAAATAATAGGCTTAAATATCTTTTTTGTCTTCATTTTCGTAGTGTTGTGGATGATTTTCATTTTGACAGAATGTTTTAAATGGTCTTCATTTTTATCGAATGTTTAAAATGGTTTTCATTTTCGCAATTTGTGTTTTATTTGATGCTTCTTTGTGACGCCGTTTAAATGTTACGTGTACTGTACATGTTGTAATCTAGAGACCATGCAAAACATGACAACAATCCAAACACAAACAAACCCAACATAGAATTATAAAAATCCTAATCCATGAGCAAACACAACCCAGAAAATCCTAAACCCACTAACCTCGTTGATGATGATTAATTAGAAAATTGAAATGAAGAGTGCGACTGCAATCCAATTATGAAATGGCAAGTATTAGCTGCTTCCTCTGCAAATCCGAGCTCAAGAAAGACGAAGATGAAGAAATCACCTCTGAAGAGCGCGACTGCAGTCCAACTCAAGTCCTAATTGCAAAATTTTCCCCAAATTAAAAAATTAACGTTAATTAGTCATCTGTACAGTACACGTAACACACCCCAATGCAACATAATACATGCAACGTAATACAAAAAAGATCAAATAAAACACAACACGAATTGCGAAAATGAGGACCATTTTAAACATTGGGTAAAAATGAGTATTTTAAACATTCTGTCAAAATGAGGACCATCTACAACAAACATTACGAAAATAAGGACAAAAAAGTTATTTAAGCCAAAATAATATTAGCAAAACCTGAGAATTTTTTAGTTTAAAGAAGATAAAATGGAGTTAAATACCGCAGAAGGATATCAAAATGAAGCAAATGATGTTTTATTTCTCATCACTGATAGTACAAAAAAGAATCCCATGTTGTATAAAACTTGAACAGCAGTGCATAAAACAAAAGGCCCCCTCCATCCTTGAAAATTAACTCTCAAACTTAAAGACAATCCTCCGAGATAAATATTGTTTATTACGTTACTCGTGGTTTGAAAAGACAAAAAGAAGCTAGAAAAAAAAATTCTCTGTTAAAGATAATTAGCACTGTGTGACCTGTATATCAGATTTTGACGAGTCATTTTCTCTAAACTAACATTTTTACAATGTCCTCCATCTGACTGACAAATCCTTTAAAGCCTCTCCACAACTTCTTGAATTTGAAAGTTAATCTCTGTTATATCCTCCCGAACATTAAACTGGGGATAAAAACGTATTTCTATTTTCTTAGAATCTCTTACATTTTTTGTTTCAAAAACGAAGATATTAGAAAATTTATTTCACTTTATTGCATTTTTCTATCGGTGCTTCATAATATATTTACCGATGCTCGTTGCATTGCCATTGTTTGAATTTATGAAAATTGTAAATAAGGAAAACGGAGAAAAGCCCAGTTCAACAAGTGAAATTGCTGTGGCAATACTCAGGTTGTTCACATATACATATCCATCAACAAAGAACAACAAATTAGAGTGATGAGTCTTTTCCCTTATGTCAAATTTATTGAAATTACAATATCCAAACAAACTCAATATTTACTACCACCAATAGTTTTGAGCACTCACTTCAGCCATTCATTCCACATCAAAGCCCTTCTCCTTAAACTCAGCAATGACCTCATTCCTCATCCTCAACCAAAGTTTCTGAGCCTCCTGTTTAAACTTCTTGTCCTTCATCTCCTTCTTGTAGTCACTCTCATCCTTATCCTCCTCAGCAGCTCCTTTGGGACCAATGCTTGTCCCAATCATTCCACCCTTGGCAATGAACTCCTTCATTGCTTCTTCATCACCTGGATAAGGAAACATCCTCCGCTCGTACAAATGAGCAAGCTCCTTCTCTTCCTTTGGCTTTGGCTTCAGTGTCCACCAACCCAGTGGCGATGTCTCGTTGTACCACCACACTGCCCCCATCACTGCGTACGTGCATACCAAAGCCTTTCCAATCTGCTTCCAGAAGTAGTAGTTCTCCTTCCCCAATCCAATTTTCCTCAGAAAATCCTGGGCATGTTGTACACCTGCGTTGGAACATAGACGGGTCCACAAAACTTAATCAGAGATGCAAGATTCCTGTCTGAAACATTTTATCAAACACCTTGTGTTCAGGGTTTGATAACTCGAAAATCGACCCGCATGACTTTGATATGGTTTAACACGGACGTTGTTAAGTTATTTATAGTTCTTCCAAATTTTGGGTATGTAGAAAGACAGGTACCTGTTTTGGGTTGTTGCTCCTGAAAGCGCTTCCGAGGCATTGCGAGAGTGAGAATTCGATCTTTCGATCAACACTGAATACCAGTGGCGATGACGTGGTTTCGTAGCGTTGGCTAAGGCTTGGAAAGTTGAATAAGCCCATTATAGGATGTCGGGCTATTACTTTCTGCACTCCCATTATATTTTTCGTGTACCCCATTTATTTCAAAATCATCACTGTACTTTTTTTTAAATTTTATTTTATAACAATATTGAATTCGAAATCTTTTAAATTAAACAATCCGAAATAGTAGACCACTTAATTTATTATAACTAATAGTTATACAATTTAAAACATAAATAGTTATATACTAAAATATACCTTCACAGTTGTACTATATTAACTTTCAGAATACATTATAGTTTTTTTTTTCTAAGATCAGTAATTACTGATTATAGTTGTGAAGGTAATGATTGATTCTGATTTCTGCATATCATGAGCTGCATGATAAGGCTTATTGAGTATCAAATGAAAGCATGCTGAAGAGAAAGATCTGACACATATTCTGAATGAAAGCACTAATAATAACAAGGATTTTTTACATTATTATGACAACTGTTAATGATGTCATACAAGGTGAAAACAAAGCACAAAACTTTCTAATGTGCTCTTGCTGAACATGCCCCACCTTGTTGCATGCACCAGAACATAGCACTTAATTTACAAGACACTAATATAGAAACGGCATAATTTGAACATCTTGTACAAGTTAACCCAGTTTTCAACGAAGAGTTCCAACAGGTTTTTTATATGTATACAAATTTGACACCAGAAGGAAGACAGCAAAATTCAGAACACTTAACACTGTGAGTAGCAAGAAGAAATAATCAAGGTGACCGTAGTTTGGTTTGTCAGGTAACCATCCAGGACCACCATTCATGGTTGTAACCTTTGTGACAATTGTTATAAGCAAAGAGCTCAAGTACTGTCCAAATGCAACAGTGAGGAGTTGCAGAGCAGAACATGTGCTTCTCATGGCATCAGGGGCTTGTTCATAGAAGAATTCTAACTGGCCAATGAAGGTGAACACTTCAGCACAACCTATGATGAAATATGGTGGAATTTGCCAAAATATTGACATGGGAACCTCGTCCAGTTTATAGTAGTTGTGCCTTCTCACCATTTTAAGTCTCACATTCTCCAAAATCACTGCATATACCATAGAAAATATGGATATGAAAAGGCCTGTGCCCATTCTCTGCAGCTGAGTTAGGCCATTTCTGTGGCCAGTGAACTTTCTTGCTATTGGCACAATGATCCTGTCATACACTGGGACCCAAAAAATGACACTGATGGTATCAAAGACAGAAAGAGTAGCTGGTGCGATTTGTATCTTTTTGTTGTTGCCCACATGGTTATCCATGGCGCCCCCTTGCAGTATGAAGTAGCTGCCCATTTGACTATAAACAGTAGAAAATATGATGCCAGTGGCCCATACAGGAAGCAATCTTACAATAGCTTTCAGCTCTTCCACTTGAGTCACACTGCAAAGTCTCCATGGATTCACTGGGTCCTTCACACTATCTGAATTTCCTACCACTGCTGCTTTGTCAAAGAATCTGCAACACACAAGTGGTAAATGTGAATAAAACACCAGATAAAGCAATAGGTCAATGCCTTTTTTTTTTATCTATCTTTTTGTGACTTAAAACTGAGTTGTTGTGTATAGGTTGAAAGAGAAACTAGACAAACGTTTTATGATTTCCAAGAATTGTAGCCCCACCAAAAATTTTAGAAGTCTATTGATTTATGAAATTGTCCTTATTTGATAGGATGACATGTGAAATGACACAAGTGCTGGCCAATTGACTACCTTTCTGTGTTAGAAATCAAGAGCAACCTCAGAATTACTTCTAGTCTTGAATAGGAGAAAATTTGACAGCAAACTGATACATTCTTCTGTTAAGAAGTGGACTTTAAGACTAACTTAATCTTACAAAACTGATTTGTAAGGTGAGATTTGCACCCACTTACCGTAAATTGATCTTAGTCGATGTGAGATTTTCAACACACCCCTTTACGCCGAGATATATACATCTTGTGCGTGGGACTAGACATTAATAGGTGTTCTGATAGTGGGTGGAATAATAAACCTAACAGATGACAAATTTCGCTAGGATAAATTCTAACCCATAACTCTGATACCATATTAAGAAGTGAATTTTAAGTCTAACTAAACCTTATAAAAAACCGGCTTGTATGGTGGGGTTTGTACCTACTTATATACTGTAAATTGACTTTAGTCGACGTGGGACTTCCAACATTCTCAACTTTTATTGGATAAAAATGTCGTGGATATAATATAACTTGGACTCAATCTCTATCAATGGCAATCACATGAGATAATAAAGGGTGTGAAAGGGTATTTTTCATTAGTGGCTATGGTTTACCTTAATCCATTTGAGTGCTCAAGCTTGCGGCTTCCTTGAATAACTGATTCTGAGTCTTCCTGTATCTCATATAACTCAGACTTATCATCAGGTACTCTAACATGATACTTTCTTATGGATGCAACTATAACCTGACACAAGCGAGTGAGGGGGCTACCTCCTGGCTTCTGATTCCTATACAACTTTGTACCTGAAAAGAAACTCACCACAGCAATTCCCATGGCCACTGCTGGAATGCCAAATCCCCATCCCCAACTTACATTAGTCTGAACCCACACCAACAGAGAAGCAGCAACAAGGGCACCAACATTTATTGACAGATAGAACCAGTTGAAGAAAGAACTCTTGTGCTCCTTCTCAGCTTCATCTGCATCATCAAATTGGTCCGCACCAAATGATGAAACACAAGGCTTTATCCCACCCGTCCCAAGAGCTATAAGGTAAAGAGCCACAAAACAAATTGCACTCTGTCCCTCAGTAGCATGACAATTGCCTTCTGCATCGCAGGTTGGTTTCATCCCAGGAACTGATGCAGACAATGTCAAGAGTGTCATTCCCTGTGCAAGAAAAAAAAAATTAAAAGATTTGGTTATTACTTCTCACATTTTACGGATTCTCTGATTATCTTTTCTCTTGACTCTACCATGATAGTTAACAGTAACCATGTAAAGATTGAAGAGACTATACTCACAATGACATAAACTACTGAAAAATAGAGAATGGTCAGATATCTTCCAAGATAGGCATCAGCCACAAAGGCTCCAATCATTGGAGTGATGAAGCATGTTCCACCCCAATTTGCAACGTTCTTGGAAGCAGTAGCACTATGCTGATTTAGTTGAGTCTTGAAATAGGACACAAGATTTGTACTCATCCCATAGTATGCCAATCTCTCACTGCATTCATTTCCTGTATATTGGTCTAATTAATTTCTTAACTCACAAAACATAAATTGTTGGAGAATAGAGATGCACAGTGGTTACCTAAAATGAAAGGGCATGCTCTCCAGGTTCCAGTTTCCTTTCTGTTAGCAGGATTTCCAAGGTAATCTACTGTTCCATCTTTTGTGTAAACATCTTCCTCAGCCATTGTAATTCAGTGGAGGGATAATGGATTCACTTGCAACCAATCAAGCTAGAAATTGATGTCACGTCAGATATCAGACATCAACCAGAAATAAGACAGATTTACACTATGTAAACATTACATTACAAACGTATTTTGTAAGATTGAGTCAGTTCACTTCTTAATACAATAATCCACTTCTTAAGATGTCAAAAACCAAAAACCATTATTCCTCTTGGTGTATAGCCACATGGTTAGAAAGTAGAACCCTTACCTTACATGAAATAGTATAGTTTATGGTTGTTCACCACAGCTTGAGATGAAGTTGTCACCTAAGAAGCAAAACACTTTGTATGGCAAGTGTTTGATGAAGAGTCTGAGTGAGAGAAAAAGTTACATATAGTGTTTTGTAGTGTGAGACTAGGATGACGTTTTGTTCAAGGCATTGAATCTGCTGAATCTTATACAAACCTATGCAAACAAGGGGTGAAATCCAATCATCACGGAACTGCTTCTGCTTGTCATGTATATGGTTATTATGAACCAAAGTTTGCCCTGAAAACTAAACTGCAAAATAATGCAGTAAAATAGTATTTGATCATTTGTAAATTGTAATGTGTTTATTTGCGTGACGTTGGGTTTATCATTGCTGGAATAGGACATGTATAATACAACAAGGACAATCAGAAATGAACATTTTCTTGTTTTCTGACCCATGTAAAATATTCTAATGACAACTAGTAATGGATGTTTGTTTGGAAATTAATGTCTCCAATGCAAGGTTATATAGTTCAGATTAATTTGAACACACATTTCAAATTCAATTATATTTGATGGTTTAAAATTAGTGTTATTCTTACCTAACTTTAAACCAATATATTTATTTTTATGGGTAAGATTTACTTACTATTTCAAAGAAACTAAGGATTAATGTGTTCCTGGTTTAAGAATCCCTTTCATTGATGAAGAAATTTAAGATTAGTGAATACTGAATAATTTATTTATTTTAAGTAACAAAAGGATAAATAAAAATAACATTAAATTCTCTTACTTCTTTTTCTAAGATTCTTAATAAATTTTTATCTTTTTCTTATTTGCATTATTTAAAAGGTTGTACATTAATATGATTTTAACAATCGAAATCTTGATTAGAATAAGTTTCTTCCCCTTAAATAAGTAGTGGAAATTCAATAAAAAAGGATATCTTAATTTTTCACTAATTTTAATAATGTAAATTAAAATATGATATATTGAGAAACTAAAAAAATTCTTACCAAAACTTTATAAAATAAGTGCAAGGAATTATCGTGACTGTACTTAATTGGTGTTGATGTATTAATAAAAGTTAATTCACAAATCAAATGTTAGTTTATGGTTACACATATTGTTTACCTATGATAAAATTGTGAACTTATTAATTTTATGCATTAAATCTATAGTGTGATTTGATTTAAATATTAGGTTACCTTTTGCTCGTGTTGGTTTATTTAATTATGTCGCAAAACAAATTATTTTGCAGGTCTAAATGACCATTTAAGACCAACTTAGGGGTGCCTATTGATATGTTAAAAAATGCAGTTGTATATTATATGATTAATATTTGTACAGTATCATGTATATACAAATATTAATTAATAATATTGTTATAAAACTCTGGTATTATCTTAGACAAACTAACAAAGGTCATTTTGGGTTATATTGATTACATTGTATTTAAAATATATTTATATTTATTAAAACATAATAATAAATCAAAATTATAAACTTTACCATAAAAATTATATAATTTATTTTGTTATTGAAAAAAAGTAAAATTTTGAATATGATCATAATTACAGAAAAATTGAAACATATTTGATCCTTTTTCATTATAAAAAAAATACTTATCAACTAGGGTCTCTTGTGTATGAAAGGGGTTAGGGTTGTTGTAAACGAGAATAGAATATCTGGCATCAACTTCCTCCTTTTATTTAGAACATCACCTTAATGTCGCTTTAATACATTCTTTTATAAGAAAATAAAACAATATACATAGATTCTTTAATTTAAAAAAGGTATCTAATTTCTAGTATCGATAACACCAATAGACACGTAACTTAACATAACTTTTAAAATTATTATTACTATTATTATTACAAAAGTAAATTTAAATTATTTTTATAATTTTATTATAAGTAATGTTTATATATTTTTTTAGATAATTTTTATCATGATAATTAATTTAATTTAAAAAATAATTAAACTTTAGAAAAAAACGATGAAATTGAAAAAATTTAAATTAAAAAATGGTTACTTAAATAATAAAATTTATAAAATAATTATTTACTCAAAACATACTTATGTAGAGAATTTTATTTATATAATAGCATAAATACAAATAAACATAAATAATTTATATAATTTATTGAAGATTGTGGTTATTTATATTGTAGGTAATTTTTTTTATTATAGATAATAATTTTAATTTTAAAAATAATTAAATAAATAAGCGACAAATTTTAAAATAATAGGTAAAATTGATAAAATAATTATTTTAATTTAAAATAACAATGATTTGAAAAATAAAATTAGAAAACCATGTGTAAGTCAAAAGGAAAATTATACTATATAATGGTATAAATTATTATTATTATTAAGCTTTCTTTTATTTCTTCTTTTTATGTTTTTTCTCCTAATCTTTGTTTTTTTTTTCAAAATTTGACGACAACTCATAGTCGAGGAGTAAGAGAGGTTTTTGTCTTATAAGATATTAAGATAGAGTAAGTTTCTCTTTACTTTATCCATACATTTTTTTCTTCTATTATTCTTGTTATGATTTTATTGTCAATCGTGGTAGAATCAATTAAGAAAAATTGATCCTACCAACTCTTTTTACCATATAATGAAAAATAACCGTCTAAACTTCATTAGTAATCAACAATGTATAATTGTCTGTAAATTTAAATATTTGGTAATTATCAACTATTTTTCTTATTTTTTGGTAAAATTTATTGATGAATATTTTACCGACAAATTTTTGATAAGAAGTAAGCCATTAGTAATTTTGTTTTATCAAATAAATCTTATTATCATTATTATTGTTACTAGTGAAAACATATATGTTATATACATGTGTGTTATTTTTTTATGATAATAAAAATAATAAAATTATTATTATTATTATAAAATTAAACATAAATAGTTTTTATAATTTGTTGTAAGTATTTTTTTTATTTGTTTTATAGGTAATTTTTAATTAAAAAAAATGTTAAGTTTAAAAAAAATATCAAATAAAAAAATGGTTAAATTTAAACAAACAGACTAAAAAAAATATTAATAGAATAATTATCTTAATTTAAGAAAAACTTTAAAGGTTAAAATTGAAAAACAAATCATGACACAAAAAAGAGAAATCTCTCTTATGTATAAGTGTAGATTATGATTATTATTGGAAAAATATGTGCATGCGTGTCTACTTTTTCTATTATGATAATAAAATGATTTTTTTATCATTATGATTAAAATAAATTTTTTTCATTAAATTTTTGTAAAATAATGTTCTTAAAGAGTAACTATAAAATAAATAATTTTATTATTGATATTTTGTTGCTGTTGTAGTAAATAGTTGAATGAATCTAAAAAACACATACAAAATGTAAAAGGTAAAATAATAAAATAAATTATATTCATAAAGGTATAATTAGTACGTGTATAGAGTCCATATAAAAAAAATTCTTTATTAATATTTATAGATTATATTTAATTTGTTTTATTGTATAACTAGATATTTTATTTGTTATTTAAGTTTAAAAAAGTATATATAGGAATCTATAAACTAGTGTATGAGTACATAAATGTTTAATAGAAATAACTCTCAATTATTTTATTAATTAAAGATTGAAATTATAAAAAAAAATCTATTGACCAAGTTCAATTTTATTAAAATAATTATCTCTTTAGAATCTGTTTTTAAATATCCTTCTTTATCTTCTCTAGAAATCTTTACTCCATCTTTATCCTTTTGAAGATATGATTGTAGGATTCATCCTTAAGAAGAGTTCTTCACAAGTTCCTGATCAATTTTTCTTTTAGAGTAAGTTTATTTCCACTTTTTTTCCTTTGTTGAGCAACTTGTTTCTTTGTGTATGTGGGTTTCTTTTAGTGCATGCAACATTTAGATGCTTGATGTTAGTCTCAATCTATTTGTGATCATAGTGTTATACTTTGATTGTTGATTGAACTTTTCTTTGAGTAGACAAAGCAATTATAAATGTAGGAATTGTGTATAATGTGTGGGTTATAGTAGAAATCGTTCTCAAGGTAAGGGAAACATATGATTTTTATATTTTGGTGCATTCTAATATGTAGGTGTTTGAAATGTAGCCGAAGAAAGTAGATGATTTGATGAAATCGTATGAACTGTGATTTTTATGTATTGGACATTATTGTAGTTGAATTGGTAGAAAGTATTCACATTGTTGATATATGTTATTTTGTGATTGGATTGGTATGTTGGTATTATAAACTTGTGGTATGAGAGTGATCAAATTGGTTTACTAATGCTATCAAAGATGCTTGAAAATCAAAGATTGTTTCTTGAAGTAAATTAGAAAAAGGTAAAGCACTTAGATAAGTCATTGGACCATTTCAATCACAAATGGAAGGAAATGTGCTAACTTTAATAGCATTGGATGTCGCTGAGAATTGCTAGTTGCCAATCTAGTAAAGAGCTTTAGAGCTTTGGCACTAGGCGCCACTCTTGTTCTGTTAGGCACACTCCAAGTCAAGGGCATAAAGGGTGTCTGGCACTAGGTGCTGCCTGTGGCCATTGGACGATCACTTAACAGTGAGCTCTAGTAGGTCGTGGAGGTAACTGCTACAGGTAACGCAGGTCAGTCCTTTCATAGAAAGCTCTAGGGGTCTCAACAATGGGCGTTGATGGAATGACGTTGAGCGTTAAAGAGTGCCACTAGGCAGAAAATTCAATGTTGGGTGCTATGGCACTTTGTTCATAAAGAATGCTTTATGAACTTTAAGTATTTCTTGTGTATTATGTTATTGAAGTAATTCTAGCATCCATAATCTATCATGGATATATATATATATATATATATATATATATATATATATATATATATATATATATATATATATATATATATTTATAAAAAAATTTTTCTATA
>Ga0214544_1002402_pt1 | contig 39332 bp, 29 predicted proteins | sample CNSS3metaG_FD_160074 | JGI IMG/M metagenome (GOLD analysis project Ga0214544, IMG submission 160074) | Root nodule microbial communities from cowpea collected in UCLA plant growth center, Los Angeles, California, USA - CNSS3 | ecosystem: Host-associated > Plants > Roots > Nodule | place: USA...
GCTCATGTTTTCTCCCCAAAAGTTGATGAACACATCGTATATGAATTGGGGTTCTGATTTTAAGAAGGAAGAAGATGATGACGATGAAGAAGAACCCAACTCCATCCAAGCAATTGAAGTCAAGTCTACAAAGGTAAAGCAGAAATGATAAAAGATGTTAAAATTACAGTTGTTTATATTACATGAAATATGTAATATAAAAATTTATGTGACAAATTATAAGTTATAAAGAAAACAAATATTATATTGAAAAACCCATGCTAGTGCTGCAAAGATTATTATTTTTTAAATGTAATTTCGATATCACCGACCCATATATGTTTTATATATTTCCTCGTGAACCCAGCTGTGCATACTTTATTTTTTTTTTACAAAGATACTTTAAGGCTGTATTGATCAATTGGGATTCAAAATAAAATTCAAAAGACTTTTCTACAGAAAAATATAGTGAAGTGATTTTTAAGAGATCTCAAAAATTGGAACAGTTTCTCTTTTCTCGTGCGCACTCACTCATAGTTTCTTTTCTCACCCTTTCTTTCCACGCACTTGTAGTTCCTCTTCTCATCGGTAACGACAATGGTTTTTTGAGTGGTTCGTCTGGCGAAGAAAGATAGCAAAAGGTGTTGAGCACAGAAGATAGCACAGTGTGGCGGAATCTCTCTCGCGGCTAAACCTTGAAAGGGTTAGGGTTTGCGGATGATAGGGGTTTGTTGACGACAGAGGTTTGTTCACGACGGGGTTTTGTTGACAACGAGCGTTTGCTATGAAAGGGAGTTCTGACGAAGCGTCTCCTCCATTGGGTTTTGGTTGTTCAACTATTGTTTTCGAAGGTTGCAGGTCTACGAACGACGGTGGTTGTACGAGATTGGAGGTATGACGATTTTTTTTTCTATTTGTTGTGTTAGGGTTTGTTTTAGTGTTTAAGAGACCCAAAGTTTTGTTTTTTTGCATTTGAAGTAGATGATTGTTCATTGTTGGGTTTACTTTGGATGTGAAAGTAGTCGAAGTTGAAGTAGAAGTAGCTTTTTAATCAACCAAGTACTTTGATAGGTGCATGAATACTAGTTTTCTGAATAGGTTGATTAAAACTGTCTTCTTTTTTTTTATGACCTGTGTGCACAGAAGTGATGAGTTATGCTACATTTTTTGCAAGCATGTGGTATGACTTAATTTTTTGAACTCTCATACTATAGCAGTCAATACGTGTTTTTGGGGTGATTCACTTTGGATAATCTGTGTTGATTTGTAATTATTTCCTTCATGTGGTTTCATCCACAAGTGGATTAAACATGTCTGATTTGTTGGTGAGGACTTGTGTGCACACAAGTGATGACCTGTGCTGCATTTTTTGGAATCATGTGGTATCACTCAATTTTTTGAATTTCCATATTATACTAGTCAATAATTGTTTATGGGGTGATTCACTTTGGATAATCTGAGTTGATTTGTAATTATCTCTTTGATGTGGTTTTATAGCCAAGTTGATTACACTTGTATGATTTATTGTGATGACCTGTTTGCTCATAAGTGATGACCTATGTTGAATTTTTTGAAAGCATGTGGTATGACTCAATTTTTTGATCTTTCATGTCATATCAGTCAATAGTTGATTATAGGGTGATTCAGTATGGGTAAAATGTGTTGATTTGTAATTATTTCTTTCATGTGGTTTCATACCCAAGTGGGTTAAACAAATAATTGTATTCTGATCAAACACTCAATAAGGCAATCTACCTATAAAAGAACCCTAAAAGAACGTTCATACAATTTTCTCCAATTAACTTCAATTGATAACGTATTTCACCAATTCCTAGCCTCCAACAATCTACCTATAAATAAAAATCCCCTCTTCCCCGATCAAAATCAACCCAGAACCTCCAAAACGCCAAAATCGAGCCAATTTTGCTCGCGTCGCCTAGCGGGTGTTTGTTGCCGCCAGGTAGTTCATGCAGAAACCCAAAAACTAGGTAAGAATGGTTGTGTTGCCTAGCGGCCAGTTCTTGCTGCCAGGCGGTTCCTAATAGGAACCTAGAATTTCACTCAAAATGTTGAGTCGCTTGGCGGCCTTCAAGGCCTGCTAGGCGGTTTTTGGAAAATTTCCAGAAAAACAAAAATTATACAGAATTAAAGCTTATAGACATCCAATTAATCATACATCACTCAAATGCAGTAAAACAAATTAAATTCATGTAGTTCAACACCCTAACATGGATTCTTTGCTTAAACTTGATTATTCTAGAGCTCCTTCTTGATCAACAATGGCCACCTCTTGCTCCTTCCACAAACAACACTCACACTCTCTCTCTGAAACATAGTGGTTGCTCTAGAATTTCACTCCTCACCCATCAATTCTTCGATTTTAGATAATAACATATCTTATTCCATTTTATTTCCTCATGAACCTCTTCATCCCTCAAAAACACTCCCTCTCCCCCTTAATTGACCTCTTAATTATGCCTTAATGGTGGATTAATGTTCAAAAAGTCTATTATTGGTTGTTTTTCTAGCCCTCTTGGCTGCCACAGTTAGGGTTTCTGACCCTTCACATCGATGCCAAAAATAATTTTTGCTATTATCACTCATCATGATCAAGAATATTATTATTAAATAATAAATAATTAAAATAACACACAATTTGCATATATAGGACTTGAACCCAAGTCTTTTCATAAGGACCAAGTAATCATTTGAGCTAGTACTATTCCAAATCATAATCACTAGCATTAAATGAAATAAAGATTCCCACTACCTGCATTTATTAAATAATTATTTATTTTATTATTTAAATTTTTCAGGTCTTACAATAACAAAAACAAATTTCAAGTTAAAAAATGAAAAGATAACTTATCATTACAATAACAAAAGTAAACATCAAAATTGAAAAATAAAAAAAAAACTTAAAAAGACAAGTTATTATTACAATAACAAAAGCAAACGCCAAGTTGAAAAATGAAAAGATAAGTTATCATTATAATAACAAAAGTAAAGGACAAAACTATAAAAATGAAAAGATATGAAATAACAAGTTATTATTACAATAACAAAAACAAATGTCAAGTTTAAAAATGAAAAGTTAAGTTATCATTATAATACTAAAAGTAAATGTCAAAATCGAAAAATGAAAAGGCTTGAAAAGATAAGTTATTATTACAATAACAAAAACAAACGTCAAAATTGAAAATATTTCAATTTTTTATTGATAATGGTAAAAATTTGATTCTATATCATTTTATATCTTTATAGGAATACTAACCCACTCATTACATATGCATGATCACATCAAAAAATATTTCATAAATAATTTATATTTTTCATATTCTTACAAAAGCAAATGTCAAAAAGGAAAAAAGGAAAAATAAAACACTTAAAAAACTATGAATTAAGATTCATTTATAAGAATATTAACTTACTCATTATATACAGAGATGACATCACATAATATTTAATAATAATTAGTTTAATATATTTATCTTTTCATATATTTTAATAAATATATGGAATTTATTACGTAAATTATTATATTCAAATGTTATAATTCAAACTAATTCAAAATATTATATAATATTTCACTTAAATATTATAAACTTACATATATTAGCCTTTTTCATATTGTTAAATTGTTATCGTTAATTTTAATTAGTAAGCAGTTTATACCAACACCTCTTAAGTCTATTTGCTATTTCTATTTATGATTTTAAGGATTGACTAATTTTATAATATTGACTTTTTACCTTTAATTGTTATATGAAGATGTCATGTGTGTTCTCAGATTTTCATGTGCATTTGTTTATTTTTATATTTTCATTTGAGATGTGATGCTTTAAGCTAATATTTTCATTTGAGATTTGGTAATTATATAAATAGTAGTTCTCTAATGTAATAGCAATTTTTTAATGTTTCTTATTTCTCTCCAAGTAAGGTGTTTGTTATTTTTTTCTGAAGCTTCCTAAGCTTTTTTGAGGTTGTTTCGTTATGAGGTTGCAACATTTTATCAACTACCTAGAAGGTAAGATCTTTGAATTCTAAACCCTAAATACTTCATTTTGTATTTTTTTTTTCATTATAAACCCTAAATACTCTATTGTATGGTTTAGTTTCTTCTTTGAAAGTTTTTAGTTGTGCTTACATGAATTTTTCATTTTTGAAGGCCAATCGTTTTGAAGTTTTTAGTGAATGCGTTGTTTATATATGCTAAGTGTACATTGGTTGAGCCTTATGTTGAGTAATATTAGATTAGTAATGAATAGTTGTATAAATAATAAGTCATGCTTGATAATTTTCCTTATAAATAGTTCTACAAATACTAATTTATTCTATTTGTTGCAAGAAATCCAAGAACATACAAAAATAGTGACAAACTTGGTGATTTCAGAATCTGGTGACAGGTTACATAATTGTTCAATTGACCAACTTCAAAGGTAAAATTTTAGGTAGTTCCTCTAGCCTCCACGTTAAGTTGTTTGTTAACAAAGGTAACAATACATTATGTACAAGTGTATGATATGAAAGACCAAATTCATAATGTAGTTGTAACCAATAGATTAGACATATGGAAGTTTGTAAAGTTCTTTATGAACTTTGTCGATAATTTATAAAGCTAGGTTGATTTATTCAATTGAATTTCCTTAAGCTGGATTTAGATAATAATATTATTTACTTCTAACCTTTTGTAACTTAAAGAAACATTTGGTTGGTTTCGTGTTTATGGTATTTAACCTTAATTTTAATGGGACTATTTTGTTTTCTATCATTGCAGGGAGCATATCAACATGATTGTTAGAGTATATTCGAGAGGTATGTAACCCTGTATTACAAATGCAACTACCTAAGTCCTTATTTTCTTACTTCTTACTTCTTTGTCTAATTGTTCCTTTAATACTCAATTTCATTGATTTCTAAATTGCTAGAATATAAGCACATTTTATAGAATCTAAATTTTGTTTTGTATGAATAGAGAAACAATTATTCTAGATGTTATCACTTATATTGAGAAGTTGTCAGACAAAGTCTAGAGTCTTATTACTAATCCTATTTTACAATTAGCTTTGGTTCATTGTATCTCAAAAAATTTAGATATTTTAATTATCCTTTTTTGAATTGTAATGTATTAATTATCTTTGTATATACTATTTTAACACTAAATTATACTGGAAAGAATACGAGTCGTCTATTTTTTCTTATCAATTTTATAGCACTGAAGAATAAAAGTTTATGCATTTAGCTTTTTCGATGTTTGCAAGATATAACTTATACTAAAACCTTGGAATGATAACTAATGGCAAGGTTTGTTGGGATTATGAACGAGGAAGAGGATGACAAAAAAAAACGACCTTTGCTTATGCACAAGAATAATTATAGTATGTCAATTAAGGTATTTTTCTTAGAAGTATGAATGAATAAATCACATCCATCCCACTTCTCCAACTATAAGTCTTTTTTTTTCTCTAAAATACTATTACAATAAAATAAAACCAGGAAAAATTAATAGGGACATAGTGTAATTTCCTTTTGTTTTCATGGAGTGAAATCAATGTTAGTCTTATATCATCTTTATGCAACATGTTCTTTTATGTTTGTAGTTTTACCTTTATTCTTCTTAAAGATTAAACAAATGTTATAAAGGTTAATGACTGGAGAAAAAGAATATTCTTCTTACAAAAAATTGGTGTACTATTATTACATAATAAAAGGATGCTGGAAAGAAATAAAATAAAAACATAATAAAATTAACATTGTTAACTTTTTCTCACATATTTTATTGTACTTTATAATGGAGATAAATGACCACTACTTTATTGTAACCATATATATATATATATATATATATATATATATATATATATATATATATTATTTTCTATTTCTTTTAATTATTTGGTTTGTCATGAAACTCATTCGCATCTCAATTATATTTTTCATCTTATCACAAACTTTATGTAATTATGTTAAAAAGATGTATGTCAATTAAAAAAAAATTTACGTCTCACATTTGAATATTTCTATTATTTGTTAATATTTTTATTTATTATATATTTTCCTTTCACATGAGAATGTTTAATACTCTCAATTTAAGTATTTAATAGCACAACCTTTTGTTTACTAGGTAATATAAAAAAAAATCCTTTATTATTATTGGTTTTTGTTTCATTTGAAGAACTTTTTTATTTCGCTAAAACAATTTTTATTATTTCTCAACCATTGAGTATATATGTTGATCTCTAAGATATTTTTCAATTTATCATACCCTTAATTATACATTTGTTTTCCTTTGTACAATTTCTTTCAATAGTCTCTCAAATTGTTTGTAAATATTTATTAATTTTTTAATATTTTTATTTTTTGTTTATTTTAATTATATAGAATACTATTTCAATATATTTTATCTAATTATTTTTTGTTTTCAAACTCATTATCAATCATGCTATAATTTTTTCACTATAATTGTATAAATAACTTTTATTTACTACAATATAAAAATTTAATGTAATTGTCATGAATATTTTTTTATCACCATCCAACATAATTGAAGTTCAAAAGATACAAGATCTATGTTAAAATTTTATTATTATGATTATTATTTGTTCTTTGTATCGTTTTGATCAAATGATGTATTATAACTTTTATTAGTGTATAAAAAAGAGATTCATTAGAATTTAAAAGATTGAAGTAAACAAACATTTAAAATATATTTTAATTTGAATATTTGTTTTCTTTTTATATTTTTTAAAAAATATTTTTAAATTTTATCAATTAGGTTTCATTAATGTTTCCAAATTTAATAAATGTGTTGGTTCTCATGAAATTTTATTTGGTATTATAATCTAAAATGTAAAAAATTATAATTTATTTTAAACTTTTATTATGATTATTATTTGTTCTTTGTATCAGTTTGATCAAATGATGTATTATAACTTTTATTAGTGTATAAAAAAGAGATTCATTAAAATTTAAGAGATTGAAGTAAACAAACATTTAAAATATATTTTAATTTGAATATTTATTTTCTTTTTATATTTTTAAAAAAATATTTTTAAATTTTATCAACAATGTTTCATTAATATTTGCAAATTTAATAAATGTTTTGGTTCTCATGAAATTTCATTTGGTATTATAATCTAACTCTTAAACAATTATAATTTATTTTAAAGTAGTTGATATCGAAGAAACAACCATCCTTTTAATATTAAATATTTGATAATATTATGTTTCCTTTACCATAATTTTTTATTATTTTATAAAAATTAATATTGAAGTAGTAAGAAAATGAGTATGGGTATAAGTATGGGTACGAGATTATACCCGTTACCCGGTGGTGATGGAGATGGGATAAAAGTTTGATACCCGTTGAATTTAAATATGGAGATAGGGATGAATTTTTTTAACGAGAATGGGTATAAGATAACAAAACTCGTGCCTGTCCGCCTCGTTGTCATCCCTAACCACTACTAATGAGGAGGAAAGGAACATTATATAGAATATCTAAACTTGACCATACAAGTTCTAATTATTTTCCGGGCTCTATAAGAATTAGAGAAGTTACACTAAATAAATTCATGACCAGCATTATTACGTATATTGTGAAACCAATTAAGCAAATTAAAACTTCAATTTTTTCCTTTCATATTTAGGGATAGTTTTTTAAGCTTTGAAAAATTTTTTGTTGGCTGAAATTTCACTAAAATGAATAAGACTATTAATACCTGTTTTTGACAATAATTATCGCATTTCATTTATTTTCTTAGCATTGCATAATTATGACGCAGGATTAAATACTAAAAATACTAAATAAATAAAAACTAAAAAAATTAATGATAAATATCATCACATTTCTTATTTTACACAACAAACTAAATAAAATTAGGGAAAAATCAAAATTTTACCCATAAACATCAATATTTAGGCATAAAGATTGTTTTAAATCTTGAAAAGACACCGATAGCGACTAAAATCAAAAGCGTTGATCCAAGAATATAGCAAGATAATTACTCTTGCAAGTAGTGGTTGTTGTAAGATTTGTTTACATTTGTCATTTAGTCCAGCATAAAACCTATACAAAATTCATTTTACAATTAACTACTAAATTTAAACTTCACATTTATATTATTATATATAATATTCATTTTATGATGATTTTACATTTTATATTTGTACTATACCTAGACATACTTGGATAACTACATGGCTAAAACCGTCTAGGTATAGCCCCACAAATAGAAGCAGTATATGAATAACCGGTTAAGCAACATCACATAGCGGTCCAGGTCGTCTACTATAAAGTATCATATTGAATATGAGGTCGTTGAACTTCGAATTTAAGCCTGTTACAGATGCTCAGAACTTGGGCTCAGCCTAGGCCCATAGGGAATCTGGGTATTGGCCTAAAATGACTCGAAGAAGGCCCAACCCACAAAAAGAGGCAGACACATTTAATGGTTCTATAAATACGAATGAACCCCAACAATTAAAGGTACTTTCATTAATCCCTTAATCTGATATTTGACTTTTGAGAGCCTTTTTGCTAATCGTCGGAACCCTTTCCACAGGTAACCCCCTAAGGGTCCAAACCGTCTACGTTAGGAGATGACATGTACAAGTCAAGAAGGGACTGGCTCGAGAGGTCAAGGATTGAGGTAAGGCATTATTTGTGTTTCCTAATATCTCTTATTTGTTTCCGTAGGAACAATATTTATTATAAAAAGTACATTTTTGAATATAACCATTATACCGAATATTGTACTTAACAAAGTAACTATTACATCTCAAAAATTATAATTTGGCTTATTTAGTGATTTAGTCTTTTAATTTATTGGTTTGGTTCATTTTGGTCCTCTTATTATATTTTGGTTCAATTTGATCCTCTAATTCTTTAAAAAGGTCTAATTTAGTTATTTTTGTTAGGTTTACATTAACACTGATGAGCCACATGTAGGGAAACTTGCACGTGTGGTTCTGGTCGAACTTCCCTAAGTTATCTAATAACCTTGCTTTTTCCTATCGTTGGCGCTCCTCTCCAAATCCTTCTATTATTAAGTACGACTGGTACTATTTCGATGTGTTTTGATTCATCCGAACAAGAGAGGTTTGACGCTTTTGAATTCATTGTATTAATTCCACTTCCTACTCGTAGTATGCTCTTTATGATCTTGGCTCATGATTCAATCACCATATATTTAGCTATTGAGTCTCAAAGTTGTCCGTACATGACATGTGTTCTTTTGTGGAATATTTTAGTTTTTTTTTTTTAATTTTTACATTTTTACATTTTTTATTTTTTTTTAAAATTAAACTACCACGTGTCATGTCATGGTTGTACCACATGCCAAATTGTGAAATTTTTATTTTTTTTAATTTAAAAAATAATAATGAAAACTTCCACATGACATGTAATGGTTGTGCCACGTGACAGTATATTTTTTAATTATAAAATTTTAAAAAAATTCCAAAAAAGGACACGTGACATGTACAAATACGGTGTTAATATCAACTCAACATCAACTTAACAGAAATGACTATTTAAAATTTGTAACATTGTTGTATTTATTTTTGACAAGATTTTATTACACAATATGTCTTCATTTTACTTTAAAAACACTCTTGTATACGTATTTCATTTTAATAAAATATATCACTCAAAAGTTAATCATAAATTTTAATCATATAATAATATTATTTTATTACGCATTATTAACCAATTATTATGTTAGTTTTATAATTTAAAACAAACAAAGTCATATTTAAATATTATTTGTAGTGTTATTATTATTATTGGTACATTATTATTAATATAATCTATTGTTAATATTAATATTATTTAATTTATTATTTTAATATAAAAAATAAATATTAAAATAAAATTATTTAATTTGTTAAGTAAAAAATATTTATAATTAATAATTTTTTTCTTTTCATTTTTTCAAATTTTTTATTTATAATTTACACATAATTATAACAATTAAATATAATTATATAAATTAATTAATTATTCAAATATAAAAATAATTATATTTAATTTTTAATATAAGTGAAAAAAAAAATAGATGCACGGATCTAAACCTAGTTATATAAAAAACTATTAATCTTTACAATACTAACCTGGATTTTTTAAATATAATCCGGAGTTTATTATCTTTTAACCAAGTACTCTTTGTTCTCAAAAAATAATTGAAGGTTCTATGTCCCGTTAAAATACTTATTAAAAATTAATGCAAATTTAAGACAATTAAGGAAAAAAGGCAGTAGCACTATCTGTATTTCTCATTACTGCTTTTCCTTTGAAGACTTCACACCAATTCCTTTAATGGAGATAGCTGCTGCTGCTTCTTCTTCTTCTTCATCTTCATCGTCATCCTTCTTAAACTCAGAACCGTATTTCATCTACGATGTGTTCATCAGCCATTCGGGAGAAGAAATAAGTAGAAATTTCGTTTCTCATCTCCATAATGTCCTTTTGCAAGCTCAAGTCCAAACTTTCGTTGATGAGGGGAATCTGCAGGAGGGAATGAACCTGGAAGAACACATGCGAGCAATATCAGAATCTAAGATCATAATAATCGTTTTCTCTAAAACATACATCGAATCTACTTGCAGTTTTCTTGAGTTCGAAAAAATCATTGAGTGCCACAAAACTTTTGGTCAAATAGTTTTGCCCGTATTTTACCAGATTGACCCATTCGAGGTATGTAATGAAGGTTATTTTGGAAAAGCTTTAGAAGCAGATGCACAGAAAAGTTATTCAGAAGAACAACTGGAGCATTCATTGTCCTGGTGGGTCTGTGCACTCACCATTGCTGCAGGTATCAGTGGTTGGAATGTCAGAGATTTCAGGTAAACAAATGAATCCTTCGTTTACTTTCTTCTGTTTGAGATTGAATGAAGCATATGTTGAGGTTATCATTTAATTTTGGTAATACGTTGCAATTCATCTTGAAGGTATGATGCTGAACTTGTGGAACTAATTGCTAGCCGCGTTCAGACATTGTTGGATTATAAAGAGTTGTTTATTACCAGATTTCCTGTTGGATTAGACTCCCATGTGAAAAAGGTGATTGGATGTATTGAAAATCATTCCACCAAAGTCTGTATGATAGGGATTTGGGGAATGGGAGGATCAGGGAAAACAACCATAGAAAGCCATCTACAATCGAATTTATCGTGAATTCATTGGTAAGAGTTTTATTGAAAATATTAGAGAAGATTGGTATAACAACCCTGTTCATTTGCAAGAAAATCTTCTTTATGATGTCCTAAAATCCAAGTTTAAGGTGAAAAGAGTTGGGTTGGGAAGAACTATGATCGAGAATGAACTTTCTCGAAAAAAGTTACTCATTGTGCTTGATGATGTGAATGAATTTAAACAATTACAATACCTATGTGGGAATTGTGAATGGGTTGGTCAAGGAAGTGTAATAATTATTACAACCAGAGATGTACGCCTACTAAACCTACTCGAAGTTACCTATGTTTTTAAAATGGATGATATGAACGAAAATGAGTCTCTTGAACTTTTTAGTTGGCATGCCTTTGGAGAAGCAAAACCAAGAAAAGACTTGAATGAACTTGCAAGAAACATAGTTGCTTATTGGGGAGGACTACCACTGGCTCTTGAGGTTCTTGGTTCCTATTTATGTGATAGGACAAAGGAACAGTGGAAAAGTGTATTTTCAAAACTAAAAATAATTCCCAATTATGAAGTTCTACACAATTTGCGTGCTAGTTTTGACGGTTTACATGATGATACGGAAAAGGAAATATTTCTTGATGTATGTTGTTTTTTTATTGGTAAAGAGAGAGGCTATGTCACTCAGATACTAAATGGTTGTGGACTACATGCTGATATTGGAATACGAGTTCTCATAGAACGTGATCTAATTAAAGTTGAAAAGAACAACAAACTAGAAATGCATCCTTTGTTACGAGATATGGGAAGAGAAATTATTCGTCAAAGATGGCCAGTGGAACTGGAGAACAGGAGTCGATTATGGTTTCATGATGATGTAAAAGAAGTACTGACAAACAATACTGTAAGCACACTCTTTGTATGGTTTTAAAAGTGTTTTCTTTCTCATATGCAATGCATGTGTTGTTAACTTGTTACACTCAGCATTAAGTATCATTGATCAACAGATATTGAGGGATTTCTTAATTATTTCCTCTTGCTATTTTAATCACAGGGGACAGAAGCTATTGAAGGATTATCCCTGAAGCTGCAGTTAAATAGCAGAGATTGCTTTGAAGCTCATGCTTTCGAGAAAATGGAGAGATTAAAACTGCTACAACTAGATCATGTACAACTTACTGGAGATTATGGGTACCTTTCTAAACAACTGAGATGGATTTGTTGGAAAGGGTTTCCTTCTAAATACATTCAAAATAACTTTCACATGGAAAATGTAATTGCAATTGATTTAAAACATAGTCATCTTCAACTTGTCTGGAAACAATCCCAGGTATTTATTACATGCTTTTTTTCTTTTAAAACTCATAGGTTAATTAAAATAGATAAAGTGTAATTGGTTCGGGGTATAACCTGTGCATTTTTCTATTTTCTTTTCTATGTCAAAAAACTATCTTTGTAGGTCTTAAAGTGGTTAAAATTTCTTAATCTTAGTCACTCCAAGTACTTGAGAGAAACACCTGACTTTTCTGGATTACCAAGTCTAGAAAAACTCATTCTAAAAGATTGCCCAAGTTTGTGCAAGGTACACCAATCCATTGGAGATCTCTGCAATCTACTACTGATAAATTTGAAGGACTGCACAAGTCTAAGCAGTCTCCCCAGAGAGGTATATAAATTGAAATCTTTAAGAACTTTCATCCTCTCTGGTTGTTTCAAGATTCATATAATGGAAGAAGATATAGTGCAGATGGAGTCCTTGATAACTCTAGTTACTGAAAATACAGCTGTGAAACAAGTGCCCTGTTCAATTGTAAGGTCAAAAAGCATTGGATATATATCGCTACGTCGATTTGAAGGATTGTCGAATAGTATTTTTCCTTCTATCATTCAGTATTGGATATCACCAACAATGAATCCCGAATCTTATATTCGTCCATTTTGCATGGATATAGAGAATTATTATTTGCGTGACCTTCCACCATTGCATAAAAGCCTTGCAAATATTCGAAGTGTTTTGGTTCAATGTGATGCAGAGTTTCAACTATCTAAGCAAGTAAAAACAATTCTTGTTGAATATGGAGTAAATTTTACAGAATCAAGATTGTCAAATCGTGGCTTGAGGTTTTCTTTGATTGGTGTTGGAAGGTACAATGAATTCTTCAGCACTCTCAGAGACAGCGTTTCTGAGGTTCGTTCTCTAGCTCTTACCTTTGTGTCCATACCTTCACCATTCATTAGTTAATACAATGTGAACTGATCCTAATACAGTATTTAAAAGAAACTACAATACTCACCTTTTCGCACCTGGTTTTAATGATCGACAAGCCAAACAATCATGCTACACTTAGTTCAAGCACTTGCAATACGTAAACAGAAACGTACCAAAAACTGTTAACAGTTTCGTTAAATTTGATCTGTGTATTACACTGTAATTTGTTTAAAAAGTTTATTTTTGTATTATGAAATACATTGTAATTTGAATTAAAAGTGCCCATATTTCAAATTTGGAATAATAAAATAATGATTGTATGTCTTTCATCTGCTGGTACAGGGATTGGCAAGCAGTGAGTCTTGTGAAGTTTCTCTTCCAGGTGACAATCATCCATATTGGTTGTCTCATGTGGGTGAGGGACATTCAGTTTGTTTCAATGTGCCTCAGGATTGTGACATGAAGGGAATGATTTTGTGTGTTGTTTATTTATCAACCCCTGAAATCGTGGCAGCTGAATGTCTTAGAAGTGTCTTAATTGTTAATTACACAAAGTGCACATTGCAGATACACAACCATGACACACTAATTACCTTTAATGATATAGATTGGCAGGTTATAATATCAAATTTAGGATGTGGAGACAGAGTGGAGATTTTTTTGACTTTTGGTCATGGATTGATGGTCAAGAACACAGCTGTTTATCTTATATGTGGCGAATCAAATGACTTGGAAATGGAGTCTTGTCCTGAGCCAAATGAAAATACCTTAAATAATTTCATTAAGAAAATGGTGATGTGTGACTTCTGGTAAGTTGATGTTCCTTTTTGAGAACAGAACATTATCCATTGAGTTATGGAATTGAATCCTAGTGTCGTTGTTTACACTTTATTTCTTTGCATCGTTTTCTTGTTTCTGTTGAGTAGTATAGTTTATAGTTAAGAAGTTCAATGTTTATTTTACCCTGATTCTCACTCATTATAACAAACTTGTACAATATTGTTTTTGTAACAAACTTGCAATCTTGCACCACTGCATATTTTTCGTTCCGTTATTTTGTCCCTTCTGTTTCGTTATGTTATTTTGTCTTTTCTGCTATTAGAATTCTAGAATAGAAGGGGCTGTATTTAGGGTACCGATTGTATATAAATATTGGATGATCTTTCATTGAATGGACACTCTTTGATTATTGCCAAACACTGTCACCTTTTATCATCCTTTGTTATATGGTATCAGAGCTCCCTCCTGGAGCTCTGCTTATTCCTCCCAAATGTCTTCTACTCCTCCTGCCAGTCCAAAGAACTCCAATAATGAAGGTTTTAAGAAAGAAAATCGTAGCAATGAAGCCACTGATCCTACCATGAACCCATCCAGTCCCCTCTTCATTCATCCTAGTGAAGGACCCTCCTCTGTCTCCATAACCCCTGTCCTTGATGGCACAAACTATCAGTCCTGGTCACGTGCCATTAAAATGGCTTTAATATCAAAAAACAAGATGGCTTTCTTGTTAGGGACCATTCCTATTCCTAAGGTTGAAAAACCTCTTTATTCTGCTTGGGAAAGGTGCAATACCCTTGTCATGTCGTGGTTACTCAACTCGGTTACTCCCTCCATCGCCCAAAGCGTTATTTTCCTCGAGTGTGCCATAGACATTTGGAATAACCTTCGCAAACGTTTTTCGCAAGGCAATCTCCTCATAATCGTAGAGCTCCAGGAAGAAATATATGGACTTTCTCAAGGAACTCATCATGTCTCTGAGTTCTACACTGCATTGAAGACCCTCTGGGAAGAACTTGATAACTACAGACCCTTTCTTCTTGCTTGTGTCTTGCCAAAACTTGCCACCAACAGGATTTCATAATCCGATTCCTTAAAGGTCTGGACAAACGCTTCTCTGTTGTGCGTTCCCAAATCCTTTTGATGGATCCTCTCCCCGCTATCAACCGCATCTTCTCCATGGTTGTCCAGTAGGAACACCAACTCGCGTTGTCTGCCTACTGAACCCAACGCCTTTGTGAATGCAGCTAATCACTCTTTCTCTGACAAAGGGCGTGGTTCTGGTCCTTCTTCCGCGGTCAAAGGGGCCCCCACCAAGAAATGCTCCTATTGTCATCGTCCTGGACACACCATTGACGTGTGTTGGGGAAAACATGGCTATCCCCCTAGTCATCCTTGATACCCAGGGAGGCCAAAGTTCAACCGCGATGCCTTTAGCTCTTCCTCCATTAACAGTGCAGCTGTGATCGAACCAACTGAGGGAGGCAACGGTTCCGAGAAAGGGGGAGACCCCATCATATTGATCAAGGCCCAATATCAAACCCTAATGTCTTTACTCCAACCACAACAACAAAAGAATGCTTCTTATGTAACAGGGCCCAACTCTCTCTTCAACCCAATAGAGTGAATCTCATCAACACTCTAAATGATAAAAAAAATTTGAGTCTAGTGGTACCTCCTTTATTTCTTTCACTAACACACACCACACCTCTTACACTATTCACAATGTCCCTTGGATCATAGATTCAGGAGAAACAAATCACGTTGCATCTTCTCTAAATTATTTTTCAAATTATTCTAACATTAAACCTGTACAAATAAGTTTACCTAATAAGTCCATTGTTAGTGCCCATATATTTGGAATAGTCATTTTTTCTCCCGAATTTATCATTCATAATGTTTTGTTTGTTCCGGTTTTTCATTTTAATCTTTTATCCATATCCAAACTCATACTGACTTATAAATATATTCTCATCTTCAATGATTTTTTTTGCACTATCCAGGACAAGCATACGTCGGGGATGATTGGTTTGACTAATCTTCAACAAGGTCTCTATCATCTGCAAGTCAACAAAGAAGTCAAGGTTCTTTCAACAAACAAACCTTCCATTAATGAAAGTGCAACCAATACCATCTCAAACTCCAACTTTTGGCATTATAGATTAGGACATCTCTCAGGAAACCGATTAAATGTGTTATGTGAATAATTCCCTTTTATTCCAAAACATATTAATGGAAATTGTGACATTTGTCATTTTGCAAAACAAAGAAAATTGCTTTATTGCCTTAGTGATAGTACAACTTTAAAAAATTTGATCTAGTGCACATGGACATTTGGGGACCTTTTTCTAAGGCCTTCATTCATGGTGAAAAATATTTTTTAACTATCTTGGATGATTTTAGTAGATATGCTTGGATTGTCTTATTGAAATCAAAATCTGAAGTGAAAATACATGTTCAAAATTTTATTTCTTTAATTGAAAATCAATTTGATTCCAAAATAAAATGTATTCGGACTAGAATTTTTTCTTAAAGAATTTTTTACTTCAAAAGGGATTATACATCACACCAGTTGTGTTTATACCCCTCAACAAAACGAGCGTGTTGAGAGAAAACACCAACATATTCTTAATGTGGCACATGCTCTCATGTTTCAATCTCAATTGCCTAAACATTTTTGGTCTTATGCAATAAAACATGCAGTTTATCTTATTAACCATATACCTTCACTAGTTACAAAAAACAAACTCCTTACGAACTTTTGCATAACCAAAAACCTGATTTTTCCATGCTTAAGGTTTTTGGTTCTTTATGTTATGCATTAACCACTGGGCCCAAACAAAAATTTGATTCTAGGTCTAGAAAATGAGTTTTTCTCGGCTATCAATTTGGCATAAAAGGCTATATTATTTTAGACTTACAAAATAAAGACATTTTTGTCTCTAGAGATGTTATCTTCTATGAGTCCCATTTTCCTTTTAATAACAAACCCGAGGCCCAAGAAAAAGAAAAGCTATTTCCTCCACAAACAAAGACCTTCCGTGACATTGATCCTTTCCAACTTACACCTCAGCACAATAATTTTACTCCTCAGGACCAACTTCCATCACAAACTCCCATTTTACCTCAAACCTTACCTTCCCCAACAACCTCATCCTCTCCACAAATTTCGCCATCATCTTCTCCATCCCAGTCAATCTCGCCACATATCTCTTCCTCACCTCATTCAAACTCTATTCCTTGCATACCAAGACAAACCACTCGTAGCTCTAAACCCAATGTTCAACTTGCGAATTTTGTTTGCTACAACCTAGAGACCAAACCAAATCAATCATCGTCAATGTTCAGGTATCCTATACAATCTATTCTTTATTTCATTAATGAGTCTAAGCGTCATTATGTCATGAACCTAACTTCTGAGATTGAGCCCTTAAGCTATCAAGAAGCAATTTTGAAGTCGTGTTGGAAAGAAGCTATGAAGGATGAAATTGAGGCTTTAAAGCTGAACAAAACTTGGGAGATTGTGGAAACTCCTAAGAATGTCAAGCCCATAGGATGTAGATGGGTTTACAAAATCAAAAGGAAACCAGATGGGAGTGTGGAGCGATATAAGGCGAGGCTTGTTGCGAAAGGATTCTCTCAAGTTGAAGGGATAGACTTCTTTGAGACTTTTTCTCCAATGGTTAAAATGACCACTATATGAGTTATCCTTGCCCTAGATTCCATAAACAATTGGGAATTGCAATAACTGGATGTTAGTAATGCCTTTTTACACGGTGACTTGTCCGAGGAGGTTTACATGAAGATTCCTCAAGGTCTATATGGGTACGAATCCTTACAGTGTTGCAAGCTCAAGAAATCTCTCTATGGCCTAAAACAAGGAAGTCGAAAATGGTATGAGAAATTCTCTAACCTTCTTCTCTCATCTGGTTATTCGCAATCACATGCCGATCACAGCTTGTTTATCAAGCATGAAAAAAGGGAATTTACTAGTTTATTGATATACGTTGATGATATTGTGTTAACTGACAAATCTTCCACTGAAATAACAAAGCTCAAACATATACTTCAATCCAATTTTTGAATTAAAGATTTGGGGGAACTCAAATATTTTCTGGGATTAGAAGTAAGCAGGTCTGATGATGGCATCTTTGTATCACAACGAAAATACTGCCTTGAGTTGCTTTCAGATTCAGGATTATTGGGTTGTAAACCGAGTTCCAGTCCTATAGATAGTTCTTTTCATTTAAAACAAGATAATTCGAGTGAATTACTTGATGATCCCCTATCCTATAGGCGCCTTGTTGGTCGTTTGATTTACCTCACAACGACTCGTCCAAACATCATTTTTGTGACTTAGCAATTAAGTCAGTTCATGGCAAATCCTACAAAGTCTCATTTAGGTGCTGCAATAAGACTTCTTAAATACTTGAAAGGTTGTCCAACCAAGGGGCTCTACTTCAAATGGAATTCTCCTATCCACCTAATTGGGTTTAGTGATGTCGATTGGGCAACTTGTGTCTTGACACGCCGATCAATCACAAGTTATTGTTTCTTCATAGGGAACTCTTTAATTTCTTGGAAAACCAAAAAATAGAATATTGTGTCTCGTTCTTCCTCCGAAGCAGAATATAGAGCCCTTGCTACTAGTACTTGCGAGTTGCAATGGTTAACTTACCTTCTCCATGATCTCAAAATCCAGTGTTCTGAGTCAGCAACACTTTATTGTGATAATCAAAGTGCTTTACACATTGCTGCAAATCCAGTCTTTCATGAAAGAATGAAACACTTGGAGATCGATTGCCATTTGGTTCGAGAAAAGATACAAGCAGGATTAATGAAACTTCTTCCAGTTCCATCATCTCAGCAACTTGTTGATATCTTCACTAAAGCTCTTCCCCCTCGGCTATTCCATGCAAACTTGTCCAAGCTAGAGCTGGTTGACACTCCTCTCCAGCTTGCGGGAGGATAACAAACTTGTACAATACTCTTTTTGTAACAAACTCGCAATCTTGCACCACTGCATATTTTTTCGTTCTATTATTTTGCCTTTTTGTTTCGTTATGTCATTTTGTTTTTTCTGCTATTAGAATTCTAGAATAGAAGAGGCTGCATTTAGGGTACTGATTGTATATAAATATTGGATGACCTTTCATTGAATGGACACTCTTTGATTATTGCCAAAGACCGTCACCTTTTATCATCCTTCATTATACATTATACCTCATTGGCTGTGCTTGAGTTGTTTACTGTATTTCCTTACTAGTTATTTTTGAAAAATTTTCCCCTTTTCAACATTATTAATACTGTATCAAGAAACAAACATTGTTGATTTTTGATATTTTCTTATTAAAATGTGTTAAGATTTGTTGGCTATTAGTTTCTCTGTTTGGTTCAATATAATGTTATACTATTAGGATAACACCGTAACCTCGTCCCTTTACTTTACTGAATTGAATGAACACACTTAAATATTATCTTACATTACTTATATTCCTCTATGTCGTAATAATAATAATAAAATCATTACTATTATTGTAAAATGCATGTACAAGAACAACTTCTTCGATATATATACTAAACAAGATTATTTACTAAGTCCACGTAAAACAAAAAATTGACTTTCTAATTTAAAATTTAAAGGAAAAATATCTTTTTTAAGTCCGTTTTACAAGAGATAAAATATTTTCATAATTGTGATGACTATATTTTGGAACTAAACTTGATTGTATTATCTTTTGGTAACGTCTTTATATACATTTGAAGCTTTTAATTATGTTTTGGCTTAAATACCTTTTTGGTCCTCATTTTCGTAGTGTTTGTTGCAGATGGTCCTCATTTTGACAGAATATTTAAAATGGTCCTCATTTTGACCGAATGTTTAAAATGGTCCTCATTATCGCAATTCATGTTTTATTTGGTCTTTTTCTGTAACACCGTTTAAATCATTAATGGAGCATTGTACATGTGGCACGGTTTGTATTAGGGTGTGTTACGTGTACTGTACATATGTGGTAATTAGATATTTGGGGATAAATAAGTGGGCTAGGGTTTTGGTAAGGAATGTTTGGACAGTTAGTGAGTTTTGGCAATCCTTTTCCTCCATTCCCAATTGGTGTTGCTGCAATCTTCTTCCTACAATCCCATTATATAGGTATGTTACGGTCTCAATATTCTTCCTTTACCTCTGGTTGTAATCGTTGGAGGCAACTGTGTTGTATCACTTCGTGCACTATTGGTGGTTCAACGAGAAATGGATTAACCCCGATTTGTAGTTGCGGAGAGATGTTAGCTTTGCTTTGAGGATGACAAGAACTCCAAAGAATATTGGTAGAAAATTTTGGGTATAATCTGTTTTTATTTTTGTGTTAATAATAAATTGGTTTTAATTTTTGGTTTATTGATTTACAGAGTGGTGGTTCCAATAATGTGGGCTGCAACTTTTTCAGGTGGTGGTGTTGATGAAAAGGATGTCATCATCATGACACAAATGAGGCAGATTAATGATTTGGAGAAGTCATTGAAGGTTGCTGAGAAGAGGTTGTAATTAGTAATAGGGTTCACTTGTGTTGTTATTGTATTATTCGTACTGTTATTATGTGTAATCTTTTAAAGTCCAATTTGTTTTTTACTATTGTTGAATGAAGAAATGAATTAGTTTAATTATGTTGATATTAGTCCCAACATGTTCAAAATGACATCTTAATCTGAGCATTGAAGTAAGTGATATTGATCTAAGCTTGGGAAAAATTAAATTGATCTAAGTTTGGAAGAAGTTAAATTCATAATGTTAATTCATCCTCATCAAAATGCACTACATCAATGTTTGGCAAAAGTGAAATTGAATGAAGTTTAAGGAAAGTCAAAATGTAGTACATCAATAATGAATTCTACATCAGAAATTCCAAAAAATAACTAAGACGTTTGTAGCTGCTATCATGGCCTCCTCCTAATCTGTAATTTTATCTTAAACTACTGAGATGGTTCTTCTGGTGTTGGTAGTGGTGTTGCTTGACTCTCCACTTCATTCCTTGGTGGTTGAATTGTTTGAGTTTCTGTAGTTGGTGCATTCTCAACAATTGGTGCATTATCAGCAGTTTCAGTAGTTGGTGCATTCTCAGCAGTTGGTACATTCTCAACAGTTTGGGCATCTGGTGCAGTTTCAGCATGTGTTGCAATCTGCTCATCCACTACAAATCAGGGTTAATCCATTTCTCGTTGAACCACCAACAGTGCATGAAGTGATAAAACACGGTTGCCTCCAACAATTACAACCTGAGGTAAAGGAAGAATATTGGGACTGTAACATACATATATAATGGGATTGCAGGAAGAAGAAGATTGCAGCAATACCAATTGGGAATGGAGGAACAAGATTGTCAAAATTCACCAACTGCCCAAACATTCCTTACTAAAACCCTAGCTCACTTAATTATCCCCAAATATCTAATTACCACACTTGTACAATACACGTAACACACCCTAATACAAATTGTGCCACCTGTACAATGCTCCGTTAATGATTTAAACGACGTTACAAAAAAGGACCAAATAAAACATAAATTGTGAAAATGAGGACCATTTTAAACATTCTATAAAAATGAGGACCATTTTAAACATTCTGTCAAAATGAGGATCATCCACAACAAACACTACGAAAATGAGAACCAAAAAGGTATTTAAGCCTTATGTTTTTGTTTTTCTTTTACTGCTGTATGTGGCTATATATTCGGGGCTGCTAATTTTTGTGGGGTTGAAAAGAAAAATACATCTAGTGCGAAAAAAAGAATAAAGAAGAGATTAAAATCAATAAACAATACCTACCACCTCTCAATTCTATAAATATCTATGTAAAATATAAATATTTGGAGTGGTGTGTTCATGATTCAGTTGACGTATTTTTTGGAGGAGCATATTATGTTGCTCTAAATGTTTAGGGAAGCATTTTATAAGTATTCAAGGATAGTGCATCAACTCACATCTTTCCTAAATTATAAACCTAAATATATAAACTAATTAGGCGTAACAATGGTTTAGAGTTGTCGGTGCAACCTGATGATGACAATTTTAAATGTCCTTGTACATGTATAAAACTAGCTTTTTTATCCCTGCATGGCACAAATTTTTTTTTAATACATTTTCATTGATTTTACATTAATCTAAGTTTTAAATATTATTAAAAAATAAATTTACTAATAATAAAAATAATAAAAGTAATTATTGATGATTAATATAAAATTATATGTATTGTATATAATAAATTCAGAATATATTGTAAAAAAATAACTCCTTAAAAACATATGATAAATTTTGTATATCATCATTTATAAAGAAATTGAAGTTCATTATTCGTAATGTGTAATTCGAATAAGAGAATCAACATCATTAGTAAAATATGTATTTATGATCATTGTAGTTAATTTCAGATAATAGATATACCATTGAACAGTGAAATAAGTTTGAAAAGGACTGATAAATAAGAAGTGACATACCTATAGTTTCATCTTTGTTAAAGACTTTCAAAAAAAAATTATAGACAACATTTTTGTTGTATTGGTCACGTTTCCATCTTCATCTAAAATAAGTATTTTGAGTGATTTCTTTGTTTTTACTCTAGATATGACAACATATAGTTGTTCATGTGTGAATATTGTACTAGGAAGATAAAGTCTAATTCTAGAAAGAGACTAACCTTGACTTTTGTTGATTGTCAATGCAAAACATAGTGATATTGAAAATTGTCTTCTTTGAAATTTAAACAGCAAACCTGAATCAAAAGTAACTAAATCCATTATTCAGATAAATATTTTGTGTAAGGCCCATTAAAAATTCACTTTATTATTTCTTCCCTAAAGTAAAGGGCTGCCCTTTGTAATTGGGCATAGGGTTGGCCCAAGTGATAAAACCAAACCCTAATCTGACCTAACCCTCTCACTCTCACTATTCCACAGAACCAGCCGTCACTCCTCTTGGCCCTCACAGAACGCTCTGCTAGGGTTTGCTCTAGGTCTTCTTCGAGCTAACGCACACCAGCTCCTACTCCACGTAAGTCACTCCTCAGCTCATGCTCCTTCTTTTCATGGTCTATGTTCACTGTTTACCATTAGGGTTTGGTAATGACCCGTCCCTTTTCTCTGTTTTACCATTCGTTCCAGCTTGTTGACCATCCTAGGGACAATTTTGCTCATTGTGTGCGTGTCGGAGCGTTCCGCTAGCTTGTTTTCTAGGTACGTGAAGTTAGGGTTTCGAGTTATGTTGTTTGTGGCTTGTTCTTGAGCTTGCTTATTATTTGTATAGATAAATCACTATTTTGGTGTGTGAAGTGCTTGGTATGTTTGGTTGGATCAGAAAACACATCTGTTGTAGGTGAATCAGGGCGAGAGCTGTTAATCTCGCCCAGGCGAGTCGGGCTCGCCTAAGCGAGTCTGACGAGGGCTCGCCCAAACCCTATTGCGCGAAAGATCGCCCAAGCGACCCGCTCAAATTTTTGAGCGAGCGAACACCTCGCCCAGGCGAGAGGGGTCTCGCCTAAGCGAGATCCCGTGATGTTCTCTGGATGCTTCCTCGAGCCCTCGCTTAGGCGAAGGGGGCTCGCCTGAGTGAGCACATCTCGCCTGAGCGAGACCTTTCAGCCTGAGTGAGGGGCTGGGCGAGGCAGTACGCTGTTTGGGTGTTTGTTCATTCTTGGATGATTGGTATTGGTTTGGGTATGAATGTTATGATGAGAAACATGTATATAATGGAGTATTATGTATGTTTGGCATGAATCATGAATTGTAGATGATGGGTCTGGTATGAAAGTTGGCATGTGAACTAAATGAGTTGGTTATTGTTAAAGTGGCACGAAAATGAGATGAGTTGAGATCCTATGAGCATGGATGGTTTATGATGAGTTGAAATGGGTTGGGACTGGAACATGAAAGGCTTTGGCTTTAAAGGTTGGTACGATTAATGTATATCTATGCATGGTGAATATTCTTTGGCTGTGTGAATATGGTTGATATGTGTCAGTGCATAATTCCTTGGAGTCTCTAGGTGAGACTTTCAGGATCGCGCTTCAGTGGTCCGGATGTAATTCCATGGCCCCTGTTAGTGGGCGTCCATGGTGGTGCCCCATCTGTATAACTAGGTAAGGATTCAAGGTAAGGTTGCATCCTGACACTCTAAGGGGTCAGTTAGTCTCACCTAGAGCGGACTAACTCTTGTGGTGAGAGTAGCAGGAGGCCCAAAATTCATTAAGGGCTAACCTTGTGGTGAGGGAAAATTGATTCATTATAACACTTGTAACACATAGCTCGGGGGTGAGCAGAGGTTTCCACCACAAGTGCAAGCATCTAATGAATCTGACCAAGTTATATGTATCCGGATGAGTCGATTCGAGTCGTAGTGTATTGTTTGGAAGGTCGTACCATGCTTGTGTGACGTATGTATGATGGACTGTGAATATGTATCTGACTTCATTGATGAAATGATTTTATGCTCTAGCTTACCCTACTTTCTTTGTTGTGTGATCTGCTGTGTGGTATTCTCTTTTGCGATGATCATCAACTTGTTAGTGTGAGCAGATGCGAGGAACACCCGTAGGCAACAGGGGGTGGAGATTCCGCTGCATAGTCCGCGTGGACTAGTTTATATTTCCGTACGAGTTTATCTAGGGCTGTGACCCACGTAATTGTTGGTTTTAGATTTATATACTTTTAGTTAACTCTTTATCCAGTTTTCTCTTGGGCATCATGGTGTGCCATGGGTTGTAAGGAGTTGAGTTTCAAACTCCCGGACTGCGCTTGTATGTTATATTTATGCGACGCTACATTTAATTTCGCTTATAAATTAAATGGGGTGTTACATTTTGTAACCAATGTTTTTTTCCTATAAACAATGTTTTGTCAAAATTATTTTTTAAATTAATGTTTAAGTTTTTCTGAAAGGTGAAATATATGTGACAATTGTTCAAAAAAATTAAAAAATATTTAATTTTTGATGAATTAAAATTTCAAAAGTCGATCAACAACTCTGAAAAAGTAGTAGAACAATTTATCATATCACCCTTTGTGAAAACTTCCAAATGCTTAGGGAGAAAGTAGTAAAAAAGAACTTATTTAAAAAGATGATCTACAATGAACATGGAGACTGAAAAACGAAGAATATAATATTATTTATAAATTTTATTTTGAAATAACAAATTATAAATAGCATAAATAGCTTAATATTTGATTTTAGTTGAAAATACAATTACATTAAATACAATAATTATTTATTTTTAGTTTAGTAAAAATATCATTATTCAATTATTTATTATTTTAAACCATATTTTAATTAGTATTACTATTATTACTGTATTAGTACTAATATATTATTACAATATTGTTGAATATTATTATGAATTATAACATATTATATTATTAAGAACCATCAAAGTTTTTTTAATTTTTTCATCTCTAGAGTTGTTCATATCTTAAATACGAACTTATCTCATAGATTAAAAATATCCAAGAGTAGTTAAGAGGCATTAAAATATCCATTAAAAAGATTTCATTCTTTTATAATTTTTTTTTTGATTTTGAATTTCAAATTCAAACATAAGTAGGATATTTTTATAGACTTTTTAAATTTCAAATTTAAAATTCAAACTTTATTACAAAAGTTTGAAATAAAATTGAAATAAAATTGAAATTGAAATGTATTTCCATATCTTTAAAAGTTTACAAAATTTATAAATTTTATTTTTTACATGATTACATTGTTATTAAATATTATTATATTTTATAATAATTATTATATCTTTATGAATGATCAAATCTTTTGAAGTTTTGAATTTTCATATTTTTTATAAGACACATTAAAAATATTTATTAAAAATATTTTATATTTTTATATATGTCTTATATTTTAAATGTTAAATTTAGTTTTGTTTACGCTCTTTTAGGATTTCAAATTTTAAATAGAAACTATTATTTTATATACTAAAAGAGATTTATCACTCTCTAAATTAAAAAAGCATAGAACATCTTGATTTTCAATGAACTAATTTTAAAATTTATTTCTAAAAAACACTTTATTAAAAAAATGCATTATAACATCATTTTAGAAAGTTGAAATAAAATATTGTAAGATTTCTTGTTTTTAATATACTTATTTATAATATGGTATGAATATATGAATAATATTACCAATTCACTATGTAGCAAATGAATCCTTAGTGCAAAAATTATAAACTAATAAATTTGGATTTGTGTGTGTGAATGTTATATAGATTTGCATATTTAAATTCAATATAATTCTGATTTTGTATATGATTCTTATTTTGATTTTGATATTGATATTAAAATTTACAAATGACGACTTTTATAGTTTGAAAGTTTAAAAATTTATATTATGTAGATAACATTAAATTTAATAAATATATGTGTAAGTGATTTATAATTATTTAAATTATCTTATTTATTTAAAATATAATTTTAAAATTTAAAATAAACATACAATATTCCTTGTGTGATTGAATAATGAACGGAAGATTTATAATTTAAAAAGTTGTTCAAAAAGTTGAAACAGTAAGTACAAATAAATATAAATATAAATTATAAATAATAAATAACCAATAAATGGATGAATCAATCAATAAATAAATAGTAAATATGAAAAAAAATGACATTTAAAATTATAAAGTATCGACATAATCACTCCCTAAACCTAAATCCAACAGAAGAAATGAGAAGATCAAACAAATTTCTTGAATAATTTTAATAAATATGTGTGCATCATTTATTAGTATTTTAATTATGTTAATATTTATTTTAAAATTTGAAAAAGTGGTTTAGAAATTCAAAAATAATGATTACCTTATATTTAATAGTGTTTAGAAATAAAAAAAAATAATGATTACACTAGTCCATGTTTAAAACTTTAACCTAATTTAGTCCTCCAACTTAAAAAATGTTTTGTTACTATATTATTATAGTTTTTTGCAATTTTGAATTTCAAATTCAGACTTTATTATCATATATTTCGAATTTTAAATTTAGTAATATGTATCCATAAACTCGTCCCGTGGGTATTACCTGAACCCGTCCCCGTTTTGACGGAAAATCCCCGTATTGACTGGGTATGGGGAATCCCCGACTTTTTCAATTGGGTATAGAGATAGGTACGGGGATGTACATATCCCTGTCATGTCTCTATTCCGGTTTAAATTATTAAAATATTCAAAAATAATTAAGTAATCATATATATATATATATATATATATATATATACTTTCTATTTTTTATTTCTTCTAATTAGTTGGTTTGTCATGAAATTCATTCGCATATGCAATATATTTTTCATCTTATAATAACCTTCATGTAATAATGTTAAAATGATGTATGTCAATAAAAACAATTTATGCCTCACATTTGAATATTTCTATTATTTTTTAATATTTTTATTTATTATATATTTTCCTTTCACATGAGAATGTTTAATACTCTCAATTGAAGGTAATATAAAAAAAATTCTTTACTTATTATTATTGATTTTTTTTAATTTGAAGAACTTTTTGGTTTCGTTAAAATAATTTTCGTTATTTTTCAACCATTGAGTATGTATGTTAATATTTCAAAAATTTTCTTAGATCTCTTAGGTATTTTTCATCTTATTATACATTTGATTTTCTTGTGCGATTTCTTTCAACAGTCTCTCAAATTATTTCTAAGACGCACATTTGTTAACTTTTTAATATTTTTATTTATTGTTATTTTCATCATCTAGAATAATATTTTGATATATTCTATCTAATTATTTTTTATTTTCTAACTCATTATCAATCATATTGTAATTTTTTTCACTTTAATTATATAAATAACTTTTATTTACTATAATATAAAAATTCAATGTAATTGTCATGAATATTTTTTTTTCACTATCCAACATACATTGGAGTTCAAAAGATACAAAATCTATGTCAAAATTTTATTATTATGTTTATTATTTGTTCTTTGTATCATTTTGATCAAGTGATGTATTATAACTTTTATTAGTGTATAAAGAAGAGATTCATTAGAATTTAAAAAATTGAAGTAAACAAACATTTAAAATATATTTTAATTTGAATATTTTTTTTCTTTTATATTTTTTTAAATATTTTTCAATTTTATATACTAAGTTTCATTAATGTTTGTAGTTGGCAAATTTATTAAATATTTTGGTTCTCATAAAATTTTATTTGGTATTCTAATTTAAAATGTAAAAAATTATAATTTATTTCAAAGTATTTGATATGGAAGAAACAATCATCCTCCTAATATTGAATATTTGATAATATTTTGTTTCATTTACTGTAATTTTTTTTCCTTTTATAAAAATTAACATTAAAGTAGTTAGAAAACGAGTACAAGTATGAGTACGAGATTATACCCGTTATCCGGTGGGGATGGGGATGTGACAAACCCGTTGGGTTTGGGTATGGAGATGAGGATGAATTTCCTTTACGGGAATGAGTATGAGATTGCGAAACCCGTCCCTGCTCTATCCCGTTGCCATCCCTAACCTTTAAGTGTATAAAAAAAAATCATCATCTTTTAAATATCTATCTTTGAGAATTATATATATATATATATATATATCTACTTAAAAACTAAGAAAATAAACTACTAGGGATATTACCCTTAAACCCCTATCTGATTAGCTGACACGTGTCCAATAAATAGGTTTTTTGGTCATTTTGGTACCCTTTAGGAATGGTTGAAGCAGCTGAAGACGTAATGACTTTTTTGTCCTTGTTTTCTGCTCCGTAGTGTATTTGTGTTTGGGTATTTCGTAATTTTGCAAAGTTTTAAATGCATCTGAAACTGATTTGACCACCTTTCATTTCCAATCGACGCAGAGGTTTGGTTTGAATGCAGAAGCTTGCTCTAGAAGGAAGTTTAGTACATAAATATGGAAGAAGTTGTGTAATTATTTTTTGTTTGTTGTTTTCCAGTTCTTTCTTCCTTCCGTCCTTTATCCTTACTCCAGGTATTTCTGTATTTTTTCTGTGTTGCAGTGTTTATGGTAATGATAGAATGATATTTGGAAAGAAGTTTACGTGATAAATATGGAAGATGCTTTGTTGTTTTTGTTGCAGTTCTTTCCTCCTTTCGTTTTTTAACGTTACTCCAGGTATTTTTGTGTATTTTCTTTGTTCAATGTTTATGGGTAATGATAGAATGATATTTGTAAGGAACTTTACGTGATAAATATCGAAGACCTTTTCTATGTTCTGTGTTCAGAGGCTGTTTTTTGTTGTAATTTTTTTTGTTCATCATACTTACTCCAGTTTATATTTCTGTTCTTGCATATCCATTTTATATATTGTTCATTGTTTCCATTTTGCTTTTAATTAGTTTCATATTTTTATTCTGTAGTTAATGGTTGCTATAGTTCTTTTGTGGTTTTTGATTTTGTTTTATTTTTACTTATGTTTGTTTTTCTTATTCCAGTTTATATTTCTGTTCTTGCATATCCATTTTATTTACTGTTCATTGTTTCCGTTTTGCTTTTAAGTATTTTCATATTTTTATTCTGTAGTTAATGGTTGCTATTTACCAAGGCTACATCAGCAAATTTGACTGATGTTTGTTTCCAATTTTATGGTGTATTTTACGAAGTGCAATGGCGAAGAAGCTGGATATGATTAAAGATATTGATGGTAAGAGGGAAACTCTAAAGCTGGCAGTTAGAGTTGTTGATCATTGGTATGTTCAGTCCCGTGATTCTACTCTTCAGTTGGAGATGATTCTGATGGATGAAAATGTAAGTATTTCTTCAGTAAACCTTTTAATTTTTTGATGTCTTATGTATTTTAATTTGTTATGTTGATTATTTATTGTAGGCGAACAAAATACATTGCATTGTTCGCAGGGAAGAGTTTGATTTATGGGATAGCAAGTTAATTGAGGGAGAAACATATATCATGCACAATTTCAAGATACTAAAAAATGAAGGGCAGTACAGGGTATATGAGCATCCTTACAAGTTACTGTTTATTGGTGCTACATCCATGAAGTTGCAAGCTATTGCTAAACTCCCAATGAAGGCTTACACCTTTAAAAGTATAAAAGATATTGTTAGTGGCAATTTTATTCCTGACTTGCTGATAGGTATGAGAAATATAATAACTGTTTTTTTTTTCAACAAATTTGCGTATGATAGTCATACTAACCCTATTTTATATATTTTGTCATTGAGATTTGATTGGTGTCGTTGAGAATGTTAGAATCAAGCCTCAGTTTAAAACTGTAGAGTCAAAAAGCGTGGTGTTTACTTTGGTGGATCTCAGGTAAACTAATATAATTGTACTGTAATATCTCAGGTAGAACATTGTGTACTTCACTGTTTGATGTTACATATCAATGTTTTCCTGGAGGAAGACTTAACAATTCTGGAAGAGTACAATGTCATAAAAATACACATGCAGTTCCAGATAGTAATGCTTCTCATCGACAAAATCTATTGCCTAGGTTTGAGATGGTTATTTCAGAGCAGGAAAAAGATAATCAATGCTCATTGAATAAGAGTAGTAGTTGTGAACAGTCTTCCTTAACTGCATCTCATTTTCATATGGCTCAACAAATAAGTCAAGTTAGTAGTAATGCAGATACTGCAGACAATGGCCAAGGTATTAATTAATTTATATACTAGCAAATTTGAATATTCATTAATTCTTACTACTTTATATTATCACAATTGAACAAATGGTTAAAATGCGAAAAAGTCAACAACATCCAAAGCAAAAAACATATACAACTTCGGACTCTGACTATTCCATACAATTAGACGAAAGATAAGATACTACTAATTATATCCTTACTTGACTATATTTTGTTTTTTTTATAAATATTTACTAAATAAACAATACACATTCACTTCCTATGCAGATATAGGTGACCCAATTTACACGTGCCCCTATTGCAAAGCATAATGTGGTATGAAGAAAGGATAGACAAGCATAAACATTCTGCAATTCCAAAGTTTAATTTGTGTTGTGGAAATGGAAAAGTGTAGTTACCTCTATTGAAGGATGCTCCTACTGTTTTGAAGCAATTATTGTTTGATTCCAACAGCAGAGAAGGAAAAAATTTCCAACAACATATTCGTACATATAATATGATGTTTGCTTTTACATCACCAGGTGCCAAAGTTGATAACAGCTATAACAATGGTCATGGTCCACCCAATCTGAGGATCCAAGGCCAAGCTTGCCATAGAATAGGTAGTTTGCTCCCGCCTGCAGGACAAATTCCTAAGTTTGCCCAACTATATATTTATGATACTGAAAATGAAACACACAACAGAATCCAATCCTTAAGGTACGTGAAGCTAAAGTTTGTTTAAAACAACAATTTGATATTTTGGATGCTGTATTAATTAAGATTCTATTAATTTTCAGCAATGACAACAAAATTGACGTGGATATTGTAGACAAATTAACAAAAATGTTAGATGAATTCAATGTTCATGCCAAATCATTCCGAGTTGCTAGAGACCGTTACAGAGAACAACCTTTCCATGATCTTAAATTAAGGCTAATTGCTGATAGGAATAAGGATGGAAGGTTATATAATATTCCTACCGTTTCAGAAGTAGCAGCACTAATTGTTGGTGACGTTGACAGTGCTTCCCCAAGAGATATCATAATGGAAAATAGAAGTGGAAAACTGCAGAGAATTAACGAACTTCACACGAGTTACCTAGGCTTCCAATATCCTTTACTATTTCCATATGGGGAAGATGGTTATAGGCATGATGTTAATCATCGAGTCACAAGTACTTCAAAAAACATGAAGAGAAATCGCTTGACAATAAGGGAATGGTTCTGCTTCCGAATTCAGAGTAGAGAATTAGAAGCACAAACACTACTAAGATCTAGGCGATTGTTCCAACAATTTGTTGTTGATGGATACACTATGCTAGAGTCTGAAAGGTTATCATTCATAAGAAACAACCAGTCCAAGCTTAGAGTGGACAAGTACGATAACCTCTTCCAATCAAAATCAAGTACCCAAGAAGAAGGATCTACAAAAGGCAAAAGAGTTGTACTACCTTCTACTTTTGTTGGTGGGACACGATTTATGGAACAACTTTATTTTGATGGAATGGCAATTTGTAGTCATGTTGGTTTTCCAGATTTGTTTGTTACTTTTACATGCAATCCGAAGTGGCCTGAAATACACAGAATTTTATCACATAAAAATTTATCTGCATCTGATAGACCAGACTTGGTTGCAAGGGTTTTCCGAATCAAATTTGATCATCTTCTAGCAGATCTTACGAAGAATCATTTGTTGGGCAGGGTCATTGGATGTATATTCCCTTTTTCCTATTATTTGATAACGTAAATTTTTTTTGTTCGTTCATATACTAATGGAATGAATTTACAATGCAAACATGTATACTATTGAATTCCAAAAGCGTGGTCTACCTCATGCTCATCTGCTTCTCTTTTTGCACCAAAATGACAAATATCCAAGCGCTGATGATATTGATAAAGTAATATCAGCTGAAATTCCGTGCCCAATTGCAAATCCTAAACTATATGAATGTGTGAAGGATCATATGATTCATGGTCCCTGTGGAGTAGTAAATAAATCCCTTCCTTGCATGAAGAATGGTAAATGCTCACGGTTTTATCCTAAAAAATTTCAGAGTAGTACAACTATTTCAGAAGATGGATTTCCACAATATCGAAGAAGAGACAATGGAGTCTGCGTGGTCAAGAATCATGTTTCTTTAGACAATCGATCTGTGGTTCCATATAATCCTAAATTGTTACTTAAATATGAAGGTCACATCAATGTTGAATGGTGCAACAAAAGTACTTCAATTAAGTACTTATTCAAATACATCAACAAGGGTTATGACAGAATTACAGCGGCTATAGTTAATAATACCAATGCAACTCATCTTCATCACCAGTCAGGAGATGAAATTAAACAATATCTTGATTGTAGATACATATCACCATCTGAGGCATGTTGGAGAATATTTTCATTTCCTATTCATGGCAGGAATCCAGCTGTTGAACGTTTATTTTTCCATCTTCCCGGAGAACAATCAGTGTACTTTAAAGACGACGAGTTTATTGATGAAGTCATAGGAAAAGCAACTGTAGCAGAATCAATGTTTACAAGTTGGATGGAATGTAATAAAAAGTATGAATTGGCAAGAACTTTGACATACCCAGAGATTGTGTCAAAATTTGTCTATGTCAAGAAAGACAGATGTTGGAAACCCAGGAAAATAGGAAACACAATTGGAAGACTTATTTGGGTTCCACCATCAACAGGTGAATTATACTATCTAAGGAGGATGCTCACTGTTGTCAAAGGTCCTTTATGTTATGAAGATATCAGAACGGTGGATAATATATTATATTCAACCTTTAGAGAAGCATGTGAAACCTTGGGATTTTTGGCAGATGATAAGGAATATGTAGAAGCAATCAAAGAAGCCAAAGATTGGGGCAGTGGAAATTATCTAAGGAAACTTTTCGTGACAATGCTATTGTCCAATAGTGTCAACAAACCACTAGATCTATGGGAAAAAACTTGGAAATGGCTATCTGATGACATATTATATAGGGAAAGAATAAAAGCTGGCAATCCAGGTATGTTTGACTTAAATTTATAAACTTATAACAGAAATAAGTTACTGAAATAACAAAAATGAATACTTAAGTAACTGAATTTTAATGCAGAACTACAATTATCAGTCCATATATTCCGAAACTTGACCTTATTCCATATTGAAGAGATACTACAAACTAATAGAAGAAGCCTAAAACAATTCCCAACAATGCCATATCCAGATGGTTTTATTATAGCTCAATGTGGGAACAGATTGGTGTACTCAGAACTTGACTACAATCCTGTCACCGAAGCAAATCTATTTCAGCAAAATTATGATCGGATGACAGGTATAACCTAACTAAAAATTCATGAGTACATTTTTTGTTTTGAATAATTAATATCTGAATTACAATTGTAGGGGAACAAAAGGACATATTTCAAAAAGTTACTGAAGCTGTTATTAAAAATGTGGGAGGAATGTTCTTTCTTTATGGCTATGGGGGTACAGGAAAGACTTTCATGTGGAGAACTATTTCTTCAGCATTGAGATCTAAGAGAAAAATTGTATTAACTGTTGCATCAAGTGGTATAGCATCTTTATTGTTGCCAGGAGGAAGGACAACACATTCAAAGTTCAGAATTCCAATTCCAACCATGGAAAACTCAATTTGTAACATAGAGTAGGGTTCTGAAGCTGCTGAGCTACTAAAATTAGCTGACCTCATTATTTGGGATGAAGCACCAATGGCACACAAATTTTGTTTCGAAACTCTAGACAGGACCTTAAATGACATAATGAAAGACAAAATGAAACCAAATTTAGTATTTGGAGGAAAGGTAGTAGTTTTTGGAGGTGATTTCAGACAGATATTACCTGTCATTCCTAGAGGAACTAGATCAAACATTGTACATGCAACAATCAATGCTTCATACCTATGGCAGCATTGTCAAGTTTTGACATTGACAAAGAACATGAGACTTCTACAACCAGGTTTACAAAGCACTTCAACATGCGAAATTCAGCAATTCTCCGATTGGATTGTAAAACTAGGTGATGGTATCTTGTGCGAACCCAATGATGGTGTTGTGGATATCGAAATACCTCCAGAATTTTTGATCTCTAATTTTAACGATCTAATTAAAGCTATTGTGTTAAGCACATATCTTGATCTATTGGAGAATTATAGAAATGATAATTTCCTGCAGAGCAGAGCTATACTGGCCAGTAGAATAGAAACAGTAGAAGAAATCAACAAATACATATTATCTTTAATTCCAGGTAATTATTAGGATATTGTTAGTCACATATGTTACATATTGAATATGAATTATATATGCAGTAACTAATACAATGACTATTTTGCAGGACAAGAACAAGAATACCTAAGTGCAGATACAATTGATAAGACAGATAATCCAATAAACGATGAATATGATGTTCTTACTCCAGAATTCCTCAATTCATTAACTACATCAGGCTTACCAAGTCATCAAATAACCCTCAAAATCGGAGCTCCTATAATGTTGCTAAGAAACTTGGATCAATCAGAGGGGCTGTGCAACGGAAGCAGATTAATTATTACAAGGTTGCAAAAACATGTAATAGCAACAAGGATTCTAAGTGGAAACAGAAAGGGTAACGAAGTTTACATTCCACGTATATCTATGTCTCCATCTCAATCTCCTTGGCCATTTAAACTAATCAGAAGGAAATTTCCAATAATGTTATCTTATGCAATGACAATTAACAAATCACAGGGACAATCTTTGTGTTCGGTTGGATTATATTTGCCAAAACCAGTCTTTAGCCATGGTCAATTATATGTCGCAGTTTCTAGGGTTCAGAGCAAATCGGGATTAAAAATTTTAATCCATGATTCTGACAAAAAACCATTGTCTTCAACGACAAATGTTGTATTTAAAGAAGTCTTTCAAAATGTATAGAAAATTCAGACCATATTAACTTCATTTTGATAACTGTGTGGGTTATATATTTTGTGTAGAGAGAACAAATATCAAAATTAATGTGAAATTCCATGTCCATTATCTAATGACTTTGAAAGTTATATAGTTACACATACAAAGAACAGAAAAAAGGATGATACTTGATAAAAAGAACAACTTCACCATTGTATGAATTGTTGCATGAGCTAATTGTCTCAGAAATGGATGACATAGTTATTCCAACTAAAAACTGTGTTCTCATTTATTACAAGACCAACCATCGTAGACACGTAGTTATTTTCAATAAAGAATGCATTTATGTACCGAACTCTTTTTCTTTTTACACCACCGCCACCTCCATTTAATGATTACTTTCACTAACACAGTCATAAATTCAATTAAAAATAACCATATACACGAATCAATGCGCGTCAAATGTATTTACGTTGTAGAAACCTAGTATTCGTTTTTGCAGATTTTATGAACTATTAAAATATAGGTTATTAACTAATGTTCCATTTTGATTTCTAAATGTAATTAATCACTCGAATTGATCCTATTTATTGGAAATTAATTTACTTTTCAACCCGGAAAATTTATTGTTATAACAACACTTGATCCAAAAAATGCAAGGTTTACGATTATGTAAACTGATTCCATTAGTCATTAGCTGAATTAACAAAATTGTTTAATATAGAAACCCATACTTCATCCATTTAAATAAAACGTTGGCATACATACCAAAATACAAGTGCCAACCAAAAAAATATGTCCTTGTGCGTAAAGAGCATCAAAATATTACCACATCATACATAAGTTAAACATTCCAGTTAAATATTCCACTAACACACTAAATTTTCTGAACTACGATTAAATTGTCTTCGTTTTTCATAACTTCCAACTTTATCCTATCACCAGTGCATAACTTATTTTTCGTGACAAATCTCCTCCATCCACACCCCAGATAGCATTCAGTGCGCGATCTCTGAGCCCATCTAATTGAACATTACCAGTACATTCCATTACCATTTGATAATAGGTATTCCTTCTTAGATCTCGAAAATGCAGTGGCAACGAAAGAAGCATTCAGATACTAAAAGAGGAATTAAAAAGATTATAAGTAATTGCAAAATATAATAGAAGATCAAATAACTTTACTGTAATAAATAAAACTGAGTCCCATACCAGCGACGATGCACCAACATCATAAGCACTCAAACATTTTATTAAGGAATTATCACTTTCTTCTTCTACAACATCTTCAACATTATTTGCAGTACCAGAACAAGATGCAACATTTGTAGTATAGACAATCTCGATTCCTTCCACTGAAAATAACCTATACAAGAAAACATTCAATGATACATAACTCATATGCAAGTAAACTTCATCCTTCAGATTATAGTACTTGAACATTTTCCGAATCGGACCACGAAAAATCGTTGTTGCATTAGGGGTCACATGAAACTTAAACTTGAAAGTTTTAGAGGAAGGATCAACAAACTCCATCTCCTGGTCAAAAACTATTTTCTTCTCCCAGAATAGGTGGAAATAAGGATCCAAGCGAATTGTAGAATGCATTCTGAAAATCATACAATATTAGACTAAAATATGAAATAGTTATTTTTACACAAAACAAGAATGATGAATGCTACACATTTACCTCTTTGGGAGTTAAGAGAATCCTCAAAGAAGACAAGAACCTAGACCACACCAAATCTTCTTCTGCAATGTAACTATCACCTAGACCTCGGTATTCTATTTCAGTCCATTGTAGGTCGAAAATATCTATCACCACAAAATACAGTACGACAAAATGAAAGTCTCTAAGTTCATAAAATTCCTCGAAATAAGGTGGTATTCGAAAAATTCCCTTTCTTATCAAATCTTCCTCAAACTCTAAGTTCATAACATTGCCCATTGGGTTAGTAAAATAATTGGTCCCAAGAGTCAGTTTCTTTCCCCATTCAAGCATAAAACCATCTTCAAAATCCCCAAACCCCTACAATGTCAATATATGCGAGGAAACGACAATATAAGACATGCATGTGATGAGTTCAAATTTTTGCCCTCATTTAATATTTAAATTTGGGGATTTAATTGAATTTTTTGTGCTTAAAGATTGATTTAATTAGGATTTGTGATTATTGCATTTATTGAATAAGTTTGGTAAAAATGGCGTAAAAATTGATTTTAGTTGCATAAAATATTATTGGATATTCTAACGTTTGTTAATGCAGCTGGAATTTATTTTTGGTCATTAATAGTGTGGATTTGAAATATTCAAAGTTACAAAATAAGTCCAAAATCAGGAAATTCTGGAAAAGAATAAATCAGGAGCTAAATGCACCCCCAAATTTTATTTGCACACTCTTTCTAAAGTGGACCACCAAAAACCTGTTCTGCACCCCAAGTTTTCACTAAGTTGCACCCCTCCTACCACTTAAACTCCACTCAACCAGATTATGCCATGTGGCAATTCTCACATTTCAAATCAGGCCAATCATATGTTGACACGTGTCATAATCCTCTACTCACCAAATTGACCAATCAGAGCTTGCCATGTCAACATCTCACACATGAAACCCTAACCCTAATTTTCATCATCTCCTTCAATCAATATGGCAGCCGCCAACCACCATTCGTTCACCGTCACTTGTCGGAGCCACCGTAACCATCATCTTCCCTGCAACACACCTTGACGCTGGAAAAACACAGCCATGGCAGCGGAAAACGCAGATCTGCACCGCCACCAATCTTTTCACGGAATCAGCGCTCCAACCTTCTCGCCGGCAGCCACCACTAGTCACGGCCACCACGCACCTGCTCGTTCTTGCATCACGCAGCAACTTCAACACAAAACCTGCAACACCGCAGCCTTGCATTTTCCGACCACCGCGAGCACACACCATTGCGTCGCAACCATCACTGCAGCATTTAATCACGCTCGCCGGAGAAGAACCAGTAGCAGCAACCATGGCAGCCACGCCTCTGACCTGCAACGCACACAGCAGCGACGAGCAACCACCACGCATCTGCACCGAGCTGGACCATCGCGCTGCCACCACCGCGTCGCACACCGTGAGCACCGCACCGTTCGCCGTCAAGCCTCATCGGAAGGGCAGCAGCCGTCATTCACGTCCCTGCGGCAAAAACCATAGTGGAGAAAGGAGAAAAAACCCTAATTCTGGAGAGAGAAGATTCACCATGTGTCAGGCTGCTATTGGATAGTCAACACTGGTCAATTGGTCAAAGTCAGCAGTCAACTCTGGTCAAAACTGCAAAACTGGTTAAATAAGAGGGACAGAATTGGAAATTGGATAGGAATTAAGTTGCTAATTAATTAAATAAAAATAAAAGATTTTAGCAACCGACAAACAAAGCCCAAAATCCAGTTGAAGCCTATATAAAGAGACTTAAGGGAGCAGAGACGACACAACTTAGACACTTACTGGTTTTGGTAAATACCGTCATCCACCACATCTCTCCTTCTTCCTTCATATTTTCTTTCCTTCATCATATTATTATCGTGTTTTTCATCAAAGCCATGGAGGGCTAAGCTTTTAGGGTTGATTCCACTGTAATTTCTTAATTGGATTCTGAGGTTAGATGAATTAATTTATTTGTTCTTTTGATTCTTGTTGAGATTTATTTTTTATCTATGTCTTTTAGTTCTTAATCTAGTTAAAGCAATGATTTT